>Ga0209194_1001184_pt1 | contig 17099 bp, 16 predicted proteins | sample COGITO_mtgs_1004_FD_184787 | JGI IMG/M metagenome (GOLD analysis project Ga0209194, IMG submission 184787) | Pelagic marine microbial communities from North Sea - COGITO_mtgs_100413 (SPAdes) (version 2) | ecosystem: Environmental > Aquatic > Marine > Epipelagic ...
GACCCGCGATTTTTATAGAATACATTTGTCATTTTATCGCCATTCTTTCCAATAGTGCCATATGCTTATTGCGCGACCTTAACAAAAGCCACGCAAGGCAGACTATAACTGCAAACTCTAAAACTACCAAAGACCCTAAAACACCTTGGGCAATAACTACATTTGCAGCATTGCCCAGAACGTCGATTGTTGTTTGAATTGGCTCTGACATTATATTTTTGCCCTGACAATAAATCTAAAATTGTTAGAAAAATCTGCCGCCGTCATGTCAAAAACGTTGCGCGTTCCTTTGTCAATAATCCTGAAATTAGTAATAGGAATTAAAACGCGCACTTGTGTTGTGCTGCCGTTGTCGATCATTATTTGTGTTGGTGTTACCCCTGTATTTGCGGATTGCAGGTTTTTTATAACGTCGCCAGCCGTATAACCTCCAGCTGCTAAAATGCATTTTAAATCTAACTGCACTTGTGAGGGTGCAGCACCTAATCCGTGGGTAAATGTTGTGGAACTTCCTATAGAAAGCGTTGTGTCTGCACTGCTGTACTCCCAGCCTGTAGGGGTTGCGACAACACTTGAACCGTCTGCACGTTGGTAGAATTGCATTCGCCACGATCCAGACGCATACTTTTGCAACTGAACCCAATCGCCTGCCTGTGTCGTTACGTCTGCATTACCAATACATTTCAAACTAGACGAATTGATCCAATCGAAAACACCGTCTGCCTCTACAATAATCGTTGACCATATCGGAAACGCATCGGCAGTATCTTCAATCGTTTCTACATCGGTTGTGCCTGTGAATAGAAACTGCTTACCGTCCATCAATACTAAAGCTTCAGTTGCGGTTGCTACATCTGCACCCTTGGCGAAAACAGGCGATGCCATAGACATATGAAAGTTGGTTCCGTCGCATGTAACCAAAACCTTTGTACCGTTTGGTACAAGCGCGGTTAAATCGCCGTCTATTGTTTCGGTGCCGTTAGGGTCAATCGTAACTGTGCCGCCGTTCGCCTTCACATAAAAGGAAAACCCCGCGCCAAGTGTTGCCGCCGCCGTTGTAGTCAAAGTTAAAGCCGCCGTGCAATCTATCACAAAGCCAAGGTCTTCGGGGTCTACGTTATCACCTACCGCCGTTGCACGATAACCTATTAAATTGGTCTTTTGGTTCACAATGGCGAAATTGTCGTTTGTAGCATTATAGCAAACAACAACGTTATCATCCGTCCTGATACGTCCTGCCCCAAGCGCAAGGCCATTGTTTTGCACAATCGCTTTTGCACCGATGCTATCAATATTCAACGTTGCCGCGCCTGTGTTGGTTTGTGCCGCCGTGAATATATAAAACAACTTATCAGTATATGACGTAATAACTGGTGAAGCGACGGCAGTTATAGTATTGCCACCGATAACACTTGATAGGTTTACAATACCCAAGCTTGTAGAGTTTGCGCCCCGATCAAGGTCTTGGAAAACCTGCGCCCCGTTAATGTCGTTTATTTGTAAAGAATACTTCCCATCTACCCAAATCTTATTGGTAGATCGTCCCGTTGCGTCTATGGTTTGCGGGTTTGCAAGTGCAGACGTAAATTCTCGATCTGAAAATATAGACTTTGGATTTGCCACAGGGTCTTGATCTACATCACCGATATATATCTTACCACCGACTAACGGAATGCCGCCGTCGCTAACAAATTGTGTATCTTCATTAAATACCGCTGGCATGTCTTAAACTCCTAAATTTCTGTCGTATTCTCATTCATTGCAATATATGCAACGATTGCTGCAATCATTCCAATGAATGCCCTGCTTGGATTAGCTGAAATCCCATAGAACATAAAAGCAGACGCAAATATTGTTACTAATAATATCATTATAACAAAACATAATAGACCGAATAGTTTTATAGTTTTAAAATTCATTTTGTTTCATCCTTTGTTGCGTTATTACCTAACTCTTTCATCATTGATGTTGCAGCTAATGCAATCGCTGGGTCTTTGCTGTTTTTTGCCAGACTAGCCATAGATGATAAATCGCCCTTAATTCCTCTATTTAAAGCACGGACAAAAAGCCTACTGGTAAGAACACGCCCACTAAGCACAATGCCACCAGCCGCCGTGATTGCCGCGCCTGGTGCTGTTGCTATACCGCCACCTAATGCAAGGGTTGCAATGCTTCTAGCCGTATTTGAAAAGTTTCTTTCTGCGCCCGCCAGTTTAAGCTTTTCAACTGTTCTAGCTAGTATATTAAGTTCACGTAGAGTAGCCCTGTCTGGTGCTAATAAATCACGCGATGCCGCTGACATTTTATTCCATTTTGTCATAAATGTATTAGCAGAAAATCCACCACCCGCCGCACCTTGTTGCCCCGCTGGTGCTTCCCCTATTTTAGAAAAAAAAGTTGCAGCGAAGTCGTTCCAGTCTTCTGGGGGTAGTGACCTCTTAAGTGCAGATAACTTTCTAACACTTCCCCTTGCGCTATCTTTTGCCGCTAACGCTTCCACGGCTGCAAAAGCTTTTTCTGGGGTGTCTACCTTCAAAACTTTATCTAATGAATCCTTGATGCGCGTCTGCCTTGCATTCCAAAATTTATTTGCACGCGACCAAGCCGCTGACGCCTTCGGGCCGGCATTAGCTGCAACATTTGCAAGGTCGTCTGAAAGTTTACCGTAGACAAGCTTTAAACGCCCTTGATTTGCATCAGAAAGAGGCCCAGTTATTTTTCCAATAGACGCCCCAATGTCTGACCTTAAAGCGCGTGCGGCCTCCCAAGTCAGTTTGCCACTTTCTAATTCGCTTGCGATACGCGCCCACCTGTCAGCGTCAACCAGCTTTGCAATCTCTGGGGTTTTCCGAAATCCTTTTATTGTTTCACGCAATGCCGATGCTGTTTCTGGTGCTGTAACGACAGTTCCATCTGGAATGAATTGATCGACTCTATCGAATAACTTACCGCCCTTTGACCCCGTTTCTTCTACAAATTGTCGCGCACCGCGTTGGATTGCGTCCCCTGCGTCAACATTGTTTGAGGCTAGACCTATCTTTTTTGAGATTGCCTTTGTCGCCGATGAAAGTTCTTCAGTTACACGCGCACGCTCTTTCACAATACGCCCCGCTGTTAGCGGTGTGCTTTCTAGTCCGCTTTCTATTATTGCGCCACCTTTTCCTGTCATTCCAAGTGTGGGAGTAACACCAATAGACGCAAATTCTTCTGAAATTGTAGCCTTTGGTATGGCTGGTGGCGTGGCCCTAGCCCCTTTGGGTTTACGTTTAAGCGGCAATGCAACCAACGCTATGTTTGCCGCTGCATTGATATTCTTAGCCGCTTCGGGGTTTTCATTTGCCCATGCCTGATACGCTTCAATCCCCTGCCCCGCCGCACGAATGGCGGCTTGTGCAATGTCAGTGCCAACCGCCGATGTGAACGCCTCTTTCACTTTATCAACTATAGGGTCTTCAATAATATCAGGGGTAAGCTTAGACGCTAATTCAGTCATAGAATTAAAGCCAGTTGAAACAACTTCGCCCATTACATCTAAAGCCCCGCCCGCCACGACGTTTCCTAATAGCTGAAAACCTTTTCCAAGGCTTTCGACTGTGCTTTCTGGCGGCGCGGCTGTTAATTCTTCCAGTATGTCGCCGCGCTTTCCTAGACGTTCCCCTATACGATCGAACAGATTTGGGGCGGCTTGGGCTTCTGGTTGATCTGTAATTTTTTGCTCTGCACGCGCTATTGCATCGCTTTTTCTCTGTTCTAAGCTATTTGTTTCGGTCAAGTCGGCACCTGGTACAACACCTTGTCCCCCGCCTGAAATTCTTAATTCAGCGGCGGCGATTGCGTTTTCCCTAAGTTTTTCGAGCGTTAAGGTAGCCATAATTCTCTATCATCCTCGCTTAATGCTTTCCAAATATCCCTACTTTTAGGGAAGTCTTCAGGTGGTGGTCGGTATGCAGACGGTACAAAATCCACAACAACATTTCTAGGGTCAAAATTTTGACTTTCAGCAATTTTAGAATATTGATTTTCCCAATTTATTTGCGTATCAGCGGCACCTTGAAACAGAACGTTTGCCGCCTCTTTGAAGTTATCGCGCATTTCATTAGTTAACCTTTCACCAGTTAGGGCTTTGTTGTATGCTTTCATAACCCGCGTAGGTATGCCGGCGGTATTTTCTGCCGTTGCAAATTCGGTTTCCCTAACAACAGAATTAGGATCAAGGATTTTCATATAGTTAAAAATCAAAGCAACATCACCCGCACCCGTGTCAAGTGAAGTGTTTACCTTTTTCACCGCGTTTGACATTGTGATAAAGTCTTTTGACAATGCCGTAAACTCTTTGCGAAATGTCGATACGTCTTTTAAATTAGGCTTTTCGCCACTTTCCATAGAACCTATCAATTCATTTATTGCCAACGCTTGCGGGCTGTTTTCCCCAAATTGGTTAACGATAGCGGCTTGATCGGCAATCAATTTACCAATGTCTGTTTGACCAGTGAACTTGCCAACCTCTAATAAAATTTCGCGCCTTTTAACTGCATTATCGAAAACATTCTGGGCGGCTGTTTTTTCTTCTTCAGTTTTAGCGCGCGATACAAACGTTTGAGCCTTTAATACATCTTGCAAAGCGTCTTTCGCATTCATTGAAGGCCCGCCACGTTGCGGCTCTGGCAAAGGTTGCGCCAATTCCTCGGTTGATATGATTTCCTGTGGCCCCGGCTGGCTTGCTGATCCGTCAATTCCGCTTAAATCTTCGCGCGTGTCATCTTCTCTTGCGGATTCCATCATAAAATCAGCCAAAACGTCGGCCTGTGGCCTATCAGGGTTTTCACCAAGTAGGGCATTGAATGCAGGATTTACTAAGTTTGGATCGGCGGGGGTTTGCGTTTCAGATGGCTTAGGCGCCGCCGCGATTTGTTCGCCAACGGGGTCGCCTTCATCACTTTGATCCACAGGTAAAACGCCGTCTAATTCGTCTTGCAAATCATTTTCTAAATCTAAAATGCGTTGTGCCTTGCCGCCCGCGTTTAGAGAAACGTCAAGTTCTGATTGTAGGGCTTCAATTTGCCGTTGCCCTCGGTCTGCATCAATATTTTTATTTGAAATATCAGCACGAATTGCTGCAATCTTTCTACCAAGTTCCGTTTTTGGGGCTTTTGCCGCTATTCTTGCAGATGCCGCCGCGCGTCGTTCAGCCCGTTTGCGTGCCTCAATTTGGCGTTGTACTTTTTCATCTCGTTGTATCGCTACAAGCGCATTAGGATCACGCACAGACAAGGCAGCACGCGCCCGCAATCGTTCTGCATCCGTTGGGGCTGGCAGCACATCAAGTGCCGCGTTGCTAACTAGCTTTTCTTTTAGGGCTACTAAATCCATTTGAGCAGGTGTAGACCCCGCCGCCTTTAACAATTCCCGATTGTCGCCGCCCGCTTTTCTGATTTCATCAGCCCGCTTTAAGATAATAGCCTGCTTTTCATTTCGTGATTTAGCGTTTAGGACTGCTTCAGACGTGGTTCTGCCAATCTCCGCCTCGTTACGCATCTGGTCAATGGCGTCTGGGTCACGGCTCTGGTTAATGTTCCCCAATATATCAGATAAGGCGGGGGCTACCTTGCTTAGAAACCCGCCCGACTTTTCTTGACGCCTTGCACTTGGAAAAATACCTTGCCCGCGTTGCGTATCTGGAATGCCTGAAGTTTGTTGGATGCCACCTGCACCGCCACCGATACCCCTAGCCTGTTCAGCAAGCCGAATATTTTCCTGCTCTTTAGTATCTGCGCGACGCCGTTCTGCAAATTGGTCAAGGCTGTTTAACGATCTAGTTAAATCCGCTACAAGGCTTCTGCCGTTAATGTTTTGTAGTGTTGGCATGAGATTCTCCTATACGGTCACAAGAATTATACGGGATTATTAAGAGTTCATCTTCGATATGATCTAAAAGCGGGCCGTAATGGATGCCTTTCCATGTCATGAACTCGCCAAGATATTCTGGATACTTTTCTTCAACCTCGTCGGCCATGAATCCAAGGGTAGGCTGGTTCGCAATGCTCGTTCCCTTTGCCTCTGGTATCCAGTCCCACTGATACACGCCCAATTCGCCAAGTGATGCAACCCTTACGACATTGGTTTTTAGCCGTGGGTCTGAAAAGGCGAATGAAGAAGCCCCACCTCTGCCAGACGTTAAAAGAGAACTAAAAATATTCCCAAGTTGTCCTAGGCCTGACGCGCTGGCTTGCGCCCCCGCCAATATTCCGCTCGATGTATTCGCGCCTTTATTGGCTTCTAAATTACCGATATTTGCCGCATTAGCAGACCCGATCTGTGCTAAATTTTGCGTTGCTGTGAACCCAGTATTCGCCAAGTCTCCCTGACGACCTGCAAGTAACTGTTCGATAGCAAATCCTAATTCTTGTGGTATTCCCGCGATTTCCTGAACTGCCGTTCCTGAACGCGTCAACCCGCCCGCTGCAAGCTGGCCTTGTGCCGCGCGGGTACGTTCTGCAATCAATGGGTCAAGTGCGCCACTGCCGAATATATCCGCCAGCCGATCCCCCAATCCGCCAAGCGTTGACGCCTGTTGCTGTTGTTGCAGACCGCCGAGACCTGCATCAAGGAATGGCTGAAAACTTTCGGACGTGTTGGAAAACTGATTGCGAATTTCAGATATGCCGCGATTGATCGCTGTATTCGCTGCTCCCGCCGCCGCACCCGCTGCTTTTCGGCCTTTACTGGCAGATTTGGCAGCAATGGCCCCTGATACTACCGCCCCAATTAAAGAAACCATTATGTAACCTCGCCTAGTTTATTGAATAGAATACGATCCATTTTGTATATTTTCCTGTCTTCTTGCATTCCGTCATACACTAAACCAGCACTAATAGGAATACGTTGCGCATGTTTTAGACGCTTTGGCACCGGTGCAATGATTTTATCGGCCTTTGTATTATCATAAAGCCATTTAATCGCGGATAAACCGCTAACAACCGCCGCTTTGCCCCTGCAATCTGGTGACATTGCCGTGTGCATAGAATAAACGCCGTGTTCTTCAGGCTCAAAAGCCCATACGCCAACATCAACGCCGCCCTGAACTTCAATCAAATAGAAGAAGTCTCTCGACACAATTAGTTCCCACTCTGGGACGCCCTCGGCAGGGTTTGCAAGGGTCAATGCCTTAACCCTTCGATAGTCTTGCGTGCGCTCTATCATGATATAATCACCCGATCCGTCACGCGCCGCCAATTTGTACCGTCACTAAATGCAGGAATAGCCCCGCCGGTTTCGTCTGTAACATAAATCATAGACGCGCCCCATATTGTAGCGTCTGGAACTGTTAAAACCGTATAGCTTGGCAATGTTAAAGCCGCGCCCAATAAAAGCCCGTTTATCTGCAATAACAATTCATCAAAGAAAAGTTGCATGCTTGGCGATGCGATGCCCCCTTGAACTATTGTTTCGCCGTGTTCTGGTACGCTTACAAGTTTTGTCATAACCTACCCCCTGAAATTCGCATAAAGCCCGTTAGCGTCAAACTCTACGTTCTGGGTCGTGTAAAATCTAAGGCCCATAAAACCATTATAAGAACCAAGCCCGCCAGGATAGTTCCATTCTAAATGATTATCATATTGGCCCAATGCGCCCAAATCTCGAAACAACCATTCGCCATATTCCACATTGTTTCGACTTAGGGCCATTCCAACCGTTGCAGCACCAGTATTGAAACCTTGGCTAATATTAAGGGAAACAGATTGAGCGGAAAACCATTCATTTTCAGGTTGCTGAAATGGAATGTCAATAACGCGGGGTATTGTTTCACCGTATTCCGTATTTGAATTTGAAAGCTTCCCAATTCTGTTGACCGATGCAGAATAATATTCGCCATCAAATTGATTTATAAATCCACCATCCCAAGGGGTTTCTATGCCATCTATAGATTTGTTTAGAATAAACCATGAGCCATTAAAGAAACCGAAGCTTTCAGTCGATATGGAAAACGTAATAATGTCATACCCGCGCCATTTAAATCGATTGGGAATGGCGTTGGATAATGCCTCTAAACTGTGTGTTTTTAAAATGGCGTCTATGGCTTCATTAGATATTTTATCAGCTTTGCCTTGGTTGATAGCATAAATGCCAAAGTTTTGATCTTTCGCGCGACCTATAAAAACATAAGTGTCTGAATAGGGTACAAGCCCGCCTATGAATCCGTAATCAATTCTTGCACCTGTAAGCCTCTGGAAAGGCACCGGGCTTGCACCTGTATCCCTGAACAACTCGAAGCTATCTGTACCACCAATATAAAGCGTATTGCGCAAGTTAAATGTTGTTTCGTTTTGGTCTGGCAATTCCTCTGCATCGAAAAAGCTTAATACTTGAACAGTACCCGCCGCGCCAATGTCGGAAAAGAACGCGGGGTTTGCGCCGTCAGTTGGAATATAGACAAACCGCCCGTCTATATGTGTTACCGCGTCGCATGGCTCAAAGTTAGAATTGCCCGAAATTGTCACAAGCGTATCTGACTTATCAAGCGTATAAATCGCGCCACCCTTCACAACAATAACCGCCGTATTAAATCCGATTGCGGTTTGAATTATTTCGTTGCCAGCAATGGTGCCTATAGTGGAATTAGCCCCGGTTGTCGTGTTGGTGATTTTGATTAGGTTTTCACTAGAAACTTGATAAAGCGAACCATTCCAAACAAACTGACCACGCGCAACACCTGAAACCGTCGCAAGCGCATCAATGCCAGGTCTTGAAATGATAAATCCCTGCCCATTATTAAAGCAGTTTACTAGGCTTTCTCGGCTTTTGGGTAGGTTTTCAATTTGTGAAAATCCATTAGGAAAGGGTATTTGTGGCATTGATCGCCCCTAGTTTTTAACCCCTGCGCCTTGTTTCCAGAATGTTCTTGAATATGTGTTATTCTGGCTATTTCCGGCCCCTGTGGGTGTTGTGGATGAAAGAACTTTAGTTGGTACAGTTACGCAACCGTATAAAGATTTAATATTATTAAAGTCGCGCTTTGCATTGGATAGAAGTTGTTGCGATATGATTTGATTGCCGTTGCTGAATAAAGGTGACAATTCTAAAGCTAGATTAGTGACAATCCCATTGCGGCAATCGGCGGGTTCGTTTAAATCATCGCCCGCGGCTTCAAGTGGGCTAAATGCAATTACAATGCCGCGTGTTAACCACATTTCAAGCATTGAATTAAGCTTCTTTCGCCCGTCCTCAATGCTTTCAGGTGCCGCCGGTGAAACAACAGAAAACGCGCCAATTTCTTTTAGTGCGTCCGTGATAATTTCAGTTCCCGTGGTCATAAGCTTACTCCGAGATTATCTGCTTCGTTTTTGGGTTAACTTGTGGATCGCCCTTTAATTTGTTTTTTAGACGTTTCCAACCAAGAGATTTTGCGTATTCAATAGTTTTCTCTAAGTCGTTTGTTTCGATTTGCGTGCCGTTTGGTTTTTTCCAAAGTGCCATTTTAATTCTCCGATTTGAATGTGGAAAAGGGGCAAGCCGAAACCTGCCCCGATTATTATTGCCTTCAACCCTACGCTACGCCGTAACCTTGGCCCGCAAAGAATGGGTTAAGAACCGAATAAGCAGGGCGGAAGTCAAAACGCACCATTTGTTTATTCGCCAAGAAGTCGGCACCTTTTGAAATACGGAACTGTAAACCGTCTTCAGTTGTTGCCAAGGTATCAGTTGAATACAACTTCTTGATTGGAACTGAACCAATGCCAAACGCTTGTTTATGCCAGAATAGATTAGGCTGATAAAGCGTAGACGCTGCACCAAGGATGGTGATTACATCGGCGGCGGCGGCGGCTGTATCGGTTGTATTGTGCGCCCCGTCTGTTTCCCAAATGGCTGGCCCTGAAACGATCAGAGTAACCGCACCGCCTGCCGTTGTGGACGCATCGGTAGTAACTACACCAGTCCAAGGAATATTTGCCCCTGTATCGTCTAGGATAGGCTGACGTGTTGATTGGTTGACACGATTGCGGCCTGTGATCTGAACCACCGAACCCGCTGGGATTGTGTTAACTTCCGCTTCAAAGCCAGTACAAGCGATAGATTGCGTCATAGTGTCTTTTGCAGTTAGGTAAGTAACATCAATAGAACCAATAACCCCGGCACGATCAGTAAGAGCCGTTGACGTATAGCTTGCCAAAGTCGTGGCAGTCATTACGCGCATACCCGCAAAATCGTCAGAAATTGTTGCTTTTTCATGGGCCGTTTTAACCAATGGATCAACCGCGCCAAGTGACCGCTGAACACCCGCAAGTGATTTTTGTGTGTACGGGTTAACCGCATAATACCAATCATCATCCGCAGGGACGCCATTCGAAGACATAACCGCGCCCGCCGTTGCGACTTCATCCCAGGTTGCCACGCCTTCGCCGATTGTACCAGCAAGTAAGCCTGAATTTTTCATCATAAACGCGGCAAAATCGACTTCAAGGTCTGTGACAATACGGGTTGCCATAGGTGCAAGCAGTTGGTCAAGTTGATCCATTTTCAAAGCTTCATCGGCTTCGTTAAAGTCAACATGCACTGTAAAGTAATCTTGCACAGTACCAGTCGCCTTGCCTGAAATGATGCTATCGGGTGCAACCGATGTCATATCACCCCCCGCTGAACGGTTCGACTTGTAGTCAGTTGGACGTTTAAAATCTACGTTTTCGCCGCTGCCTTCGTCGAATTTTCCTGATAAAAGCTGCGTATTCACGTTTTTAGACATGACCCGCGTACTTTCAAATTTATCAAGAAATACACCGGCTAATTTCCGTGTGAAGTTGCTGTCAAAGTTATTAGACATTTTTCGATCCTACTCGAATGTTGCACCTTTTGGGCCGCGTTTGCCTTGTGGCCTGCCTGATCCCCCGCCGGATAGTTCCCCATCTGGGCTAGGTGCATGATTTATTTTAGCTTTCGGACGCGTTTTCAGTCGGTCTTCTAGCACTCCAATTCTTGCGACGGCCCTCATGGTCTTATTGTCTTGGATAAAAGCGTTGATGCGATTTAACTCCGCTGGGTTTTTGCCCAAATAATACAGGATTTCTGGCGATTTATCGAACTCTTTGATTAACTCGTTTGTGACTTTTTGCCCCAAAACTGCAATCGCTTTGTCTTCGATTTCGTCATAGTCCTTAACCCTCAACGTAGCGGCTTTTTGATAGTGGGCCACTTGACGCGCGTTTAATGCGCTATCTGTTTCGGTCTGTACTCGCGTCGTTTGTTGCGCTTTCATCATGTCAGACATGACGCCCTTTGCAATGTGGGCTTGAAATGCTTTGATATATTCCGCATCTGCAACCCCATTGTCAAAATCGTCTGGGTCTGGTGGCCCATCAACAGGCGCGGCTTGTTGGTCTAATGCGAGTTGTAACAGTCTGTTACGTTCGCGCTCTACTTCCAAATCGGCGGTTGATTGTTCTTGCCCCGTTTCTGCTTTGGCAACTTTCGCGTTTAGCTTATTGATCCTTTTTCTAATTCCGTGATTTTCGTCGTCCTTTGGGTGCGACCCTTCGTCACCGTCTAAAACAATTTCCTGATCGTCGTCGTCGTCTGCGTTTTCGTCTTCGTCGCTGTCGTTCTGATCTTCAATTTGATCTTCTTCTAGCAATTCCGCTCTTTCAGTTTCGATTTGATCTTCGTTATCTTCGATTAGTGTCGTTTCAGCTTGTGCCATTTTTTACCTCTTAAATGGTTAGAGTTTGACGCCGATTTGGAATATCTTCTTTGTCTTTGTCACCGCGTTTCTAAAGGGCTTCCACGTTGCCCATTATTTAAGCATTTTACTGCCTATTTTTTAGTCATAACCTAAAATCACACTTTGTGCAAATCCTTACTGCCTCGGTGTGTTCTGATCTATCGGCAATCTTGCCAGCACTTCGCGTGCTTGCTTTCTCGCCTCAAGTAATAGTTTATGCCCGTCTTGGTCTATTTTCTGTTGGTCTTGGTTAATACCTGCCATTGTTTCGGCAGTTTGTGCCTCTTTCAATCCTTTAGACGCTATTTTCTCCGCGCTGGCCGCGTCAAGATTGCGGGCTTCGGATATTTGTTGCTGTGTTGCTGCCTCGACAAGTGCTTGTTGTGGGTCGGGTTGTTGTGCCGACTGTTGTTGTTGCTGCAAGGCTTGTTTTTCTTCGTCGGTTTGCGGTTTAACAAGGCCAAGTGATAGCATTTTCTTACGGTTAAACTCTTTCAATGGGCCTAAACCAGTGCCGACAATATTATCCATAAGAACAGCAAGCGCAATCGGGGTGTATTCTTCGCCGCCCGGTATGTTAGGCAGGATTTCAAGTAAGCCCTTCATATCTTGTACCGTTTCTTCTCTAACACTTTCATATTGCGGCCCAATATCTGCATATGATTTAAACTTCTTGTTTCTTAAATCGTTGCTTTCTACAAATAAGCCTGTTTTTTCATCCATAACAGGGGCAAGCAAGGTTTTGCTGCCGTCTGTGCCGTCACGTTGCAATGTTCTGATAAGGCGCGGGGTAGTATATACTTCTTGCGCCATTGCTTGATAGATTTCGCCTGACCATTCAATCGCGTTGGCAATGTTGTCATTGATAACTTGCGTATTCATATTTTCACGCTTCATCATTGCATTTAACGCTTTGCCTGACGTTTCCTTGTTGATTGCATCACCTGGGAAAAAGCCTGTTGTATCTTTGATGTAGGTTGGAACGATTGTAAGCAAGGCTGTTGTGCTTTGATCCAATGCAGCGGGCTTATTGTAACCTACCGGCCCAGATGAAATAGCATTTCCATTTTCGTCTGTGACAGGATCAACAACCAAATAGGGCAGGTTGTTTTTATTAGACCACATCTCTGCAATATCGGGGTTTGCAACTTGTTCACGCAAGAATATTGGCACCTCTTGCCCCGCACTAGCAGAGTTTTCCGCTAACTGTGAAACTTGAACATTAAACAAGCGTTGCGCATCCTTCAACTTGCGAACAATACCCCGATAACGTTCCGTCCCATCAACAAACGCCCTGAAACCATACATCGACACAACGGGAATATATTTACCTGCAATGCGGCGCGTGCTTTCAAGAATATCTGTGCCACTGAATACGGTCTTTTCACAAGTTTGATTTATAACCATACGTTCACGCACAAAAACCCGCGTTTCGTCTTTGGCTAGTTCGGCTTTGATCTTGTCGTGGTCTTCTTTGATATAAACTTCAATTTCGCCTGATTTCAGATTGTTATAAACAAAAACGCGGGTTTTCTTCTTTTTGATTTCATAGCGAGTTGCGACATAGATAATCTCAATATCGTTAATGCCGCCTATCGTACCACCTGTAAAAGAATTGTTATCTGGGCAATACGCGCTTACAGGGTCGCGGCCTTCATATTCTGCCTCAAAACCTTTCTTGGTGTATTGCTTTAAAACTGTGCAATGCCGCGCGTCGCGCTTATCAATCCGCAAAGCCGACTGATCCCAAAAAACCGTATTATATGAATTATAGATCGGCCTCCATTCAATGTGCTGGCTTTCGTTTTCGGGGTCGCCTTCATCGTCAAACGCTGTTGCAAGCTTAAAGCAACCGAAACCAACCGTCGCACATTCTGCCACCGCGTTGTCCGTTGAAATGCCGCCCGAACTATCCCGAAAATCAGAACGATAAATACCGTTTAACAATTCGCTATCGTCTTTTGTGGTTCCTGCGTCATTGGGTTTAAAATCAACGCCTGCGCGGTTCTGGTTCCATTCACCTATAAACCTTTGTAGGGGGTTTGAAACTTGGTCAAGTTCAAGCCTGACACGATCAGGAACATCGAAAACATCTTCGAAAAACCCTTCCCATGTGCCGCCGTCAACATTTACGAAACGCATATCTTCGTTTGCTTTTTCGCGTTGATCGTCCATTGCGTCGGCGTCGTCGCTAATCTGCAATTTAAACCCGTCAAGCTTTTCTCGGTCTGCCTCTGAAAGATTTACACTGATTTTTGCGCTTGCTTTTGCCATTTCATACCTCGATTGGTTTTATATCTTTTACAAAAAAAATAGGGTTCGAGCAAGTGTCAAGAAAAAAGCCGATCAACCTATTAGATTTGACCGGCTAAGTTTGGTAGAGAGAGAGGGAACACAGTAGCAACAATATATGACAACATTTCTAGGTTTGTCTAGGTTTTTTGTGTTGCCTACCCTATGCGACGTAATTGGGGGACAACAATCGGTTGAAACTTTTCTTTCTTCTTGCGCGTCATTGCAGGGAATAACTCAACAACCGCAAATACAAACGCATCCAGTCGGTTAGGTGATCGCCCGCCCATATATCCTGACGTCGTGCTGTTTAATAATTCATCTTCTAAATCTGGAAAATCGCCAACAAGCTTTATCTTTCCCGTTTCATGCAATGCGCTTACCGGTTCTGCTCGGATCATTTTAGAACGTGATGCGTGGACACCCTTATAACTTATCACGGGGTTTGCTTGCTTGATTACAAACTCAACCATTGCACCGCCATAGTTTACCTCACCTACAACCCTATCAGCCTCATGTCGTTCGTATGCGTCTGAAACCACCTTACCCCATTTTGCGGGGGCAACATTTAAAGTTAAATCTTCAAGCACATAAGCGTTACCATCAACGCCAAGCCCCACAACAATTATTCCTATGTCATCGCTTCGAGTGTCTTCATCGCCCTTTGTGCCGCTTGGATCAACCGCTATGACAATGCGAATAAGGTTTTCGGGTGCCTCGTTCACTTTTGATTTCTCGATAATTTCCTGCGTCCAAAGCGCGTTTTCATTATCCGATCCAAACTGCCCTAAATAAAACCTGTCCCGTTGCCTTTTGGGCATATTGTCCAGTATTTTTAAATAAGATGGCGATAAGTTGGCCGCATTGTCGGCTGGGTTCATTTGGATGTATTCGTAGTCTTCAGGGTTTTTAATGGGCCTGTTTGTGTCTGGGTCTTTTTTATCAATAAACAGTTTATGCGACCAATGGCCTTTACTTGGCGGGTTTTCGTCACAGATAAACTTTAGGCGCATTTCGTATTGCTTGCCGTTGCGTTCATAATAAACTTTTTGCGCAAGTCTGGTTTGCACAATTAAGAACGCGGGGTATCCGATCTGACTGCACTCGTTTAAAAAAATAGTTGCGTATTCATTACCTAGAATTTTTTCGGTTCTGGCTTTATCATCCAACCCGCCAAACCATACTTCAGAACCATTCGGAAACTTCACAAATAAATCTTGTTTGTTTAAAGTGAAAGGCACGCCCGGAAAACAAAGCTTCATCATTTTAGGAAAAGTATCATAAACCACTGACGATTTTATATGAGCCAAACGAAAGCGCAAAACCGCGTGCCTAGAACCTGGTGCCATTAAAGCGCGGGTAACAACATTTCTAAGCGCGGTAAATGTCTTTGTAGAACGTGAACCACCAAATAAAAGAATGAACATTGCATCGCCGGCAAAGTGTTCTATTGCATCATGCTGCCTAGTTGTGAGTGCAAAGCCCGGTGCCGCCATTTATCCACAATCCGCGTCGCGGCCTTCAATTTTTATATTGACGGTTAAGCCCTTGTCTGCCGCATCTTCAAACATACCCAAATGTTTAGCAAGCTTTTCAAGTGCGCTTACTTTGTCCCAATGCTTTGCCTTGTATGTTGTGACAAGTTCAAAAGAACCATCCGGCAATTCTTCGCCATTTCGCACCGACATTTCAAGGGCCGAAAGTGCCGCCGTATCGTCTTTATTGAGTTCTTTCATCGGCTTCATCTTGCCATCTTCATCAAGCAAGTTGGTAACATCTGAAAAGGCAAGCCGCGCCATTTCTTCTAATACCCGTTCCGCTGAAATATCTAATTTCTTGTTCATCTTGGCCTGCTTTTCCTTCAAATATTTCTGAACTAAAGGAAGTTTTAGTATTCTTGTAGCGACTGAACTAATCCCGCCCTCGCTGTAACCTGCAGCTTTTGCTGCCCGAAGCCCGCAATAATCCACTAGATATTCGTTGCAAAATCTTTCCTGCAATCCAGTCAATCCGCTTTCCCTAACGCCTCTTACCATTTTATGCCCATGCCTTATTTAATTGGAAACGAACAGGTACTTGCTCTTCTTCGTCGGTTGTTGAATTAACTAAAATAGCGATCAAACGGTAAAGCGTCGGTTGTGCCAAGCTTTCAGTTTCCGTTGATGTAAGATAACCTGACCATTGTTTATTAGGATCAATCGGAATAATGCGCGTGATTAAAGAGGCGTCACTTTTAAATTCTTTAACATAAATTGTGCAAACCCAACCTTCTACACTTTCGCCGTCACGATCAAAGACAAAGGGCAATGACCCCCCTTTTCTGACAAATCTTATTGGGCCTGACATTTTGCAAAATCCTTATATGTTGTTGGAATATGTAACATAGGTTTTATATTTGGTCTAGCATCTACCACCAGCACCCCGAACACCACCCCTACCACCTGACCCCATAGCCGACCGCGTTGTAGACCTGCCACCAGCCTTTGAAACGTTTGCCGCCGCATCTATAGGGTTGCGCCTACCGCCCGCCGTGGTGCCAGTATATCCGCCTGACAATTCGCCGTTGTAGAATATATTATCATTATCAAACAACAATCCGATTATTGCCTGATCTATTATAATTGCACCAGAGCCAAAGGCGTTCACGTTGGCCAATGTCGCGCCCGTAATAAAGTATTCGTCTGAAATTTCGCTAGTTTCAAAGGTGTTTATGTTGGTGAATAATGAACCCGTAATATTTACCGCGCCCGTTGTTATTACCCCGACGCCAAACGTATTAAGGTTTTCGAATAGCGTTCCGTTAATAATATTTTCAATCTCGACAACACCCACACCAAAGGCGTTAACATTGGTTAGCGTTGCGCCTGTGACGTTGTATTGTGCCGTGATAACACCAGCACCAAACGCATTAACGTTGGTTAATAATGAACCATTAACAGTAACCGCGCCCGTGGTGATTGTGCCAGAACCGAACGCGTTCACATTTTCAAGCGTTGCCCCCGTAATAGTAACCGGCCCCGCTGCTAACGTGCCAGAAAAGAACGCGTTTACATTTGCAAGTGTTGCGCCTGTTATATCAACCGCGCCAGGTGTTAAA
>Ga0209194_1001189_pt1 | contig 17048 bp, 19 predicted proteins | sample COGITO_mtgs_1004_FD_184787 | JGI IMG/M metagenome (GOLD analysis project Ga0209194, IMG submission 184787) | Pelagic marine microbial communities from North Sea - COGITO_mtgs_100413 (SPAdes) (version 2) | ecosystem: Environmental > Aquatic > Marine > Epipelagic ...
GCTTACATTGAACATCAGACCCATAAGGAGGAACATAAGGACAAGATGGAGATGGCTGGGAATAAGAGACTGGATGAGCTATCTGACTTTGAGCTATTGAAGCTGGCTAATGGCGAGGTGGTAAATGACTGAGTATCGCTTTGCTCTTACTGATGAGCAGAAGAAGCTGTCTGACGAGATTATGCGCCGTTATAATAAACGAAATGCAGAAGCTTATAAATGAGCCTAACCTTAGCTGAGCGCGCTGCCCTAATCCTCAAGGTAAGGGGCAAAACTGATCCGTGCTGTGGGATGGTACTTACCCCTACCCAGCAGAAGGCTAACGAGTCCACCGCTCGCTATCAGGCGGTACGAGGGGTGAATCGTGGGGGCAAGACCGCTTATAGCGCTTGGAAGCTATCGCGTGTGGCTCGTAGATTGCCCAACAATAAAACTACACAGGTCAATGGTGTTTATATTGTATTTGCCCCTAGTCGTAGCCAGATCACTGATCCGTGGGCTAAGAAGCTTGTCCAGGCGTCTGAGGTAAAGGGCGAGCTTTTTAATCATCCATTCATTCCAGAGCATGAGATCCTGCATAAGCGTTATACGCATGGCGCTGGTGAGCCGACTCTAAGCCTGATTGAGCTGAAGAACGGAAACAAGATATTCTTCACCTTGTCTGGCGATAAGAACATCTGGAAACGCATTGAGGGGAAGGGCTGTATCCTTGGCGTAGTTATCGATGAAAGCGCTGGCAACCCTGCCTTACTAGCTGAGATCATGGTGCGCTTACTTGATGCGAACAGTAATGAGCAGGTGAACCGTGAAGCTGGCGGTGCATGGCTATTATGGGCGGCTACGCAGACCAAGAAGTCTCCAGCCTTTGAGCAGTTTTTATCTATCTGCCAGTCTGACGCCGAGGAGCATAAAGACTACGAGGCCTTTACGTTGCTTCCTGGGGAGAACCCAGCTATTGACCAAGCAGAGCGGGAAAAGTTAGCGATTATCCTTTCAGAGGATGATTATAAGATCCGTATGGAAGGGCATGGGTCTGCGGCTACCGCTATGTCGCTTTACCCGCAATGGGATGATGCTCGTAACTATACCAAGCCTGATTGCCCATATGTTTCTAAAGATGATGACAACCTGTGGGTAGGGTATGATCCTGGCACGCATTATACTGGAATCATTATAGCCGCTATCAATCGTGCTTATCCGCTACGTTTGAATGTTGTAAAGGTATGGCAACCTCAACGGACAACTCTTGAGTTTGACGTAAGACTTATCCGCGACTGGCTACAGGGGCGTAAGCTTGAAGGGTGGGTTTATGACCAAGCTGCGCGGAAGGTTGATAAAGCATCCGGCAAAAGTGTACTTGGCGTCCTTAACGAAATAACCCAGCGACATGGGTATGATATTCATATTCATCGCGGATTTATGAAAGGGACTTCTTTTTACGAGAAGAGCGTCCCTCTTGTTCGTAGGTATCTTAAATGCGAACCAGGGGATAGCGGCCATCCAACAAACGTTATAGTAAACGGAGACGTAGACAGTGGCGGCCCACTTTTACGCTACCAGATAATGAATTGTGCCTATACTGAAAAGGCGTATGAAATGAAAGAGGAAAATATTGTTAAGGGTGATGACCATGTGAGTGACACACTTCGCTACCTCATCTCTCGGCAACCCTGCTTCGTAGATCGCGGCATGAACCCCAAACTATGGGGCGAAGGTACCGCTGGCATTGACCCTGATGCTCATGTTGAAAAGTTTGAGAAGGGGACTATGGCGGATAAAATACTTGAGCCACGCCAGATTATTGCGCGTCAAGGCGCTGAGCGGCGGCTACGCATGATGGCGAAGCGTCAACGCTCCTCTTGGTAGTTGCGATTTGAAAGTGAGCATTAGCATACATTGATGCTCAGCCGTGTCCCTACAACTTTTGACTACGCTGTTTCGACAGTAAGCTATGACACAGTTGCAGCAATGACGGCGCTTACGGGTGATGATCGAATTGGGACAAAAATTGTTCGTGGCCGCACAATCAAAGGCGATGGTGGCGGCGGTGAATTTTATTGGGATGCGGCGAGCGTGGCAACGGCTAATGGCGGGACTATATTTGAATCTGATGCTGGCGGAATTGGGCGGTTTATTCAGCTATATTCTGGTCTGATAAATGTAAAATGTTTCGCTGCTACTGGCGATGGCGGTATCACTGACGACACAACAGCCCTGGCCAATGCTGTAGCCTACGCCAATTCTCTGGCAGATATTGCTATCGACCCTCTTGCCGTAAATTATTACCCAATTCTCTGGTTCCCGCCGTCGCTTGGCTACAAATCGACAGCAACACTGGCTATCCGTGGCGGCGTTGAAGTGCAAATGGATGGGCCGCTTTTAATATCGGCAGCAGCAGCAACTCCAATAATTGGCATAAAATACACCGATATTCGGGCTATTGACTTTGAAGCCCCTAGATTCACTCGTAGCCGCTTCAACGTCATACGCATGACACAAAGTTCTTGGCCAGGTGAAACTGATATAGGTGTGCAAATTGAGGGCCACTATGTAGGGAATTACCATTTTCAGCGCATTATCGGATTCCATGTTGGGGTGGATATTTGTGCTGGGTACGGAGACGTAAAAATAGGGGAAATTAGAGACGCAAAAATTGGCATGTTAGTAAGAGATAGGGTCACACCGGAAAACTTTACTAATCAATTTCACGTTGTATCAGGATCGTTTGCTTGCAGCGGTGGGGTCGGTGTCGGCGTTGCGCGATATGGAATCGTGGTACGTTCTGTTTTAGGTATAAACACCATAACTTTTGATGGACAATCATTTGAGTTAAACGCGCCAGTTGCAGGCGGGGCCGATTCCCTGCCGTATCTATTAGATGCCACCACGGGCGTTATTCTTGACGTTAGAATCCAGAACCAAAGAACAGAGCAAAACCTATCGAAGTTTTTGCGTGCTGTTGGCCAAGTGAGAAACGTTGACGCTGCGGTTCTTTATAATGATTTGGAATATTCATTTAGCTCAGAGCTGATGTACGATGACCAAACGACTGGACCGGCTTGCGGAAATATAAAAGTCTATCGCCACACCGGGGCGAATTCCCACTTGTGGTTTGACTTTTTTAATACTGGACGCCTGGCGGATAGCGCCGTTCAACTTACAGGCAGCGTCGTAACGATAAAGAACATGGAATGTGCTACCTCCGTAGGGGCTGCTCCTGCTACGCAGACTTTTACCTATGGGAACTCAGGACCTGCGTTTGATGCAAATGGATACATGACATGTACGGGACCTTTGTACGGCGTTAGGGTGAAACTTAATGGTGCCAGAGATCTTGCAATTATGGGGAGAAAGTTATCTGGCGATCCAGGGGATATATCCATTCTTTGCTTTGATTCTTCCGGTGTTCAAATATATTCTGCTACCGCGGTGAGGTATGAGCAGTCCTACGCCTCTCTTAATACAGGAATTTATGGTGGATATTACCCAATTGGCTTATGCCCAGCCAACACGGCAACGCAATTCTTCGGGGTAATAAACTTCGCGTCTAATGTGGCCACTGTGTTTATTACGGTTACATCAAAAACAGATGGGTGGATTCTCCGTAGAACTGATTCGCGTCCTGAGTGGTTTAGCGCAACATCTCATCTAAGGGACCAATTTGTTGGTGCTGCCATCCCTATTGCTTTAGCAAACGTCACCTACAAGCAAGGCATGCGCGTTGCCCAAATCGCTTCAGCTGTTGGCGCACCAAAAGGATGGGTTTGCACCGTCCCTGGTGTGCCGACTTTTGTTAGTGAAGGTAATTTATAATGACCGAAGACCTAATAATCCTCCAGCAAAAGCACACTGAACTTGAGCGCCGTCACAGCGAAATTGTGAACAGTACGGATATTCGTTTTTCCGCTATCCTTTCCAGCGTTCAAAAGATTGGCGATTCTATTCACGATTTAGATAAGCGCGTGGCTTTGTTCCAGCGTGATTTACAAGAGGCTAAATCTGACGCTGAATCAGGTAAACGTAGAGTTATTTCATTAGAAGAGGAAACGGGCGAGATTAGCAGCGGGTTACTGAAGCTGCGGTCTGAACATGATAACCTTTCTGAATCATTGAATAAACGTGATCCTGTAACGCTATGGACTGCTATAGGGGCAGCGTCTACAGCAGTCGGCTCTTTTATTTATATCCTTGTTCACGGGGTACCAAAACCATGAAGTATGTAATTTTGCTCGCCGTTCTATTTTTATCAGCCTGTATTCCTGTAACGATAAGGCCGCAATTCGATGACCAAGGACTCCCGCAAGCAATCCCAACTACCATCATTGGCTCCCAAGACCTCGAAACTGGAGTATTTCATCCTGCCTTCCCTGTTAGCGATAAGGCACCAACGCCTCCAGCAAAAGTCCCATGGGACTCAATCCTCCAAATAGCGTTAGCGTTAGCTGGAATAGGTGGGTTAGGCGGGGCTGGTGTTGCCATGCGTGTTGCGTCAAAAGCAAAAACCGCAATTAAATTAGTCGCTGAATTAGCTGACGCTCAAGAGGCTACGTCCGACCCAGAAATGTTGACAAGGAACAAGCGCCTGTCAGCGCAAATGCAGGAGGCGGCCGGCGTGCGTACCATTATTAAGAAAGCGCGTGGTAAATAACATGGACAACGAAGAACAGGAATCTGCCTCGTATGAAAAGGGCGAAGAAAAGTCTAGCGGCTCCATCGCCTATCGTGCGTGTAAAGAGCGCATCCTAACTCAGTTGATTGCAGCGGCAAAAAAAGAACGCGAGCAGTTCCTTAATGAAGGAAACCAGATCAATGTGTTTGCCTTTGGCGGTAAAGACAAAATCGCTGAGCATCTTGATTCACAGGTTCCTCATATTCCATGTCTTACTAAAGCTGCTCAATTTGTTGATGTTATTGGCACGCAGTGCTATGAACAGAACCCAACACGGCGCGTAGAGCCACGCAAATACTCACCAGAAAGCGCGTTGATGCGTGCCATTCGCATGGAGGAGTATCTTAATTATATTCCACGCGAAACGAACCTAAAAGCACACGCTAAGCGAGCTTTAATCCAAGCGTGCATTTACGGCAAGGGCGTGCTGTGGACCGGATGGGATAAAGAGAAAAATATTGTCACCAGTGTGTTTGACATGGTGCAGAACTTATTGGTAGACCCCGACGCGTCTAACCCAGAGGAAGCTAATTGGAAAGCGCGTGAGCGGAAGAAGCCACGCTGGTGGCTGTCTAAGGCCATCCCAGAAGCTAAAGAATTGATTAAAGAGGCTTCTCCTGCCAGCAAGAAAGCTAAGAGCAGTAAAGGAAACGATTACACGACTGACACTATTTCGTTCTACGAAATCTACATGAAAATTGGTTTGCATAATTACGATGGCGGGTCTGAACTGCTACGTAATGAGGAAGGCAAAGCGGAGGCGACTGGGGACGATACACCAATGGTGTACGTCATGACTAGTGATGGGAAGTTATTACAAGAGCGTGAGTGGGAAGTGCCTTTATTTATTAAAGGTCTATGGCCTTGCACTGAAATAGAGTTCAAGGAAAACCCTGGCCATTATTGGCCTAAGTCGCCAATGTGGTCTGGCATCAGCCAGCTACAGAACATGAACTGGCTGTACCGCCATATGATGGCGCGGGTGCGACAAGCAGCGCGTGGCTTTTTAATAATGATGACGCAGAACGGTGTCACTGTTGATGCAGATGACATTGACCGATTATTAGATATTGCACCTACCCCTGACGGCGTTTGGGATTTAATCCGCATTAGAGCTGGCGCGATGGGTGAAGGCGCCAACATCAATCAGATCATTCAGAAGTTAGAGCTTGAAGCGAACACTGAGCAGTTCTTGCGATCTATCGAGTTTGAAGATTTAGAGTTTGCTAAAGCCACTGGCCTTTATGGCATCTTATTCCAAGGCCAGACTGAGACGCAGATGCGCTCAGCTAAGGAAGTGCAGTTCCGCGAGAAGACTAGCCGTAGTCGCCTAGAAGATATGCAGAAGTCGGTTGAAACGTGGTCAGATATGCTGGCCACCACACAGGCAGCATACGCTAAGTTCTTGTCCACAGAAGAGGATATCATTCCCATCCTTGGTGAGCAAGGCGCTAAAGAGTTTGGCTTTCTAATCCCTTCAATGGAAGAGGAGACTAAGCGCATGACACTAGAGTTGGTGTCTCAGGGTGCTCCCGCAGAAATAGCGCCGCAATTAGCAAAAATGCAGGCGCAGGCCCAAGAGATGGAGTATCGCCAACAGGGTGGCACTACCTTTGAGGAATGGGCCAAGGAAAGCACTTACACTATCCAAGGTGGCAGTACGCGCCGTAAAGATGTTGACGAAGAAAAAGAAGTTTACGCAGAAGCCGCTAACCAGTTAGAGCCTGCATTATTTAAATCAGGGAACCCAGCATTGATGTTAGTTGCGCTGCGCATTGCCCATGAACGCTTTGAGCTAAATGGCGCATCGCAAGTGCTCTTAAACGATATTGAAGAAGCTATGCGTATCATAGCTGAAACACCACCGCCATTACCGCCACCCCCAGGCGGAGGCGGACCACAACCAGGAGCTTCACCAGAAGCGCCACCACAAGGAGTTTAACGTGCCGCTATTTGATTTTGAGTGTTCTAAGTGCGATCATGTCACTGAAGAACAACATGGGATGGCGAACATCCCTAAGTTCAGTACCTGCGAAGTATGCGGGGCTAGAACATCAAAAGTATTTTCCGTACCTAATTTTACCTGCCATGGGGATGATTTAGATAGAGGCAACCCAACCTATTGCCCAGGATTAGCGCGTAAGATGCCCTACGGCAAGAATGACCCGAAAGCTTATTTCAGCAGTAAATATAAAGCGCGTGAAGCAGCACGTAAAAAGGCTGACAAAGATGGCATGGATTTACACTTAGACTAACCCACAAACCTATGCAATTTAGCATAAGTAAACGAAGGAGAACAAATGACTATTGACCCAGACGCCGATGTTGACACGATAAGTGCGGCATCAGACGATCTTGATTCTACCACTAATCTTGGCTCGGAAGATTCCCAAGATGATGGCACACAGGACTCTGACGGCGATACTGCAACTTCAGCCCCCAGTAAAACTGGCTCTGCTGATGACAGTGATGGATCTTCGACAACTGTAGACACGACTTTGCAAACCACTGAGCCAGAGAAGGACTGGAAGGTGGAATATGAAAAGGCGCAAGCTCGTATCAACGATCTTCGTAGTGGTTACACCCGTAAAACAACTGAGCATGATAACTTCAGAAAACAGTACGATGGGGTTGACGCAGAAGCGGTAAGGAAATTTAAGGCGGAACAAGAGCGAGCGGTGCAAGCTAATTTGCCTGTGTTTAACCCGAAGCATCCAGAGCACGCTGTATTTAAGGATACGTTAGTCCGCTATAAGCAGTACAAACAAGCGGTTAGTAATGCGGCTACGCCAGAAGCTAAAGAGGCTATAAAAGAAGCGCTTGGCGGAACGTTTAGCGCAAAAGAGGCAGACCAGATCCGTTCATGGGAAGTTCAGCAGCAGCAGTATAATGAGTTAGCTGCAATGGACCCACGCGCTGCGCACGCTCAGCTTATCCGAGAAGAAGCGCAGGCTATATTTGATGAGCGCATGGATCAAATGTGGAAGCAGCAGGAAGAACATCAGATCGCCAATGACGTACGCTCATGGATGGAAGCTCCAGCTAATGTTCCATTGGTAGCTAAATACCGTGATCGCATGCTCAATTGCTTAGCTAAAGGATATGGATGGGAAGCGGTAAAGGAATTGTTGCCTTTCTGGGAACGAGAAGGTGGTTTGCAAAGTCGCGTCACTGATGTTGAACGAAAGTCAGCCACAGTCCGCGCTCAGCAGGACGCCATTAAAGCTAAAGCAAGCATCACTAGAGACCCCGCAACTACTCAGGTTGACCCTCAATCTGCGTATAAGAAGGGCTTAGAGTATGCAAAGAAACATGGCCTACCTTGGGATCACCCAAGAGTTCTAACCTATGTGGACAAAGTCGTTCAATCATCAAAACAATAACCCTTTAAGGAATCAGTTATGCCAACCCCACAACAAGTGATTGACCCAATCACGATTGACAATTACGGTCGCATGGCCTGGGAAAACATTCTCCAGAGCTACCCAACTGCGAACCAATTCTTCAAAAAAGGCAACATCACCCGCGATTGCCATGGTAATCAACTCACATGGCCAATCGAAGCTGGCCGTAATGACGTTTACATTACCCAAGATTACGAAGATGTTACTTCCAACTACCAAATGACGCGAGCTTACGCTCAGCCTTCTATTGACTGGGCGCAGCTCGCTGTGTTCAAGGCAATCAGTAAGGGCCAATTAAAGCGTAACAACGGCAAGGAAGCGCTGGTCCAATGGTCGAAAAAGGCCATCCCAGCTATGTATCGTGACGGCTTAAACGGCCCAACGCTCAGCTTGTTTGACCAATTCTTCAACATGAACATTCAGTCTTACACCACGAAAGTGGCGTTTGCTGGTCTTCCTTCTGTATTCACTGGCAATAGCGCCATTACGTGGTCATCTACCGCTAAAGAAGGCACGATCAACAACACGGACTACGCTGGTTTATCCTGCGTATTAAGTGGCATCACGACCGTTGATAACGTTGAAGCTGACGCATGGACCCCAACCGCAGTCAACACCACCAGTACCGCATGGGCTGGCGGCTCAAGTAACGCTACGTTCCAATACAACGCATTTGAAATCCTGACCTACGCCATTAGTGCCGCTAGCCGATTCAGCCCAACTGATGAAAGCCAGAACCCTGATGAAGTGGTTATGACCCGTACGATGTATAACTCAGTTGCGTACCAAATGAACCAAAAGCAATCGTTTTTACTGACTAAAGCGGTCGGCAAAGGCGCATCTTTTGGCATTGGCCAAGACGTCTCCAAAGGTTTAGAGCATAATGGCGTTCCAATTCGTTGGGATGGTCACCTTGCTACTAGCACTGGTTATGTTCTGAACTACTCGCAAATGTGGTTAGACTTCTTGCCTAAACTTGAGTTTAGTGGAGACAGTGTTGGCGAATTGAAGCGTTCGGGCGACGATGAGTCGATCTTTGAAACTGAAATTCGCTACAACGATGGGCGGCGTGCGCTCACCGTTTCGGCCACAACTGATGGCCAATTCCGTATTAACCCTCGCAACCAAGTCATGCTTTACGCTGGCGCTTAATAAGGAGTAACTCATGAGTAATATGCCCCCAATGTCCCTAGGACAATTTGCCACTGATGGCACGCAAGACGCAGACTTAGGTAAGGTTTACCGCTGTGACAACGGGTTTGCCCGTTACGTTAAACTCGCCTCGCAAATCACCAACGCAGGTGGAACCGCTGTATTCTTCGCGTATACTCTTGGCGTGCCAACCTATACGGTTGATACCACGACCACGAGTCACAACGTGAACTTTGCTGGCGTTATCCCAATCGCGCTAGACATCGCATCAACGACTACGTTGGCCGCTTCTACCCGATTGATGGTCCGCATCAACGGCCCGTGTTCCGTCAAGGCGAGTGATACGTTGGTTACGACCAACTTTCCATTAGCCGCTGGTACTTCAGCAGGCGCATTGGGTCAAAGTACCTATGTGTCGTCCGCTGCGATTCCAGCCTATATTGGATACGCAACTAACACTGCGGTAGCCACGGCTGTAGGCCAGTTGATTACTTGCGTGCTCACGCGAGCTGCATAACGTTAGCTAATGCTAACTGAAAATAATGTATTCCCCTGCTTGGGGCGTAGTAATGCGTCCCAAGTAAAGGAATTATCGCTACAAGACAGGGTGCATCTTCGGATGTGCCCTGCTTCGTTGACGGCTAAAGACATACTCACCATGGACGGGTATGTACGTCCTAGAGACACCCCAGAGGAAATACAGAATGCCTGCTCAAATACAGTCAATTGAAGAGGCTTTGGCGATTGGTAACGCCCCAGCCCCTACTGACCGGACTGGCATTTTCCGCCATGCAGATTGCCCATTCTTATTTGGTGATGACGTTATAGATGGCACGCAAGGCGTGTTTAATATCGCCTCTAACGCTTCTATTATTTTACGTGCTCCAGCTCCGCTACGCTGCGACAGCTCCCCAGCTATTGCGGTAGGCGGTGGCCCAAGTGTAACTGAGCATTTGCCACTCCTGCGTGAGCTGCAACATAAGTGTCTTATTGTCGCATCTCAGACGAGCGCCCAAGGTTTAATGGACGCTGGCGTCATGCCTCATTTGATTACCCCAATGGAGCGCAACGGGGTCATGCGCAAGTACACCCCGAAAGACTCCAGTAAAATAGTGTTCGCTGGTGCTCCTTTAGTCCATAACGATGTCATGAAGCAGTTCAAAAAGCACATTTACTTATCATCTGCTGACGGCCTTTATAACTGGTGCAACTCCTCAGTTGATCGACCTATATTCTTTGGCAGCTCTACTGGTACCACGGCTGTGAATGTTGCCGCTAGCATGACTTCTCAGAAGGTCTATTTGGTAGGTCATGACTTATCCTACGACAACCAATCAAGCCACTGGGCAGGCTCACAAGCTCCTAGGATGGACTCTTACAAGCAAGGGCACCTGATTGAGGGTAACAATGGAGAGCTTCTTCCTACGGACTTCCTGTGGCTTCGCTTACGTGATCAAATCTCTGACACCTGTTTACTACACCCAGGCATAGTTAATGTTAACGCATTCCATGGTGTTGGGGCGCAGATCCCTGGAACACTTTCAGAGAGCCTGCCTAATCCTAGCGATCTTCCGGACTTTACCTTTAAGATGGGGGAGCCACATGAGGCACGTCTTAAAGAGTGGAGACAGCATGCGCGGTTACTCCCGTTCCACGCTAGAAAATTAGACAAGTTCTTCCAATCAGCCAAAGATGTCACGCCTCAGAGTACTGATATAATGCTCGCTGGCGTTGGGAAGAACGCCCACGTATTCGCCTACATGATGGTGAGCATCCTAACCCAGCTTAGCTACGAATGCCGCCTAGGCGAAATAAGCGAAACACAGTGCTTAGCTTGGCTCAAGAAGTCCACCCATAATTTCCTTACTGAGTATAAAGAAATCTTTGAACAAATAGCGGAGTTTGCCAATGCCTCCAGAGATTGAAGAACTATTCTCAGATTGTACCCCTGGTCGCTTTAGTGTTTATCGCTATTGCTCAAGTTGCCTTGCCCATCGCTTACTAAAGATTGGCTGGGAACCACAGATAAATTTACTGTCTTCTCGTAGGCTTGTTATGCTCAGCATGCAGCTTCCAGTACACTGTCGTCTAGCAATTATCCAAGAAGCCTATAATAAAGCACTACAAGAAGGCAATGTCAAGGTGCTGGCGCTCTTGCGCAAGCATTTTGATATACAAGAGAAAGCAGCGGTATGAGCGATGATATTTACTACAAGATGGGGGTCTTACTCGAAGACGACATTTTCCTTAATGTCTCAACCACTGCCACTGGTGTAACTGGTGAAGCCGCTAACTTTACTATGCTTTTGGTAAAGGATGGTGTCGGCAATCAATCGACTACTGGCATGACAATTACAGAAGTTAGCTCCACCACAAACCCTGGGCTGTATCATTTATCCTGCAACCCAACCACTTCTTTTGTCGCCAGCACTGGTGATTACTCATTAAAAATATCATGGAACACCAGCCCAATTTATAGCTGGGAGAAGACTTACCGAGTAAATACTACAGGGCTGCCGACTGGCACCGCTGGCGCTGCACGATTTGACGCAGCACTAGGCGATGGTCGCGTAACTGATGGTTCGTCTGCGCTTGAGGGGGCAACGGTCTACATCCAAACTCCAGCGAATAAACCCTATGTCAGCATACAAACTGACGCTTCTGGCTTATGGTCAGTTAATTTCCCATCTGATGGCACATGGCCAGTTGAAATTCAGTTAGCTGGGTATTCCATCCTATCTAGCAGTATTTTAACTAGTTCCAGCACAGCGACAGGACCAGCCACTGATCTAGCCCTTACCGCTATTTCTACTGCTTCTGGCATGTTGCTCAGTAACTTAAAAACCTACGCTCGCTATCAAGTCCGTGGCAATGTTGGGTCTTCAGCAGACGGTAAGATTGTAGCCGCCATCAACGCTGCTGCCTCTAGCATTGCTAAAGCGCATAAATGGTCGTGGCTTAAAACCGATGGAGACTTCACCTTTCACCCAGCGTACACCACTGGCACTATCACCCTCACCAATAATGACGCCACGGTATTGTTTAATGATGCAACCGTGCCTTCATGGGCTACTGGCACTAATGCGGTTAAAATCCTGTACAACGGGCAGATGCTGCGAGTCGCATCACGCACTGACAGCACGCATGTTGAATTAGTCACCGCGTGGGCTGGGGATACGGTAACAACTGGCTACTATTTATTCCAAGATGAGTATGAATTACCAGCAGACTGTCTAATTTTTGGGCGGATCTTTCCTGGCACTGGCTATGGGTGGAACTCTGACATCATTAGTTTTGAGTCATTGCGCCAATACCAGAACGATAATAACTTTGTTACTACGGTTCCGACTTTTACCGCTGTCCATAACAACAAATTAGTGGTATGGCCAGCCCCATCTGTGTCTAGGAATTGGCCAGCTATTTATCAGCGTCAACCTGCCATACTGGTTAACAATAGTGATGAATTAGACTTTGACCCATTGATGTTGAATTTGGTAAACCGCGCCATGGATTACCAATTAGCTTTACGCTTTGGCCCAATTGAAGCGGGTGATGCTGTTACGTGTTTAGCGGCTTATACCATTGAATTAAATAGCTGCGTTAGCAACGACAAAGAAAACGGGCCGCGCACAGGAATTGGCCGATCCCCACGTCGATCAACAATAGCAGATAGAACTTTACCGGATGCCCTATGAAAAACTTAAACAAAACAGATGAGATAGCATTTTCTGAATTGCAAAGATTAGGTTCTGACCCGATGCTTAACTCTAAATTTGGCAGCAATGAAACTGGCGGTTATGAACCATTTCTAAAGCCTAAGAAAAAGTCAATTCAGGGTGAATGGATTGTAATGTATACCCCAGAAAGCGATTTTATGAGCAAGGAAAGGGTGCGAAAGGGGTCTCCGCGATACATGCGGTTGCTGCGCGCCTCTGCCGCTATGGAACCAGACGGCCCAGAAGCGCAGGAATTAAAGAGACTCGGAATAAAATGAAACAGTGGCGAGGAATTGCAAGCGACATAACCGCCGCTAGTGACGGCGCTCAGATGATCCGCAATGGGTCATTCTTTGTGCTGGGTGAGTTTCAACGCAGGAACCGCTTAGAGGCTGCATTGACCACCGCAGGCAGCTTAGGTATGGATCTTTACGGCGCTCCGAACGGCACGCAGTACATCGTTCAGTTAACCAGCACAGGTGTTGTGAAAGTGGTGGCCGTATGACCATCCATCAAGGTATTCGCCGCGATATGACCGATGTGTCTAACGACTACGGCCAAGCGCATTACGCGCAAAATGTACGTTTCCGCATTCTCGGAGAGGCAGGGCGGCGTCCGGGCATCGGTAAGTCAACAATGGCTAAACTGGATGGCCCCGTTGTTTTGATAGCGGGCGGCATCTTTAATGAGCCGTACATCGTGCAGATCCAAGATAATGGCACTGTCACAACCACGCGCAATCCGGCAATTATTTGGGGTGACCCACGCATTCCGCCACCTGTATTTGGCCCAGCTTATTTAGTCACAGCGACTCTGACATGGGCCGGAAACGCTGACTTAGACTTATACGGAGAAAACACCACGCTTGGTGGAGGGGCTGTATATTATAGTAATATGACCACTGATGGCCTAGCGCTCAATGTGGACGCTCATCCAGTGTGCGCTGCAGGCCCTGATGGGCCAGAGATTATCACTGGAACATTCACTGCTTATAACAACTTCGCCTTTTGGTATGACCAATATAGCAGCTGCTCCGCAGAGACAGCTCCTTCGTCTACTGTTATAACCGTGCGAAATGTGGGCGCTATTAACGTAAGAGCCAACGGCAATCTTTTGCTACCAGGGCAAGTCTACACAACCAACACAATGGCCTACGCTGGCTATGATACAGGCGGTAGTTCTGCATTCGGCGCAGGCACCATCATTAGCGTAACGGCGGCATAATGAGCATTACATTTTCCCTCGTTATAACGCGACCATCTAACGATAATTATACCATGAGCTATGACATATGGGCAAAAAGGAATAAGGCTCCACTCGCTGTGGGAGACGGTGAGTTTGTAGGTAATTTCCCAATCACCGCTGGCGAGACATCTATCACCGTTCCATACACAGCAACCTTAGATGGCGCTTATTACTTCCTCTTTTTACCGCGCAGGAATGACCAAATCGGAAGGGAGACATTGGCATGACCGATGTACTAACAGGACTAAACACCACAAACAGAGCAACGCTGTGTCCAATAAATGGCCGTATCTACCTCGCTAATGACTTTGACCCAATCAAGGTCATTGATCCAGACAACGGGTATAATGCTGGTATAACTGGTCCATCAGGAGCGCTAGGGGCACCGACCGCAGCGGCTGGCAACACGAGCAATGGCACTCACTTAGCACGCTACCGTTATCGGAATAGCCAAACGGGCTACATCAGTAACCCAAGTGATAATGTGTCAGTCACAGTGACAGGCGGCAATGGGTCGTTAACCTTTAATAGCTCATCTGATTACACGCTGTCCACAGACGCAAAGGTAGATTACATTGACTTTGAGATGACGCCGGTCAATGACAGTACATTTTACACTGCCACATCTATCTTGAATACGGCCACCGCTGCTGTGGTTAGCATTAGCGATGCCAGTCTGACCCAGCAATTTAATGCTAGCGCCATCTACGGCTCGGCTGAAAACTTTAATTTATTCAACCACGAGGTGCCGCCTGTTGGCAGCATTGTCATATCACATCGTGGGCGTACCTTTATTGGCGGGACCGCTCCATATGCCATCACCGCCAGCTTTACCAGCACAAGTTCCACGGTGACGTATACAGGCGGGGCGCAAGCATGGGTAGGCCGCTTAATCCAAGCCAGTGGTGATACCGTTAATTACACCATTGGTGCAGTGGCAAGCACCACCATGACGCTTACCGCTGTCTATGCCGGATCTACTGGCAGCAAGTCAGCGAATGTCTTTAAGAAGCTACCGAACCGCGTGTTTTACAGCGAAATAAATATGCCGGAGTCATTCAACCAAGCGCAGAATGCGCGTGATGTGTTAGCAGGTCGCGGTGATCGCTTGCGTGGCATTTATTCCCGTACTGATGCGCTGTATTTCTTTGGGCTTTATAGTAGCGAACGACTGGCCTTTAACACAAATCCTAGCGCTGTAACAAGTAATTTACTCCGCATCCAAGGACATCGCGGGGTCTTTAATCAACGCTGCATCATTGAGGCGGAAGGTCGTTTATTCTGCTTTGATAAACAGGGCATGTACGAGGTATCAGAAACGCCACGCGACATTAGCTCGCATGTATATGATACCTTAAAAGAACAGGTAGATTATTCCAAAAGCGTGCAATTCCACGGCGTATTTGACCCTATTGAGCGCACGCTTATTTGGTTCTTTGTAGCCACTGGCGATACCGTTCCCAAGTTTGCTGCTGTCGTAGATTTTGATACCGTTGGCAATGCAGGGGAAGCGCGGTGGCAGTTCTACCAATACCGACAAGGCATTGTGTCATCGTCAATCGTTGCGTCCGCTGATGGCGAGGTACGCGCATGGGTGGGCGATGAAAATGGCTATACGTGGACACTGAGCACAACCAATACATTTGACGGCATTTATCCAACCAATCCATCAGTGCTGACTATCGCCGCTGGTGCAACGACTACCGTCCTGCCAGTAGATGAAGCGCTTTATACCACCACGACTATGGCTGGTGCAATCGCTTATTTACCATCCACTGGCGAAGAAAAGCTCATTTCCACTAATTCCGCTAGCTCTGTGACACTAGCCACCGCATTGGACAATGCGCCATCTGACGGCGATATATTATGGGCCGGCAGCTTTCCTGTTGAATATCGTACGAAGTGGTGGGTTGGCCAAGGCATGCAGAACAAGAAGAAGCCGAGCTATTTTTATCTCATGTTATACCCTGCATCTGGCGCTGGTAAATTAAGCATCTACTTCTTTAAGGACTTTAGTACACAACCGTTTACTTTCACTCCTGACATATCCTACATTGAGAATGATGGTGTAACGTTTGAAGGTGGCGTACTAACCATTGATCTAGATGGCGGTAGTGGTGATGGATTCGTAGCGGTCAACATGCCGTCAGAATGGTCACGATCATTACAAGCTCGCATCCTATCTACGGAGCCACAGGGCACACTGCGCATCATGGACATGGGCTTTAAGACGGGCCGCGCTGAGGAAGTGTTGGTAGACAATGAGTAACCTACCACCGCTGCAATCTCAGAGCGCTAACTTTGATGATCGCGGGTTTGCTGCGGTAAAGACTGATTTACAGCAATTAGCGCAGGCCATTGATTCATCTGGCACTACAACTCTAACTGGAGCCAATAGAGTTCTTGTGCCACGTTCCGGTATAGCGAATATCTTTTTTTCAACCGACACAGCTACTGCCAGCACTAGTACGGCTTACCACGTAATTACTGCACTACGTAACGGACAGGACGAAACCGGAATAAGTATTAACTCGTTTACAAATGAACTGGTAGCATATAAAGAGTATTATGCTGGGCAAAGGCCAGTATCTCAAGGTAACATAATCGCCATTAACGTAGCGGTCACAGGGTCGCCAAGTCCAACGTTGTCAATTGACAACATAACCATACGCTGCGAACTGTCAGAGGAGTAATTGCCATGCCCTTTCCCATGATGAGTCCCAGCGGTGGGCTGCCAATGACTGGAAGCCTTAGCTCACGGCCCCCTAGCCAGCTTGGCCCGATCATGGCGTATGGCTATGCCAATCCTGCCGGACCTTACGCTGGGTTGCCACAGGCTAACCGCCCTGGGACAGCCCTAAC
>Ga0209194_1001191_pt1 | contig 17045 bp, 15 predicted proteins | sample COGITO_mtgs_1004_FD_184787 | JGI IMG/M metagenome (GOLD analysis project Ga0209194, IMG submission 184787) | Pelagic marine microbial communities from North Sea - COGITO_mtgs_100413 (SPAdes) (version 2) | ecosystem: Environmental > Aquatic > Marine > Epipelagic ...
CTCCTGTGGAGGTGTAAATTCCCCAGATGGTGATCAGAGTGAGGGAGAGCGCGATCGCATGTGTAATGGGTGATTTTTGTGCAACGAGCGCTGTTAGCCAGCCGCCCAGCGTCGCAAAGCCCAAACCGCACACTGAGACCAAGGCTAGAAGCTGAGCGGTTGTTTCATTACTAGAACCGCTCAGCCAAGCTGCATATAGTAAAGCTGTGCTCGTGCCGGTGACCAGAGCGCCCACAAGCAGGGAAAGAATAGTGAGAGCCATGGCGACTAGTGACGTAAAAGCCTTCAGGAAAACGTGACGCCATTATACTTCTAGGCTCATTCGGCGGCTCTCTAATGGCTGATGCAACTAGCCGATTGCTTCAGCACTAAATGCTTTACCTAGCGGAAACCCGCCCCGATGAAAACCGCCTCATATCTATTGAATTTGGTAAAATGAGGCAAAGAGAAGATATCACAAGGACTCAGCCCCGTATGACAGCCGCTATTTTTGAACAGCCTTTGCGCCTAGCCCAGCTTCCTTCGCTTACTTACACCTCTACTGCAGATAAGTTTGATGAAACCTGGCGCGGACCGCTCTCTACGTTGTTGGGTCTAGGCCGCGCTGTCGGTGCTGATTTTGTAGAGTTTTTCCTGGAGCGTAAAAACTACATCAGCTGTCTAGCGGAAGATGATGCTATTACTAGCATCGATCCTAGTCTGGTCTCGGGCGCGGGCGTTCGCGTGTTCAAAGGTGGTTCAGATTGCTATGTCAGCACAAACGATCTTTCTTTTGACGGTTTGAGGGATGCGCTAGAGAAAGGGTTGGCCATTATGGGTCTGGAGATGCCTGGCGAGAGTGCGAGCATTCCTGAGATTAACTTGGAGCCACTGCGCGACTACGGCGTGACTCGAGCTAAGGATAATTGGCTTGCCAGCTGCCCTTCTATGCAGACCATGGGTGACGTGTTGCTAGAAGCTAATGCGGCTTTGAACCAAAAGGCCGACCATGTACAGGCTCGTCGAGCTGCTTATTTTCGTGATTGGCAAGAGGTGCTGGTCGCTTCTAGCGATGGCACGTTTGCTCGCGATGTGCGGCTCACTCAGTCGGTGGGTTTCAACTTGCTGTGCGCCGATGGCGAGCATCGATCTTCGATTGGCGAAAGATTGGGTAATACGGGCGATCCTAGCTTCCTAACGGCCTGGGACTACAGCGAAACGGCTGAGAAAGTCGCTGAAGCTGCTGGCAAAATGCTGTACGCCGATTATGTTGAATCGGGTAATTATCCAATTATTATGGCTAACCACTTTGGTGGCGTCATTTTCCATGAAGCCTGCGGCCATTTGCTAGAGACGACGCAAATTGAGAAAGAGACAACGCCCTTTATGAACAAGAAGGGGCAGAAAGTAGCGCATGAAAGCCTTACTGCCTGGGATGAAGGATTGTCTACAGAGTCTTTTGGTTCGGTGGATATGGACGATGAAGGAATGCCGGTTCAGCGGACGTTGCTGATTGAGAACGGTATTTTGAAGAACTTTATCTCCGATAGAGCTGGCGAAATGCGCACGGGCCATCCTCGGACGGGTAGCGGGCGACGCCAAGGCTATACTCACGCGGCAGCTTCTCGTATGCGCAACACCTATATTGCACCGGGCGAGCATTCTGTAGAGGAGCTGTTTGCTTCTGTAGATAAGGGCATTTATTGCAAGAAGATGGGTGGCGGCAGCGTGGGACCAACCGGTCAGTTCAACTTCTCGGTGGATGAGGCGTATCTAATTGAGGATGGCAAAATTACGAAGCCGCTGAAGGGCGCAACGCTGATCGGTGAAGCTACCGGGATTATGAACAAGATTTCGATGTGCTCGAACGATATTAGCCTGGCTCCAGGATTCTGCGGCTCGGTGAGCGGCAGCATTTATGTAACGGTGGGTCAACCTCATATCCGAGTAGATGACATCACGGTAGGTGGTCGCTAGAGCGGTCAAAGATGCTCATAGATTAGAGAGATCTCCTATAGAGATCTCTCTTCAGTACTCGTTTCATTTGTAAATGGAATAGGCAAGATGTCTGTTCTATAAGACCTTTAACTCTTTTCTTTTTTATGGCTAAAATTCAGACTATTGCTCAGCAAGCTGAAGCGATCGCGCAAAAACTCAGCATCCCTAAGTACGACATCTTTGGTTCTTCCGTTGATGAAACTAGCGTTCAGGTAGATAGAGGTGAAGCAAAACAGGTAAAGGCTTCTAACCGCTCTAGCGTGATTGTTCGAGTGTGGAACGATCAAAACCAGATCGGCGTAACCTCGACGACAGATGTCGATGAAACCGGCTTGGAGATGGCGCTAAAAACAGCGGCTGAAGCCAGCGCGTTTGGCGTGAAAGAAAACGCACCCGACTTTAGCCCCAAGGCTAAAGACCCTATTGCGCAGGTGGACTTTAAGAAGGCCGTGCCAGCGCCTGTGCCTGAACTGATTGAAACCTTACTAGAGGCAGAAAAGGCAGTTCTGGAGTCTCACGAGGCGATTAAGTCTGTGCCCTATAACGGACTGGCTCAGCGCGAGATTGAGCGATTCTATTTGAATAGCGATGGCGCCCAGCGAAGCGAAGAACGCACCTACGCGTCTATTTATTTGTATGGCAAAACTGAGCAGGAGGGAAGAAAGCCTAGAGCTGCTGGGGCGATGCGGGTAAAAAATGGACTGGCACAGTTAGATGTAAAGGGCTGTACGCAAGAGGCCGCTGAGAAAACGATTAGCCATATCAACTACGAGAAGATTGAGTCTGGTAAGTATCCGGTGGTATTTTCAGCAGAAGCCTTTTTAAGCCTGCTGAGCGCGTTTTCTAATATGTACAACGCACAAAGCATTTTAGATAATCGCAGTTTGTCTACTGTAGATTCGATCGGAACACAAGTTGCTAGTGAGAAGCTGAGTGTGTACGACGATGAGCTGCACCCTGAGAATGTTTCTTCGGAAACGTTTGACGGAGAAGGCACGCCCACCGGTCGTTTGGCCCTGATTGAAAAAGGGGTATTGAAAAACTTTTTACATAGCGCAGGCACGGCTAGGCGAATGAATGCCGAGCCGACGGGCCATGCGGGCATCGGCGCAAAAGTACGAATTGGCCTGAACTATTTAGAAGTTTTGCCAGGAGAATCGGCGGATGATAACTATCAGCTAGATAAGGCTGATGGGGTTGTTCTCATCGATGATTTACAGGCGCTTCATGCTGGTGTAAATGCCTTGCAAGGATCTTTCTCTCTCCCGTTTGATGGGTGGCTGCTTAAAGATGGCAAGCGCATTAGCGTGGAGTCTGCAACGGTAGCAGGAGACTTTAGAGAAGTACTAAAGAACATCACGCACATTGAGCCAGAGGCCGAAGTAACTGCTGGCGGCGTATGCCCTCGAATTTGGATCAATGAGCTTTCGATTACGGGTGAAGCTTAGTAGTCATTTTTATGGCGATATATGTGAATGGCCGGATGTGAATGGCCGGTGGCGTAAGACAGTAGGCGATCGCACAAAAAAGCGACTTTCCGCTCAGCGTAGAATGCCTGGAGCGGAAAGTCGCTTTTTTGTGATTGAACCTGATCGTAGACCGTAGACGTTAGCTCTAGATTTTTATCTCAGGTGCAGCAACTCTATTTATCGAGCTAGTACAGCTTCTTCTACTGGCGTAGCTTGGGTAGTGGCTGCTTTTACAGAACGCGCTCTAGGCTCGATAGCAGCGGCCATTTCCTTTAGCTTTTGCTTGCGAGCAATCACCCCAGGTGTAGGCGCTTGACCGAGCGCTTCAAGGATCATTTCCCAACGATATACCCAGTCGTGCTGAAGCAGAGAATTCATTGCGTTGCGTGCCTGAATGCTCTCGATATAGCCTGGCTGAGCATCTAGCTCGTCGATGATTTTAGAGATGTTTGGCTCGTCAAAGCTAACGGGAATGATGGAATCTTCCCAGCCGAAGTACTTGCCGTAGAGATCGCCTTTAGGCTGCGCGCCAATGAGGACAGCACCGGCTGCAGCGCCTTCAAAGAAACGATAGCCTATTTCGTACTCTCCAGCGATAAGCTTAGGCATGTCTGCCTTGGCGTAGTTGGTGATATAGTAGCGGCTACTTTTTAGAATGTTCGCCGTTAGCGTACGGTGATGCTGGTGATCTCCAATGCGTAGAACAGACCCGTTAGTGAGCTCGTGGTAGTAGAAGAAGTCTTCTTGTTCTGCTTTGTTGAGCAAAGCGCTGTGCGTGGAAGGAGAGCGACGACCCAAGTTGCAAACGTCGATAGAACGGCTCTTTTCTGCGTCAAAATCAGGGCAGAACTTGATAGTATCAACGCCAGGTGGTACAAAAACGCAGGGCGTGTCTGTCATAGCCTGAACGTCTTTTAAAACGTGATGGGTGCCAATGCAGATAAGGTCGAACTGATCGAAGAACTTCATAAAGTTCTTCATTTTAGGCAGGTCTTCAGTCCATATTTCTACGATGTAGCAGACAGCGGTTTTGCACTTTTTGCGCCAGTCCTTCATCAAGTTGATAGAAGATCCGTACCAGGGAAAGTCTAGCGTGACGAAGTACATATCGTACTCGCGGTCCAAGCTTTCGGCCTTGCGGTATGGGTTGACGGAAGTGAGCGAGAGTGGCTTGACGTGACGAGTCGTCGAAACGATTGTTTTGTTGAGGACTCTGCCAGTTGCATCAAACTGAGGAGGCGAATAAATGTCAGTTTTATCGACTTCGTTAATGATATCTTCAAACTCGAATAGGCAGGAGTTATAGACAAAGTTTTGGATGTTGCGCAGAGACCATGTAAGAACACGGGAATCTTCTTGGCGAGCGATATCGATGTTTGTCAAGGGTCTTAGCTCAGAAACTGTTGTTGTATGCGCTCATACTATGCTCGATAAAATTACTGAGTCAAGCCTTTCTTCGATATAGGGCTTTGTTTCATCTAATCTTTCAAATTAGGTAGAAATCAGGGACGTTTATTCATATAGCCGCCTATTTTTCATGCAGAATACGCAAATGGGGATTGTCGCTGCTGCTTTCCTGTGGCATTTGAATCATCGGTAGTAATATTTCGAACGCCGTACCGGTAGTGGTTATTTCTGGAAAATTCTCGGCTTTTGAACCCTGTGAGGAATGTAACCAAAACTTGCCGCCGTGTTTGGCAGTTACGATTTGATAGCTTAGGGCTAAGCCTGTTTCTCTATGAGAGCGGCTTCTTGCTGAGAAAGAGTTGAGAATTTGCGCTTTACTTTTGTCAGGTAGACCTGGGCCGTTGTCGCAGATAGTGATAGAAACCCATCGAGGTGAATTGGCGGGGCTGTCTTTTTCTCTGTCTGGTGCTTTCTTTACCTGTTCTTTACTTACGCAGACGTGAGTGGTGACCGTGATTTTTGGCGATTGGTTAGCAGCGATTGTACGTTCTGGTGCGTAGCCCGGTTGCTGAGACTGAGCGAGCAGCATATCAATGGCGTGGGTAAATAGCGTCATAAAGACGTGGCTAAGTTGGCCTGCATAGCAAGGGACAGGCGGCAGCTTGCCATAGTTACGGTCGATAGTAATTGGTGTGGTAATGCGGCTCTTGAGCAGGTGCAGCGTACTGTCTAGCAGCGTGTTGATGTCCACAGGGCGAGGATGAATTTCGTCGATGTGGCAAAAATTTTGCAGGCTCGTGGCGAGCTGCTTTAATCGGTAGGCTCCTCCTTGAGCGCTGTTGATAGCGGCGGGAAGGTCGCTGCGCAGGTAGTCGAGTTCGATGTCTGCTGCAAGCTGAGAGATTTGAGCAGGGGGGGCGGGCAAAGCCGCTTCGTAGGCTGTTAGCAGCTCGCTTTGCTGCTGAACATAGCTGGCAATGTAGCTTAAGTTCCCCCAGATGAAGCCGACTGGATCGAGGATTTCGTGGGCAACGCCATCGACTAGGCGACCGAGCGCTGCCATTTTCTCGCTTTGTAAGAGCTGCATTTGCAGGCGCTCGTAGCGGGATTGGGTTTCGATGCCGCGAATTTGCCAGTGGGCCAGGTTGAGCGTGCGAGCATCGAGCAGCTGAGCGGATCCTCCGTTGGGCTGCTGGACGAGGATGGGTGCGTTTTGCTGACTGGGCGATCGCTTTAAAGCCTGTTTGGCGGCCTTAAGAATAGAGGTTTCGCCTGGGAGGACAAGGGCGTCGTGGTTGGCTGCATAGAGCAGGCGCTGAATAGATTCGTTGGGAGAGATTTGGCCTGTATGCAGTAGGCATTCTAAAAGCTGCTGGCGTGAAAGCAGGCGTTGGCTTTGCCCTTTTGAAAGAGCATCGCCGCTTACTCCAGAGATCAGAGCGCCCGGTAAATCTGGAAATTGAATGAAACGCTCCATCAGCGCTGGAAGCGAGCAGTTGGCCGCGACGCTAAATGCGCAGCGTGGGAGGTCTTGCAAGGTTGACTGTATGCCTAGAGCAGTCGGATGCCCTTGTGTGAACGTAGGAACAGGCAACGATTCTGAATCAACGAAGGGCAAGGTGGTTCGCATAGCGCGCAGGATTAGGACTGAATAAGATAGACGGCCGCTGGGCAGCTCGCCTTTAAGTGATGGAATTTCTATATTCGGAGGGAAGAAGAAATAGCTTGATAGCTCTAGTCTGGTGACGAGCTGTGAGTGATGGATGGGTGTATTGTGCCCGCAGCTTGGGTGAGGGACTGTACAAAAAGTAGGCTTTTATGAAGAAAAGGGCATGAGCACCGTTAATTTACTGATACCGAGAGAGCATTTACGGATTGTTTCTCTGATTCCGAGTGCGACTGAGATTGTGGCGGCGTTGGGATATGCGGATTGCCTGGTGGGGCGATCGCATGAGTGTGATTTTCCGGCGAGTGTGAAGGCTTTGCCGATTTGTACAGAGCCTAAGTTCGATCCGGTGGGTAGCGCTCAGCAAATTCACGAACGGGTGAGCGATCTGCTGGCATCGGCACTCAGTGTTTATCGGGTGAAGGTGGAGGTACTAGAGAGGCTGCGACCGACGCACATTATCACGCAGGCGCAGTGTGAGGTTTGCGCGGTGAGCCTAAGCGATGTGGAGCAGGCAGTGGCGGCTTTGATGGGGGGGACGGTCGTTGGAGAGACGGCGGCGGCAGCTTCAACTATTCAGATAGTGTCTTTGCAGCCTGAGCGGTTGGCGGATGTGTGGAATGACATGATGCGGGTTGCTAAGGCGATTGACGATTCGTCGGCTGCTGAATTGTCGGCTAAGCGAGTTGTAGAGGGGTTGCGATCGCGGCTGCGTTCTGTAGAGGGTGATGCGATCGCGGCTGCAAAGAAGAGAGTAGTCTGTATTGAATGGACATCGCCCTTGATGGTGGCGGGTAATTGGGTGCCGGAGCTAGTTACCCTAGCAGGCGGTGAGTCTTGCTTGGGTAAGGTAGGCGAGCATTCGGACTGGATGAGCTGGGAGGATTTGAGCGCTGCCGATCCGGATACGATTGTGGTGATGCCCTGTGGCTATGATTTGGCGCAGACTCGGCAGGCAACTGAGAACATGAGCGATCGCGCTGAGTGGAGGGAATTAGCCGCTGTAAAAGCTGGGCAAGTGTATTTAGTGGATGGCAATCAGTACTTTAATCGCCCTGGGCCAAGACTGGTAGATTCGGGAGATATTTTAGCGGAGATTATTAGAGGGCAAGCCGTCAATGGCGACAGAGTCGCAGTCGGCTGGGAGCGGTTTTAGCGCCGTTCAGGTATGCCTCTATATATAGGCACTTATATATAGAGGTATGTAGAAATACGATACGAGCGCTAAATTGACTCTAGAAATATCAAGATGGCTTTTTCGCTGTCTTCTAGCGTCTCGATTTTCTTATCGGCTTTTGCTTGCTTAACAGCTTCTGCCAATTGGCAAATGAGTTCGCCCGAAATGTAGTTTTCGGGCACGGTGGGGTGAACGTAGTACTTGCGACAGGTGGCGGGGCGGTTGCCAAGCCGGGTGGCAGCGGCCTTAATGGCTGTGACAACGTTGCGTTTGGCCTCGGTTTCTTTAACCCACTCGCCTAGCTGGTAGAGGGTATCGGTGGCTACATTGGTGCCTGCCCAGGTGCGAAAGTCTTTGGCGGTAAAGTCTTCTCCAGTGACAGCTTTGAGGTAGTCGTTGACATCGCCAGAATCTACGGTTTGGCGGTTGTTATCTTCGTCGTAGTACTGAAAAAGTTCGTAACCAGGAATGTCTTGGCAGCGCTTGACGACTTTAGCGAGCTTAGGATCGTCTATTTCTATATGGTGTTCTACGCCGCTTTTCCCTTTGAAGTGAAAGTCTATGTGTTTTTTGTCTTTGCTAATGTCTACGTGCTTGTCTCGTAGAGTGGTAAGGCCGTAGGATTTGTTGCGCTTTGCGTATTGAGCGTTGCCGACTCTGATCAGGGTTTGATCGAGTAGCTGAACGATAGCTGCGGTAACCTTTTGCTTGGAAAGCTTGGGCAGCGAAAGGTCGGCTTGGGTTTGCTCGCGCAGGGCGGGTAAGGCTAGGCCAAAAGGCACCATCCGATCGAACTTTTGCAGGTTCCGCAGCTTACGCCAGTCCAGATGGTAGCGATATTGCTTGCGACCTTTGTCATCTCGTCCGGTCGCTTGGAGATGGCCTTTAGGATCGGTGCAAATCCAAACGTCTTGCCAGTTGGGAGGAATGACCAACGCCTCTATGCGGTCTTTGTCGGGGCCGGGCTCTAGGCGATCGCCGTTGGGTAACTGATAGCTAAAGCCGCGGCCTTGGGCCTGACGACGAATGCCAGGCATGTCGTCTTGAACATAGCGAAGACCGGCGGCTTGGGCGGCTTTTTCGGGACTGACCTTAGTAGGGGTCTTCATAGTGAGCCTGGCGTTGGAGCTGTTTTAATTATGACGCAAAGATTACGGCGCAGAGATTTGACCACCGGTAACGTCGAGCAACGCGCCTGTGATAAAGCTGCTGTCTTCTGCGGCTAGAAAAACGTAGGACGGCGCAAGTTCTTCTGGCTGACCGGCTCTTTCCATCGCGTTGGCGTCGTCGAACTTACTGACCTGCTCTTTGGTCATGGTCGCTGGGATGTTGGGTGTCCAGACGGCGCCCGGTACGACTGAGTTAACGCGAATCTTTTTGTCTGCTAGCGCTTGAGCAAGAGATAAGGTAAAGGTGTGGACGGCTCCTTTGCTAGACGCGTAGTCTACCAGGAATTTTTTGCCGAGTTTTCCGACGATAGAGCCGGTGTTGATAATGATGCTGCCTTCTTTGAGATGAGGGTAGGCTGCTTTGAACATGTGGAAATATCCAAATATGTTCGTCTCGAAGGTTTCGTGAAACTGCTTGATGGTGAGATCTTCGATGTCCATCTGCACCATCTGAAAGGCAGCGTTGTTGATGAGGATATCTAGCTTGCCGAATTCATCGACGGTTTGCTTAACAGCCGCTTCACACTCTTCTGGCTTGCGAACGTCTATTTTGATGGGTAGACATTTGCCACCGCGTTCTTCTACTAGCGACTTTGTTTTTTGCGCATCGTCATCGTTAACGTTATAGATGATAGAGACATTGGCGCCTTCCATCGCGTAGGCGATAGCAACTGCTCGGCCAATGCCAGAATCTCCACCGGTGATGATGGCCACTTTGTCGGTGAGCTTGCCAGCGGCTTTGTAGTTGGACAAGTCACTATCTGGCGCAAGGGCCATGTCTTCCTGGCTAGCAGGGTAGGCTAGCTTTTGAGCGGGCATTTCGTCTGGGCCGGGGCGACGTTCCTGATTTTCTGACATAGCTTTTTTGAGGTGAGGTGTGGTGAGTAGACATAAACAGTAAACATGAATAGAAGTACTCATGTTAATGGCCGAATGGCTCAAGGCGATTCGGCCATCTTTTGCTATTTGAAGGCTTTTCGGTGGGCGGCGCGACTAGCGGGATTCGGTGCCTTGGTTGGGGCTACCGGCTAGCTTGCCGTCGTTTCCGGGTGCTTCTGCTTCTGCTCCTGGACGCGTGTCCTGGTTGGAGCCTTGCCCGGTCGTGCGAGTTTTTCCTTCAACGGTGCTTTGCTTGCCGCTGACGTTTAGCTCGACGTCTTTTTCTTCTCTAGTTTCTTTTTTGTTGCTTTCGTTAGCCATGATGCGTTCTCCTATTTTTACCTTGCGCTGCTGAGCTAACTGGTATGAGTTCGTTTGCAAACTTATTTAGTAACTGCTACAGCACTGCTTCACTTAAGATATAAGAGCTGTTGGCGATCGCTACTCTCTCTGAAGTGACAGTCTAGCTTAGGCAAAGGAAAGAGTTTGGTAAGTGGCTGTGAGTGAGTAGCCTGTCTTACGAGTGAGATAAATCACTTTGCTGGCTCACTCTTTTGATTGCGGAATGAGCGCTTTGAGTGCGATCGCGGTGAGTTAGCTGATAGGCTGAGAGTAGTCGCAAAGACTATTGATAACAGGTTTGCCGATCTCTAAATTTTAAGGTGTTTATGCGGTTTGTATCTGACCCGACCATTGCGACTAAAATTGCTCGAATGAAGCAGCGAGTGCGTTGGGGAGAGCCGGTATTAAAACAGCACGGTGTCGATCAAACCAGACTGGAAATTGCAGGTGATGATAGCGAGCTGCGCCAAAACGGGTTCTCTTTTTTGGTCATTGGAGATAGTGGCACGAGTCGGCATTTGCGCGATAATCCTCAGCGCCGTGTGAGCGAGCGCATGTTAGAGCATGTAGATGAGTGCGACTTTGTTTTGCATACTGGCGATGTTGTTTATTTAGCGGGATCTAGCGAGCAATATCCTGAGAATTTCATCAAACCCTATAAAGAGTTTATTGTGGGCGGCGAGTCTCCTCACCAGGTGAGCTTCGATAAGATGACGTTTAAGCTGCCGTTTTTGCCTACATTAGGCAACCACGATTACTACGATTTGCCAATCACGACTAGCGTAGTGACCAACTTGTTTATGCCTTTGCGTAAGTTGTTGCGTCGTCGTATTAATTTAGACATGGGCTGGCATGGCTCTCATCAAGGGGAAGGGTATGCCAAGGCGTTTATAGATTGTTTGCAGTGGGTGACAGGCGATCGCTTGAGCGAACATTTAGACAAGCACTATACAGTTAAGACTGAGACAGGTCGATGCTTGAGCTATGTACCGGGTGAGTTTACGCGGTTGCCTAATCGCTACTACACTTTTCGTCGCGGTGGGATTGATTTTTTTGCGCTAGATAGCAACACGTTTAACGCGCCGCAGCCGCTGCCTAAGACTGAGGCGGGAAGAATACAAAAACAAAAGATGAAGACTTACCGATTGAAGCTCGAGGCGAAGGTAGAGGCGCTTTCTTTGGAGTCTGAAGCACTAGATATGGATATTCCGGAGCAGGCTGGGCGCGCGGCGTCTATCTACGCCAAGGTTGAGCAGTTAGAAGAACAGATTTGGGATATTGATAAGCAGCTAACGGCGGCTCGGCGGGATGATGATTTGGATGTGGAACAGTTGACTTGGCTGCGCGATCGCCTGATTGCTTCTTGGCAAGACGAGTCGGCTAAAGGGAGAGTCTTGTACTTTCACCATCCGCCCTACGTGACCGAAAGTACGAAGTGGTATCAGGGGCAGACACTGGCGGTGCGGACTAACTTGCGGCAGGTGTTAGACGACGTGGAGGATAAGGTGGGCGAGCGAACTGCTGGTAAGCCTTTAGTTGATTTAGTATTGAGCGGTCATGCGCACTGCTTTGAGTATCTACGGACGATGGATACGGGGCATGGCGATCGCAATACTCCTTGGGTGGTTTGTGGCGGCAGCGGGTTTAGCCTGCGACGGCAGCGAAAGGAAGGCCCGGTATTAGAAGAGTATGACGATCCGGTGGCGGAGTGTCATCTATTTTTGGGTCGCACTGGATCTGGACGCGATAAGAAGCGGCCCTATACGGCGCTGCGCGTGGATGTGAAATATGAAGGAGAGCGTCTACATCTGGTGCTGAGGCCCTTAGTGGCAGAGCGGCAACATGGCGACTGGCAAAACTACGATGCGGAGCCGATTGTTTTGAAGCCTAGTTGAAAGAGAACCAGAGGGTTGATTACATATTTGAGCGAGTTAGCTTGTTCAGTCGAATGAGTGGCTTAAGCTAAGCTGCTGACTTTTTGGATTTCAACAAAGTGTTTTTGACCCAGTTCCAATTTAGGGCTAGGTGAAAAAGCACGAAAAAGATAAAGACTTTTCCCATTTCCTCATGTATGACGTGATAGACGTTTCGTGGGAAGAGATCGGGAAATGAGCCGGTAATGGCCATATCAAGAAAGATAAGGGCTAGGGCGACGTTGACGATTTTGAGTAGTTGTTTGCGATCCAATTGGGAGGCCTCAGCTTATTTTTCAGGGTGTTCGGGCGATCGCGCCGCTTAGATGACTAATAGTTTAATTTAGATGACTAATAGTCTAAATAGTGCGGTCTAAATCATGGTCTAGATAGCCACTTTCCCTTCTAGTTTTGTTTCTGTGGGTTTAGCTTATCCATTTGCCAGGTTGTGGCTGTGCCAACAGGACTCCACAGTAAATAAGGAATGAGTAGAACGGCGGCCCAGCTTGAAATGCCTAAAACACCGATAGCTAAAGCTACACAAATGACAAAGCCTGCCCCGCCGATGAAGGTAGCTAGCTTCAGGTTGTGCGTTAAAAACATGACGGGAGTGTATGCAATGGTCACTAGCTCTAAGATGATATAAAAAATCATCCAGCCCCAGGATTGAGTCTGTTCCCATACGATATAAGCAGACCAACCGCCGCACACAAACACCACGGTCCAAATAACCGGAATGAGTTTTTCGAACGTGAGCCAACTAGGCCGCTGAAGCCGTTTGAACCACTTAATATCTTTAGGGCGAGTGACACCAGCTAGCAGCGAAATTGCCAGGGTGACAATTCCAATAATCATCCAAGATTTCATCGGCTTACTGATAGACCTCTGCTAGTAACAACGCTGATTTCCTTTTGATACGATAAGCGTTTTGTCACCTTCTTTGGTCAATTCCTTAAGATTCTTAGCCTGTCCAAGGTGTACGGAAAGAGGGATAGAGCGTAAGACCGCCATCGACGAATAGAGTCTGCCCGGTGATGTAGGCTGCGTCGTCTGAGGCTAGGAAGGCTGCAACAACCGCCATCTCTTCTGGAGTGCCCGATCGACCCATGGGGATATGACTTTCGATTTCAGCTTTCTTTTTAGGATCGTCTTTCCAGGGATTAATGGGCGTGAGCGTTGCGCCTGGGGCAAAAGAGTTGATGCGGATGTTGTCGCGAGCGTATTCTAGGGCGAGCGTACGCGTCATTGCCTGCATCCCGGCTTTGCTCATGGTATAGCCCACGTACTGCGGCCTAGGAATAAGCTCGTGGACGCTGGAGTCGTTGACGATAACGCCGCCGCCGTGGTCTAAGAAATGGGCGATGGCTTTGCGAGCGCAGAGATAAGCCCCTCGCATGTTGACATCAATCATTTTGTCGAAGTCTGAGACTGGAATTTCGTGTGAGGGGCCCTGAATTTGCATTCCGGCGTTGTTGATTAAAATATCTAGTCCGCCCAAGGTAGCAATGACCTGCTCAAACATGCTGTCGATGTCTTCTTCTTTGGCGACATCTGCTTGCACCGTCATGTTTTTAAGATCGCCTGTGGGTATTCCTGCTTGTTCGCAGACTTTCCCAATCTCGCGTATAACTTCGTCGGCTTCTTCGGAACTGCTGCGGTAATGGACAGCAACCTGTGCACCTGCGGCGGCGAAATGAATAGCGATCGCTTTACCGATGCCGCTATTTGCTCCGGTGACCAGCACGTTTTTCCCCTTTAGCCCACGCATGAATAATCCTTAAATTAAAGAAAGAGATTGACCAAGACAGACAACAACCTACCGCTAAACGGGTGCGATTGCCATGGTGCGATCGTCCTGGTGCAATTGCCATAGGTAGTATACAGGCTGATTATCTCAATAGGTATCTTTCTATGGCCTTGTGAGGCTGGTCTCGGAAGTTTTGTGGGCGCGGAGTGTTGCTCTTTGGCGGAGTTTCTCTAACCTAAGGATGAGAAAACATTCCTATTGATTTCCTGCTGGTTGTGCAGAGTCTGCCTCGTTGTAGAGGCGAGTTTGATACATACTTCTTTACTGTGATAGCGATTGCAGCAAAGGACTTATTCCTATGGAAGATACCGATAGCAAGCCTAAGCAGGCTGCCGTAGATGGCAAGAGTGCTTATGCCGGTAACAAATGGACAGAACCTACTGATATGAGTGTGGACGATATGGGCACGGAGGCTGGTCTAGACGTACAGCCAGAAGAACCATTAGCTGTCGCCGAGGATTTGTCTGAGCGAGACGAAGAACGATATGAGCTGGATCCCGATTCGGCTAATCGTCCGGTCGTCGAGTAATTACTTAGCCGAGCAGTGGCCTAACTGTACTTTTTTGATGGTTGCTGGACTGCTGCTTGACTAATTTTCAAACTGTATATACACAAAGAGGATTTTACTAATATGGCTACTAAGACATCTGGAGACGTTTTTGACGCTGCTAAAGAGAAGGCTGATAAGGATGACGAAACGGCTAAGTCGGCTGAAAGAGCGGTCTTAGACAAGGTTGATGACCTGCAAGATGCCATTGGTAAAGTGACGCCTGTACCCACTGACTTTAATGCGGTTTCTTCACCTTCAGATGTGAAAAAACGTTTGGACTGGGGCGAGCCTGATTTGACAATTGTAGACGTACGCTCTAGAGAAGCCTTTAATGAAGAGCGCATTATGGGCGCTATTCCTGGGTTTGATGAAGAGACGATGGAATTGCTTCAAAGCTCTACTTCTAAGGATAGAGACATTTACCTGTACGGTAATACCGACCAGGATTCTGAGGAAGCTGCGTCTCAGCTTCGTTCTGCTGGCTACCAGCGTATTAGCGTCATTAAGGGCGGGCTGTCTGCCTGGAAGGCGATTGATGGCACTATCGAAGGCCAAAAATCTATCTAGGTTTACGATTTCACGCTTTGACCAATAGCTTCTAGCAAGGAGCTAAGGACTTAGGTTTGGAGACTGTACAGGGGCGCTGGCACTAGCTGGCGTCCTTTTTTTGTTTGGGTGGAATGGTTATTTTGAAGCGAGTGAGCGATCGCGTCATTCGTACTTACTCCAAAAAGGATCGGTTATTGCCACTTCAGGCGATCGCGCTTCAGCCTGTAGATTATGACTTGCGATCCAAATTTAGCAGTCTCGACCTGAGAGTGCTAAATTTTTGGAATAGAATTTGAACTAGGAAACTTGTAAGAGCTGGCATATGGCAAAACTAATACTCTTTGACGAAAAATCGCGTCAGGCATTGGAGCGTGGCGTGAACGCTTTAGCAGATGCGGTAAAAATCACGATGGGGCCAAAAGGCCGCAACGTCGTTCTTGAAAAGAAATTTGGCGCACCCCAAATTGTGAACGATGGCATCACCATTGCGAAAGAAATTGAGCTGGATGACCCCTACGAGAACACAGGCGCACGCTTGGTTCAAGAAGTGGCTTCTAAGACTAAGGATTTGGCTGGCGACGGGACAACGACTGCCACCGTTCTCGCTCAGGCTCTGATTCGCGAAGGCTTGAAGAACGTAGCGGCGGGCGCTAACCCTGTAAGTTTGCGGCGCGGCATTGAAAAAGCCGTCGCTCAGCTAGTAGCTGATATCGCATCTGCGGCTAAGCCCGTTGCTGGGAATGATATTGCTCAAGTTGCTGCGGTATCGTCTGGTAATGACGATATGGTGGGCGATATGATCGCTCAGGCGATGGACAAAGTGACTAAAGATGGTGTCATTACCGTTGAAGAGTCTAAGTCGCTAGAGACTGAGCTAGAAGTTGTAGAAGGGATGCAGATTGACCGAGGCTACATGTCTCCGTATTTTGTGACCGACCAAGAGCGAATGATTGTAGAGCTAGAAAATGCTCGCATTCTGATTGTGGATAAGAAAATCAGCTCTGTGCAGGACTTGGTGCCTGTACTAGAGCAGGTGACTCGTTCGGGCCAGCCTCTGCTGATTGTTGCTGAAGATGTCGAAGGTGAAGCCTTGGCTACTTTGGTGGTGAACAAGGCTCGCGGCGTACTCAATGTCGCTTCGATTAAGTCGCCTGGATTTGGTGAGCGACGCAAGGCTTTATTGGCCGATATTGCAGCGCTGACTGGCGGTCAGGTGATTTCTGAAGAAGTGGGCTTGAACTTAGAGACCGCTACGCTTGACATGCTGGGCACGGCTGGCAAGATTACGATCACCAAGGACAACACTACGATTGTTTCTGAAAACGGCAACAGCGGTGATATTCAGAAGCGCGTTGAGCAGATTCGCAAGGAACTGGCGCTAACCGATTCTGACTACGACAAAGAGAAGTTGGCTGAGCGGTTAGCTAAGCTAGCCGGTGGCGTTGCGGTGATTAAAGTAGGCGCAGCGACTGAAACTGAGCTGAAAGATCGCAAGCTACGAATTGAAGACGCTTTGAGCGCGACTAAGGCCGCTGTGGAAGAGGGCATTGTACCTGGTGGCGGTGCGACGCTGCTTCACTTAGCCGGTAAGCTGGAGTCTTTGAAAGATTCTTTGGATGCTGAAGAAAAAACAGGCGTTGATATTGTAATTCGCGCCCTGGAAGCTCCGCTGCGTCAGATTGCTGATAATGCAGGTGCGGAAGGTTCTGTTGTGGTTGAGAAAGTAAAGGTCATGGACTTTAACTTTGGCTACAACGCCATGACCGATCAGTACGAAGACCTGATGGCTTCAGGAATCGTTGATCCGGCTAAGGTGGTTCGTTCGGCGCTGCAAGACGCAGCTTCTGTTGCGGGTATGGTGCTGACGACTGAAGTGCTAGTTGTTGAGAAGCCTGAACCTGAAGCGGCTATGCCTGGTGGAGACATGGGCGGCATGGGCGGCATGGGTGGTATGGGCGGCATGGGTGGTATGGGCGGCATGGGGATGATGTAGTCCCTGGCTGAACGCCATCTGTCTTAGTTGAGCTACTTAATTGAGCTAATTGATTAGCCCGAACATAGGAAAGAGGTATGGTCTGTTTAGGCCGTGCCTCTTTTTTTTGTGCTGTGTCTTTGTGCTGTGTCTTATGGTGTGGTGTGG
>Ga0209194_1001192_pt1 | contig 17035 bp, 13 predicted proteins | sample COGITO_mtgs_1004_FD_184787 | JGI IMG/M metagenome (GOLD analysis project Ga0209194, IMG submission 184787) | Pelagic marine microbial communities from North Sea - COGITO_mtgs_100413 (SPAdes) (version 2) | ecosystem: Environmental > Aquatic > Marine > Epipelagic ...
ATCTATTGAGCGATCGCTCGTGGTGATAAGGAGACTCAAATGCTGCTAAAAGAACTGCTCTCTCAGCTAACGTCCGTACAAATTGAAGCAACCAGCCTTGAAATGCATGATAGCTGGCACCAAGAGGTAACCGGACTCTGCGCAAATTCTCAGGCGATCGCCCCTGGAAATCTCTTCATCGGAATGCCGGGCACTCGCGTAGATGGCGGCAAGTTTTGGCCTAGCGCCATCGAAAAAGGGGCGATCGCGGCTCTGATCACCTCAGACTCTCTAGCAGTCAAGCCCAACCCTGGCAATCAGGCCCTGGTCATCACCACTGCCGATGTGCCCAAAGCCTGCGCAGAACTCGCCGCCGCCTTTTATGATCGCCCCGCTCAGTCGATGAACATGGTGGGCGTCACTGGCACCAACGGCAAAACCACCACCACTCACCTAATTGAATACTTCCTCAACCAGGCGCAGCAAAAAACCGCCATTTTAGGGACGCTCTACACCCGCTGGCCGGGCTATGAAAAAGTCGCCTTGCACACCACGCCCTTTTCAATCGACCTCCAGGCAGAACTTGCCAGCGCCCACGCCGCTAGCTGCCAAAACGCCGTGATGGAAATCAGCTCTCACGCACTCGCTCAGCACAGAGCCTGGAGCATCCCTTTTGAAGTCGCCGTCTTCACCAACCTCACGCAAGACCACCTCGACTATCACAAAGACCTAGACGATTACTTCGAAGCCAAAGCCCTACTGTTTAACACCGACTATCTAAAAGGTCGCGCCATTATCAACCAAGACGATTCATATGGGCAAACGCTCATTGAAAGAGCAGGCAACCGCCCCCTATGGACATATAGCGTTGAAGACACCAGCGCCGATCTCTACACCGCAGACCTAACCTATGGGCCGACTGGCGTTAGCGGCACGCTCTGTACACCGATTGGAGCGCAAGCCTTTACCTCGCCGCTAGTCGGTCAGTTCAACCTGGAAAATCTGCTTGCAGCCGTTGGCTCGGCGCTGCATTTGGGTGTGGGCCTCGATCAAATTGTTCAAGCCTTACCTAAGTTTGCGGGTGTACCCGGACGGATGGAGAGAGTACAAATCAAAGACAGCCAAGACATTAGCGTAATTGTGGACTATGCCCACACGCCCGATAGCCTAGATAACGCCCTCCAAGCAGCGCGACCCTTTATCTCAGGCCAGCTAATTTGCGTCTTCGGCTGCGGCGGCGATCGCGATCGCACCAAACGCCCCAAAATGGGCCGCATCGCCTACGAGCAGTCCGACCGGGCGATCGTCACCTCCGATAATCCTCGCACCGAAGATCCTGAGCAAATCTTGAAAGACGTTGTTGCTGGCATTGCAGCACCGCTAGACGACCAGCAGGTAATTAGCGATCGCGCCCAGGCCATTCGCAGCGCGATTCTAAACGCCCATCCCGGAGACGGCATCATCATTGCGGGCAAAGGGCACGAAGACTATCAGATTTTGGGCACCGAAAAAATTCACTTCGATGATAGAGAGCAGTCTAGAGCAGCGCTTGAAGAAAGACTTGCAAAGCAATAGCGCCTAAATAAACCACGTAATGGTACGCAGACGGGTTACGCAATAGCTCACAGGCGAGGTGCGCGATAGCACATAGACAGACCGCTTAATAAGGGGAAAACTGCCGAACAAATGACAAACTTTAGCCAATATAAGGGCACACTTTAGGCATATTTAAGCAACTATCTAATCGAGCGCTCCGCCTTAAATAGCCCGCTCTAATGTTCTTTACTAAAGAATATTTTTTCTAAAGAATGCTAGAGCAATGCGGTTGATTCGATAGTCCTCGGATAAAGCAAACAATGCTGCTGTAGAGATGCTGCTGTAAAGATGCCGCTGGAAAACAGTTAAAAAATGTTGCTGAAAAGAAAATATCTGCACGCTAAATAAGGAAGCATTGCTGAGCCTCTAGCCGTAGATTTTGCAGCAGTCAACATCTTTGCCCGCCCTAAAACGGTCGTTAGCGCTGTTATCACCCAAGCTTTGTCGCCCGATTACTCCTTATCCGTACGCCATGTCGTCTCTATCTTTACAGAATCATCTGATTGGCTCCCTGCTAGAGCCAACGGCTATTCCCACCAACCCTAAAGGATTTAAGGCGGCCATCCAGTCCCTTTCAAACTTCTTGGTGGCTCATCAGGTATCGGCCACGATTTGGGTAAAGCTACCCAAAGACGACGCTTGGTGGACAGATATCTGGCAATACGGACAGCAAGCCGCAGGCTGCACCATCTATTCGCTAGGTGCGCAGACCGGCAAACCACCCGAAAATATGGCGGCGAGCCTGCGACCTATTCCAATAGAGCAAGACACCGACCTAAAGCGAGAATATTTATGTATGGCCGTAGCCGACGATTTTGTAGTGTCGCTGCTAGCCGTGCGCAATCCTCATACCGCAGACAAACGAACCCTGCAGCTGTATTGCACAATTTCGGGACAGGCGATCGCAGCTCTTTCAACCGGAATTAAAGCCGTCATTGAAAACAGTCAGGATCAGTCACGCCATCAGGAGTCAGGCCAAGCGCAAGATCATCTAAATCGGGCCGCTACCGTAAATGCAGAAACGAGCGATCGCAGCTATCAAGACGAGCAGACAATTGCCGGACAAGCCGCACTGAGCCAATGGGCCAGACTGTTCCCTGCTGGCATCCTGCTACAGTCAACGCACCCATTAGACAGTGCCTTTCTCACCTGGCAGCTACAGGCTCAAGAAACCCTACGATCTGAGTTATCCAACCAGTCTAAAACAGGGGCAACCGCGCTAGATACCCTTTCACCTGACTTTCTTTCGCAGGCTAATCAGGAGCTTCAAGCGCCGCTGACAACCGTCAAAACAGCATTGACCTTACTAGGATCGCCCACCATAAAATTATCGCAGCGGCAGCTCTACCTGGAGATGATTGCGACCCAGTGCGATCGCCAAAAATCGCTCATTGCCAGCGTCTTCGACCTGCTACAGATACAGACAACGCCAACCGCACCGATTCAAACCCTCAAGCTCTCAGACATTATTCCAGGCATCGTTAGCACCTACCAACCGCTCGCAGAGGAGCGCGGGATCATGCTTGCCCACACCATTCCGCCCAACCTTCCAGAAGTAATGGGCATAGGGTCCGCGCTCAAAGAAGCGCTTATTCATCTCATTGAAAACGGCCTTCAAATTACACCCAAAGGCGGACGGGTATGGGTAACCGCTGCTCTGAACAACAGCAAAACCCTCTATATCAAGGTGCAAGATTCAGGGACAGACATCAGCAAGGCAGATACTGCCAAGCTTTTTGAAGCTTTCTACCGAAGTGGCGAAGGGGCCGGGCTAGGCCTAACACTGGCTAAACAGCTCATTGAGAAAATGGGCGGCAGCATTGCTGTAGAAAATCAGACAGGACAGGGCACTACTTTCAGAATACAGCTTCCTATTCATCAACTAGCGCCCAGCACCCCCGAAGCGCAGCCTAATCCGGCCGACATCAGCTCAACGGGTATTGCAAACCACCGGTCAGCAGACAACAACGGGCAGTCGCTTGAAGCCAGCCAGTCAGCAGCGATAGAACGGGCCTCTACAAACCGGGCAGAGGCATTGGCTTAGCGCTTAAATTCGTAAGCTTGTAAATGAGCAAATTCGCGAGTCAATATATGATGCTCAAACCAGTTATATGCCAGCTAATCGGCTGCTTCCTCATCGCCACCCACTAATGTCTCTATCAACAGAGCGGCCTCTGTCTGTTTGCCCTGCAAAAACTGATCGCACTGCTTCAGCGAACCCACCGCTTCTGCAAACTGTTCAAAAACCTCTGCTAATGGCATATCACCGGTTTCAAGCTGAGCGGTAATATCTTCAATCCGCGCTAACGTATCTTCGTAACTCCAGTCTTTGGGCAAAGCAGGGACTTTTTTAGAACTAGGCATAGTTTAGGGAAGTAGCTTGGTCAGGCGTCAAAATCGGAATATCAGCGATCTACGTTTGGTACGTCGTGGCAAAACAAAACATTATGGCGGCAAAGTATCGGTCACTCTTGCGCTTACAGACCCCCGACTTAGCTGAACTTCAATCTCAGTGCCTGCCGGTAATTCGCTGGACGCGATCGCAATTTGCCCTTCGCGCCTAACCAGGGCATAGCCGCGTCGCAAAACCGATTCAGGATCGAGCGTTGCCAGCTTTTCGGTCAATAGCTGATGCTGATGCTGGGCTGCCTGCAAACGCTGGGACAAGCTGCTCATTAGCTGCAGCCTTTGCCAGCTAATATCCTTTCGATGCTGCGCCAGCTGACTATCCAAACGCAGCCGCTGAAGCCGAGCTTGGCAGAAATCCACGCTTTGCCGAGCTAGCCGCAGCCGAGCAGACATCACGCCTGCTAATCGCTGAAGGTACTGCGCCTGCTCGCTATAAAGATCGTCTAGGCTAGGAACCGCTTGCTCAGCCGCAGCCGTTGGCGTATGCGCACAAACATCAGCCACCAAATCAGCTAAAGACTCGTCGCGTTGGTGGCCGATGCCGGTGATGACTGGAATTGGCGACTGAGCGATCGCCATTACCACTCGCTCATCGTTAAAACAAGCCAAATCCTCACTCGCACCGCCGCCTCTAGCTAGCAACAGCAAATCAGCCCGGCCATCTTGGCCCACTCGCTCAACGGCCTTAGCAATCGAAACAGGAGCCTGCTCGCCCTGCACCGTCGCCGGAGAAAGCAGCACCCGCATACCCGAATTTCGCTGCGCCAGCGTTCGTTGAATATCGCCCCAGGCAGCGGCTTGTGGTGAGGTCACTACCGCTAGCGTCTGCGGATAAGCCGGTAGCGGACGCTTACGCTCAAAGTCGAACAAACCTTCAGCCGCCAAACGCGATCGCAGCTGCTGATAGCGCAGCGCCTGCAAGCCTTCACCAGCGGGCAAAACCTGCCACACCGTAAGCTGGTAAGACCCTCGCTTAGGATAAAGCCGAACCTGACCGAGCACGGTAACTTGTTCTCCCTTCTTAGGCAGAACTGTCAGCTTATCGAGCTGAGACTTCCAAACCACGCAGCTTACCGCCGCCGATCCATCTGGCTCCTGCAGCGTGAAAAAACAGCCTTGCCGATGGCTATTAGCACTAGAGACCTCGCCAATCACCCAGATTTTTCGAAGCTGAGAATCTTCCTCTAGTAAAAGCTTGAGATAGTCGGTGAGGCCAGCCACCCCAACCGCCCCATCTGCCAGAGCTGACCGCTGAGAAAAAGCATTGCTAGAACTATTCTCTACAGGACTATTCTCTCCAGTTAAGTCAACGTTAAAGTCGGCCATCGCTCGCGCAGCTATTTGTAATCGACAGTCTAGATTTTACGTTATCCGCAAGTTATCTTCCGGCTGCGCAATATTCATCAAAAAATGTTCAAACGATCTAGACAAGTACACGAGTATTAGTAATATAGTAGTACATCAGTATTTTTAGTTAGCAAAAAGCATCCGCGGCTTGCTAGCTTTCTATCGTCATTTTCCTATCCGCCCTTTTCTTATAGGTACTCATGGCCAAATCCTCAAAAGCCACCGCCGCTACTGACGCAACTACCGATCCCAGTGCGCCATCGCCTGATAAAGCCAAAGAGCGCGCCCTTTCTCAGGTGCTAACCCACATCGAGCGAAACTTTGGCCAAGGCTCTATTATGCGTCTAGGCAATGCCGACAGAATGAAGATAGAGACTATCCCTAGCGGCGCGCTCCCGTTAGATTTGGCCCTCGGCGGTGGGTTCCCCAAGGGCCGGGTAACCGAGATATATGGCCCAGAAAGTGCAGGTAAAACAACACTGGCACTGCATGCGATCGCCTCTGTTCAAGCCAGTGGAGGCACCGCCGCCTTCATCGACGCTGAACATGCGCTCGATCCCGTCTATGCAGCCGCTGTCGGCGTCGATGTTGAAAGCCTGCTGATCTCCCAACCCGACAACGGCGAAACCGCACTAGAGATCACCGATCAGCTCGTACGCTCCTCAGCGGTAGACATCGTCGTCATAGATTCGGTTGCCGCACTGGTGCCTAGAGCCGAGATTGAAGGAGAAATGGGCGACTCCCATATGGGCTTGCAAGCAAGACTAATGAGTCAAGCCCTCAGAAAAATCACCGGCAACATCGGTAAATCCGGCTGCACCGTTATTTTTCTCAACCAGCTTCGGCAAAAAATTGGAGTTGTCTACGGTAGCCCCGAAACCACAACCGGCGGCAATGCCCTCAAATTCTACGCCTCTGTGCGCCTAGACATTCGCCGAGTACAAACGCTGAAAAAAGGCACCGATCAGTTTGGAATTCGCGTCAAAGTAAAAACGGCAAAAAACAAAATTGCGCCGCCATTTCGCGTAGTCGAGTTCGACATTCTGTTTGGTCAGGGCATTTCGACGATAGGATGCATTGTCGATTTAGCCGAAGAGACTGGCGTAATCGATAGAAAGGGCGCCTGGTACAGCTACGAAGGTAAGAACTTCGCGCAAGGAAGAGATAATACGGTACAGCATCTCACGGAAAATCCTGACTTTGCCACCCAAATAGAGCTTCAAACTAGAGCAGCTATCGCAGAGAAATCAAGCGCCCAGACTTAATACCCTCAGCTCAGGCCATAGCAGCCTTAACTGCATATTAGCGATCCCCTCTCTTCGAGAAAGACTAACCGCTTAGCTTGAAAAGAGGGATCGCCAGATCCTATAATGTAGAGAGGCTAATACTAAACAAGCCTAAGCCATAGGGCCTAGACTCATGAAAAGCGCAGATGCCCAGCACAGCTAGGGGCAATTGTTTGCTTGTACTTAAATGCAATCAGGCTCACCGATATCTAACAGTGAATTATTTGATACAGGATCGCATATAGGGGATCGCGTCTCAAACGAAAACAAGAATCGTCTAAGCCGCGACTTTTGCTTCAGCAGGACTCACTTGATACTTGATGATATTGGCCAATTCCTGAAGCTGACTAATCGCCTCAGCTCCTTCCAACTTCATTAACTCGCGGTCGTCGCGCATCTCTGTCCAGGTAATGCCATAGTCGGATACCAAGAAACGAATGAGGTGATCCCCACCCAAGCTCACCATAAATGAGGCGCTGTTTAGCTCATCGCCACAGGTGTAGCAAGATGCTAAACAGCCCCTTTTCTCTAATACAACCGCCAGTGCTTTCAGGTTAAGAACTAAGTCCTGAACAAACTGCCGGTGTTGATCTGCAAGTCTTACAAACATGCCGTTTTCTCCACACCATCTAAATGATTCTACATATTCTTCTTAAGAATGTCTTAATATCTTTTCGAGATATTCCCAAAGAAAGCCGTTTACTAACCTCAGCAAATGGCAAATTTCTGTTGGATTAAAGCTTGCACGGCTTTGTGTACTTTTATAACAATTTTGCTCGTTATCTGCCAGTGCCGAAGGGAACAGACTAAAAGTAGATGTTCTACTTTCTTAAGAAATATTAAGCACTGGCTTCTACTCAATGTAACCGATTCTCTTCTACACGAACCATTGCAAAAACGTAAGACACCCAAAAGTAAAAGCTATCAGTAGAAGCTATTACATAAACTGACCTAAATCATCCTTTAAATAGATGCAGGCCAATTGCTAACTAACTCAATGCTCTTAATATGTTCTAACGCAGACAGAGGCGGAATAACGTAGCCAAAGGCACGAAGAATATAACGTGACAAAAGTTGATGCTTTGAGTCAAAGAGTTAAGATTCTCTGGTCACAAAATATAGGGATTAAACTAAAGACATACAAGAATTGCTTAAAGAGCCTGCTTGAGGGGTTTGAGAGATTTAGTTAGTTAGCGTCCACCAGCCTAAACCAGGCCCTACGAAACGAATAGTAAGCCAGGTTGCAATCATTAAAACAATGCCTGCCCAAGCCCCCGTAGTAGACCAAGAGACAAACTTACTAGCTGATTCTTTACTGAAAGGAAGACCGCGTATAGCCGGTTCTGGTTTACCGTAGTCCTCGCCTAATGAAGCCTGTCTGCGCTTAGATTCTCCCATTGCGGTGCCCTTTCCCAATCGTTAGCATTTACTATAGCGAGCTTACGGACCCGCTACGCCAAGCAGCCCGCTAAATTATTATTTGTTTAGAGATATCCAGCCGTGTGCGGCGCCGCCTCAAACCATTCGACATTGAGGTGAGTGCTGCGAGCCGCTGGGCTCAGCGCGCTAATTACCTGACGACCATAGCTGCGATGGTTGACTCGGTTGTCTAAAAGCGCGACGATGCCCTGACGCGATCGCACAGGAGCCACCGCATGTTGCAGCTCACTAAGCGCAGCCGGCAGCAAATACGCCTTAAACCAGTCCTGCCTACGCCGCTTGTAGCTAGCAACTCGCCCGGCCACGACGGGGTTTTCTAACGAAGGAATTGGCAGCGTGGTAATAATCAACAAATCGGGCACCGCAAACTCGGTCTGATGCCGATGCCAATAATCCCACCCGGCAATCAGAACGCCCTGCGGCCCGATCGGCGATTCCACCTGCACGCGAGAGCCAAACTCAGCCGCTAGCAGCGTCGCCATTTGAGCCTTAAGCGGCATATCGCCAACGAGAATCACCGTACTGCCAGTCGAGGCGTTAGTAGTGCTACGGGTCAATAGCGATCGCACTTCCTGCATCACCGCAGGTTGAAAATGGCTGGTATTTGGCATCGGCAGCCGATCGGGCAGATACAAATGGATTAAGTCATTGTGCCGATCCGGGCCAAAATTCAGGCAGGTCATCTCGCCCAAGCCCAACCGCGCTCGATACTTATCCGCCTGCTTTTCAGCATCCAAAGCCGCCCCCATCAGCACAATAGGCTGCTGCGCCCAGACTGGCGCTAGCCGCCGAGCAATATCCGTTGGGCCACAGCATAAGCTCACCGTTCCCGAAGAGCGGTCGAGCTGGCTCCACGCGAGCCTATCAGCAAGCTGAAACTGCTGCCAGAACGAATGCCACTGAGGGGGCAAACAGGCAAAGCCTTGCTGCATATCTAACAGCGCAAACAGCTCCTCTAACAGTGCCTTCTCAGGGTCTTCGATGAGATGGCAGCTATAGGGATTGGCCGGATGCTGAAAAACGGCATGGGTAATGCGCACCCGCATGTCTCGAATAAATGTCCGCTGGCTAGGGTAAGCCAGCATCAGTGCATCCCAGTCAGCAGTCGATAAAACAATTTGCATCTCCTGGCGCGCCCACCGCTCCAGATCGCCCGCGCCGTCGATTAAAGTTGGAATGCCCACCGGAAAACGAGACGTCTCCGATTGGCTCAGCCGAGCTTGCAGCCATCCTTGAGCAGACGTTATCAGCAGTCCGCGAAAGTTCTCGCCCGGCCAGCGATCGCCCATTTGCACCGGCTTAATTACCGGCAAACGCTGCTGTAAATCGGGAATATCTTGACGCACTACCGCTTCTAAAATGCCTTCTGGCAGCGCCAGAATCGCTGGCTCTGGCCACAGCAAAACAGGAATCAGATAGCTCAGCCGATACGTCCCCTGATAAGCCGCCAGGCTGTCTGTCTGCATCAGCGCACTACGGCCCACGCGCAGCGCCCTTGCCACTAGCCGAGCCATCGTCAAATGATGAGGCCAGGGTGAATGCCCTTGCTCTCGCATATAAGCCCGCAGGCGCTGATGGACTTCTGTTTCAATCACAGGCGTAAAATGGCATATATCCTTGCTTTGAGGCTTTCATTGTGACACATTGCCATAGGAAATCTTCACGCTAACGCCGCCTTTTAGCCCCTATAAACTAGACGCCCCATGAACATCGGAATTATCGGACTTGGCCTGATCGGCGGCTGCCTAGGACTAGACTTTAAAGCCCTAGGCCACCGGGTTTACGGCGTTGCCCGGCGAGCGGCCACGGTAGAAGCAGCGATCGCCCTACAAATCGCTGACGAAGCTAGCACCGACCTCAGCCTGCTAGCCCCCTGCGACGTTGTTTTCATCTGTACGCCTATCGCCACCATCGTGCCTATGGTCGCCCAGCTAGCGTCCATACTGGCCCCTAAAACGCCTATCACCGACGTTGGTTCCGTCAAAGCGGCCATCGTAGAAGCTGCCGCCAAACACTGGCCTTACTTTGTCGGCGGGCACCCCATGAGCGGCAAAAGCGAAGCCGGTTTAGCCGCTGCCGAACCGCACATCTTCAAGGCTCGCCCGTACGTCATCACGCCAATTACCGGGACAGATCTTCAAGCCGCTCAGTTAGTAGAATCCTTAGCCACTCAGCTCGGCTCCAAAATTTATCACTGCACCCCCGAAGACCACGACCGCGCAGTTGCCTGGATCTCTCACCTTCCTGTAATGATCAGCGCTAGCCTCATACAGGCTGCGCTACAAGAGTCCGATTCCAAAGTACTCACATTAGCGCAGCAGCTAGCTAGCTCTGGGTTTAGAGATACCAGCCGAGTCGGCGGTGGCAATCCCGAACTGGGCCTAATGATGGCGCAATACAACCAAATGGAGGTACTCAGAGCGCTTAAGCGATATCAAAAGGAGATTGAGCTAACGATTTCGCAGGTGGAAAATAGTAGCTGGGACGCGATCGCTCAAAAACTCGAATCAACCAGCGCCGGGCGATCGCAATTTGTCTCCGAATAGCCTGCGGATAGCCACAGGTTCACAGCGCCTAATTCCCACTCAGCTCTAGCACTGGCTCCTGATACAGCACCGCAGTCAGCGTCACCGTAGAGCCTAACCCTTCGCCCATACTAATAAAATTCACCTGGCCGCCCATCGCCTCAACCAGCCGCCGCGAAATCACTAGGCCCAGCCCCGTCCCCTCATACTGCCGAGTCCGAGCGCTATCCACCTGGCTAAAGGTTTGAAACAAGCGATCCTGCTTTTCCAAAGACACGCCAATACCAGTATCTTCCACGCTAATTTTGACAAACCCAGGCCAGGTCTGCTTCTTGAACTCGTGCTGGTGCGGCTGAAGCTCTACGCGAATAGTAATACCCCCTTCATGGGTGAATTTTTTAGCGTTGCCCAGCAGATTTAGCAGCACCTGCTTCAGCTTGCGATAATCGCTATAAATCTTTAGCTCGTCAAGCGTTGCTGGCAGCAAGATATCAAACTCCAATCCCTCCCCTTCAAGCTGAGGCCGCATAAACCGCTCAACTTCTCCTAACAGCTCCTGAATGCTCACGGCTTCTAACGCCAGATCCATCTTGCCAGCTTCAATTTTGGCAATACTGAGCACGTCATTGATTAAGTGCAGCAAATGCAGCGCCGAGTTATGCGATTCCAGCACAAACTCCAGCCGCTCCTCATCGCTATCCACCATGTCATCGAGCACCAGCCGCAAAAAGCCAATCATTCCGTTCAGCGGCGTTCTTAGCTCATGCGAGGTATTCGCTAAAAAGTCGCTCTTTAGCCGGGACGCCTCCTCAGCCTGACGCTTCGCCGCCTCTAGCTCGTCGTGCTTGCGCACCAGTTCTTCATTCGTCTGTCGCAGCGCCTGAGACTTTATCCTCAGCTCCTGAGTAAGCTCCCGGCTATCGTTGAACAACTTCGCATGGGCGATCGCAGTTCCAACTTGTTCAGTCAGCTCCTGAACTAGCTCAATTTCAAACGGTTTCCAAGGGCGATGAGGCGGCTGCTGAAGCACCAAGATACTGTTGGGTTCGCTTTGATAGCAAGTAGCAATTGTCAGCACCGTATACGGACGATCGTCCTCACCGCGCTCAAAATCAGAAATAATTGGCTCTAAACTCTCTAGCGTCCTCAAGAAGTCGGGCTTATTCGGCAGCGAAAACGTCCGCCCCTTACAAGGGTACAAGTTAGCCTGATAGTACTCAGCCACGACCGTCAGGGTTTGCATTGTCGCAGAATAGTCGCACACCAAACACCGATCTAGATGCAGCATTTCGCCTAGCCCGGTCACCGTTTGCTGCCAAATAGTCTGAATATCTAGCGTTTGACGGATGCTAGAAGTCACATTGGCCAGCAGTTCGTAATAGGTGCCTCGGCCATTCCCACTCGATAGCCGCACCTTCGATAGCTGGCTAACATCTCGAGCAATTCGACGCCCCACCCCGACCACAGCAGGCTGTGGAGCCTGCTCTGCTAACGAATCGGACGATACAGATAGCGAGTCCGTCGGCAAAGGACTTAGCAAAAAGTCAAAGCTAATCGGTTGATGGCCGCAGCGCACCACGCACTGAAACTCTTCAGGCTGCTGATTTTCGACCACTTGCTGAACGCGCTCTAAATAACGGGCGATCGCCACCGGGCCAAACAACGTCTCTACAGACTGACCTTTTAAATCGTCGCTGTTCTGACAATCAGCCGCATCGGGCCAGTGCAAAGACAAAATCTCGCCGCTCGCGGTATGCGTCACCACCAGCGTGCTAACGCTCTCAGCAGCATCACCTATCAGCGCCGGTTCACTACTTAGCGCCGGAGTCGATTCGATAGATGAAGAGGGTTGGACAGACCGAGACATCGCTTAGTTTAGAAGCCCACTAATTCAAAAACGTTGATATAAAAGCTAGCGTCGTTCAAAATTCGGCAAAAGCACATTTAGTCAAGATTATCGCTTATTGGCTCAGGATGAGGGCAGCGAAATCACATTCGAGATATTACGTAGAACCCAAAACGTAGAACTCAAAGAGTAGGAAAGGGTAATGCGTGAGATGGCTATCGGCGATCAGGCGATCGCAAGACAAATCAACTCGCAAACTCAAATTCTTAGCCAGAGGATTTAATATAAGTTTAGACTGCGCCCCAAACTGGGCTAGTTTTAGCTTTTGCCTACACTGTTTCAGCGGCACCTTCATGACCGACGTTCCCGTTTCACGCCTGCGCAACTTTTCCATCATTGCCCACATCGACCACGGCAAATCCACGCTGGCCGACCGGCTCCTGCAGGAAACGGGCACTGTCAGTGACAGAGACATGAAGGCCCAGTTCCTCGACTCCATGGACATCGAGCGAGAGCGCGGCATCACCATCAAGCTTCAGGCCGCCCGGATGAACTACACCGCCAAAGACGGTGAAAATTACGTCCTCAATTTAATTGATACGCCAGGCCACGTTGACTTTACCTACGAAGTGTCTAGATCGCTCGCCGCTTGCGAAGGCGCCCTCCTTGTCGTCGATGCCTCCCAGGGCGTAGAAGCGCAAACGCTAGCCAACGTCTACCTAGCGCTCGATAACGACCTAGAAATTATCCCAGTGCTCAACAAGGTAGACTTGCCCGGCGCAGATCCTGAGCGCGTTAAAAAAGAAATTGAAGAAGTCATTGGACTCGACTGTAGCGGAGCCATCCTCGCATCGGCTAAGCAAGGAATTGGCATCACCGAAATTTTAGAGTCGATTGTCTATCTAGTTCCCCCCCCAGCGGACAAAAACAACGAGCCGGTGCGAGCTCTGATATTCGATAGCTATTACGACAGCTATCGAGGCGTGATTATTTACTTCCGCATTACAGACGGCACAATTGGCAAAGGCGATCGCATTCACCTGATGGCCTCCGGCAAAGAATACGACATCGACGAGCTAGGCGTTTTGGCTCCCACCCAAAAGCCCGTAGACGAACTGCACTCCGGCGAAGTAGGTTACATCTCCGCCTCCATCAAGTCAGTAGAAGACGCCCGAGTCGGCGACACTATTACACTGGTGAAGAACCGCGCCGCAGAGCCTTTAGCCGGTTACATAGAAGCCAAACCCGTTGTCTTCTGCGGCCTATTTCCCACCGACTCCGACCAGTACGAAGACCTGCGCGAAGCCCTCGACAAACTGCGGCTCAACGACGCCGCTCTAAAGTACGAACCCGAAACCTCTAGCGCCATGGGCTTTGGTTTTCGCTGCGGATTTCTAGGACTGCTGCACATGGAAATTGTGCAAGAGCGACTAGAGCGCGAATACGATCTCGATCTCATCACCACCGCTCCGTCAGTGATTTACAAAGTCACCACCATTACCGGCGAAGTCGTCGAAATCGACAACCCTAGCCTGCTACCCGACCCCCAACAGCGAGAGAAAATAGAAGAACCCTACATTAAGGTAGACATCATCACGCCCGAGGAATTTGTCGGCACGCTTATGGAACTATGCCAGGCTCGCCGAGGAGAGTTTCAAGATATGAAATACCTTACGCCCGGTCGCACCACGCTAATTTACGAACTGCCGCTAGCAGAAGTAGTGACCGACTTCTTCGACCAGATGAAGTCGCGCAGCAGAGGCTATGCCAGTATGGAGTATCAGCTCATCGGCTACCGGGCTAATGCGCTAGTCAAGCTAGATGTGATGATCAACGGCGACAAAGTTGATCCACTAGCAGCGATTGTCCACAAGGACAAAGCCTATTACGTCGGCCGAGCCCTCACCGAAAAGCTCAAAGAGCTGATTCCGCGCCATCAGTTTAAAGTGCCGATTCAAGCCTCTATCGGTAGCCGAATTATTGCTAGCGAAAGCATTCCGGCGTTGCGCAAAGACGTGCTGGCCAAGTGCTATGGCGGCGATATTTCGAGAAAGAAAAAGCTGCTGAAAAAACAAGCCAAAGGTAAAAAGCGACTGAAGTCTATCGGCACAGTAGACGTGCCTCAAGAGGCGTTTATGGCCGTGCTAAAGCTAACGCCTAGCAGCTAAAAATTTAGCGAACAGTTTGGCTAGTAGCTCGCCTCGCAGTTCAAGAAAATTTGATATAGGCATAAATGATCTGGGTATTCCTAAAAGCGGTTGAAGTTTTAGTGAACGCCCAAGAGATTGTCATTTGTATCAAGAAAACTTTGTTACATTTTTAGTCAGCTTCGAGCCTTAGCGATACTCGAACCGACAGCTCAACGCAACTTGATATGCGGCGTAGCAGTCGTTATCTGGGTAGATACTCAACGTTTTTGCAGGCATATATCAAATCTATGAGAATTTTAGTCACCGGCGGGGCTGGCTTCATCGGATCCCATCTGATTGATCGGCTCATGAGCGCAAACCACGAAGTTATTTGTCTAGATAATTTCTACACGGGCCACAAGCGCAATGTGCTGCGCTGGATGGATCATCCTTACTTCGAACTTGTTCGTCACGATATCACCGAGCCAATTCGCCTCGAAGTCGATCAAATCTACCACCTGGCCTGTCCTGCCTCCCCGGTACACTATCAGTACAATCCGGTCAAAACGGTCAAAACCAACGTGCTAGGTACGCTCAATATGCTGGGCCTAGCAAAGCGCGTTAAAGCCAGATTCTTCCTAGCTTCGACCTCCGAAGTTTATGGCGATCCCGAAGTTCATCCTCAGCCTGAGGAATATCGCGGCAGCGTTAACCCGATTGGCATCCGCAGTTGCTACGACGAAGGCAAGCGCATGGCCGAAACCTTGGCTTTCGACTATCACCGGCAAAACGATGTCGAAATCCGAGTCGTCAGAATTTTTAATACGTACGGCCCTCGCATGTTGGAAAACGACGGACGCGTCGTGAGTAATTTTATTGTTCAGGCCCTTAGCGGACAGCCGCTCACGGTTTACGGCGATGGCTCTCAAACGCGCAGCTTCTGCTACGTTTCCGACTTGGTTGAAGGCTTTATCCGCCTGATGAACAGTGACCAAACCGGGCCAATTAACATTGGCAATCCGGGCGAGTACACGATTTTGCAGCTAGCAGAAACCATTCAAAAGATGGTAAATCCCAACGTAGAGGTTCAGTACAAGCCTTTACCCCAAGACGATCCGCGCCGCCGCCAGCCAGATATTACCAAGGCGGAAGCGCTTTTAGGCTGGCAGCCTACTGTGGATCTGCAGGCTGGACTAGAGAAAACCATTGCAGATTTTCGCGATCGCATGGAAGCCAACGGCACTCTCAGCCAAAATCTTCCTGAAACTATCGTTACCACCGCCTAACAGCCGTCTGCTGAGGACGGCTGTTTCATATCGCTAAGGGTCTATTCGCTAGGCCCTTTTCAAACCTATTCAAACTATCTAGCTTACAAGGAGCTTCACTGCCATGCGTGTTTGCGTTATCGGAACTGGTTATGTTGGCCTAGTCACCGGCGTGTGTCTATCACACATTGGACATCATGTTATCTGTGTGGATAACAATGAGGAGAAAGTACAGCTCATGAAGTCTGGCCAGTCGCCGATTTATGAGCCGGGCCTTTCAGATTTAATGAAGTCCTCGATGGCCTCAGGCAATCTAGAATTTACCTCCAATTTGGGCGCAGGCGTCGACCATGGCGACATTCTGTTCATCGCCGTAGGCACCCCGGCTTTGCCCACTGGCGAAAGCGACACCCGCTACGTAGAAGCCGTCGCTCGCGGCATTGGCGAACACCTCAACGATGGCTACAAAGTCATTGTCAACAAATCCACCGTGCCTATTGGCTCTGGCGACTGGGTGCGCATGATTGTGCTAGACGGCATTGCCGAGCGTCAAAAAGTTCCCGTCAGCGTCGGTGCAGGCGCTCCCATGCCCACAGCTCCCGAAGTCAACGGTTCCTTCGACGTCGTCAGTAATCCTGAGTTCTTACGAGAAGGCTCTGCGGTTTACGACACCTTCAATCCCGATCGCATTGTGCTAGGCAGCAACAGCGACAAAGCGATCGCCATGATGAAAGAACTTTACACCCCGATTGTAGAGCGCCGGTTCGCTGAAGATAGCGACGCGCCCCAAGTGCCGGTTGTCGTTACCGACCTTAGCTCTGCGGAAATGGTGAAATATGCTTCCAACGCGTTCCTGGCTACCAAAATTAGCTTTATTAATGAAGTTGCTAACATCTGCGATCGCGTTGGCGCAGACGTTACCCAGGTCGCCGCAGGCATCGGCCTAGACTCGCGCATTGGCAGCAAGTTCTTACAAGCGGGCATTGGCTGGGGTGGCTCCTGCTTCCCCAAAGACGTATCCGCCCTTGTCCACACCGCCGACGACTACGGCTACGAAGCGGAGCTGCTAAAAGCCACTATCAACGTCAACGATCGCCAGCGCGTGCTCACCATCGAAAAGCTTCAGCAAGTCCTCAAAATCTTAAAAGGCAAAACGGTAGGCTTACTGGGCCTTACCTTCAAGCCCGACACCGACGACATGCGCGATGCCCCC
>Ga0209194_1001197_pt1 | contig 16932 bp, 14 predicted proteins | sample COGITO_mtgs_1004_FD_184787 | JGI IMG/M metagenome (GOLD analysis project Ga0209194, IMG submission 184787) | Pelagic marine microbial communities from North Sea - COGITO_mtgs_100413 (SPAdes) (version 2) | ecosystem: Environmental > Aquatic > Marine > Epipelagic ...
TGAGATTGAGCTGTCTGGCGACTGTAGAAGAGCGTCGGCAGTAATGATGACTTGGCCACCGGAGCCTAGCTCGGCGTTGGCGCTGATACTGCTGCCATCTAAAAGGGCGATCGCATCGCTATCAACGGTCACATTGCCACCTTGTCCTGAATTAACAGCCGTCGCGCTAATAGCCGATTGCTCAGTTAACAGTAAAGAGTTGGAAGAAATATCAATACTGCCGCCGTCTCCACCACTTGTTTCAGCAGAGACAACACCACCAGAACGAATTTGAATCTCTGCCACATCTAAATTTAAGTCACCGGCATCACCGGGGCCATCATTCTGAACTCTGATCGCCCCCCCATCCTGCACAGTAAGTTGAGGTGTTTCGATAGAAATGCTTCCAGCCCTTCCGCCCAAGGCAATAGAAGGCCGTACCTGCAAAAAGATCCTGGTGATAGGGTTAATGGCAGTAACGCTTGAATCAATACTACTTGGGTTAAGAGCCCCTGGGAAAGAGCCGCTAACGTCTATAGACTCATTGGCTATTATCGATGTATTGCCAGCATCGCCTGCACCGATAGAGATGGTGCCAACAGCGCCTCCGTTCAGAACCTGTAGCGTGTTTGTTTCGATAGAAAATTCACCTGAATTTCCTGTACCACCCGTAGCGATGCCTAGAATAGAAGGTTTCAACAAGGTAGGCAAGGAGCCATCGACGACGATATCATCAGCAAAAACTTCGACATCTCCAGGAGCGCCATCGACAGCAATCGTCCCGACTTGAGCGCCGTTGAGTACTCGAACTTCTCCCGAATTTAGCGTAAGGCTACCAGAGTCAGCGCTATCAAATCCGTTGCTGGTAATAAACGAAACAAGTCTTTCCGACGAAGCATTAAAGCCATCTACTTGGACAGAATCACGGGCATTGACAATGATGTTCCCGGACAAACCAGCATTGTAATTGTTAGCAAAAATTTGTCCTCCATTCAGAACAGAAACCTGCGGGGCAGTGATTAAAACGTCAGAGCCTCTAGCCCCAAAATTATCGCTATAAAAACCGCTCAGTAGCAGATCTGACAAGTCAGATGGCCCTATCTCAAACGATTCTGACGCGATAACCTCAATGTTTCCAGGGATGCCTTCACCAATATTTCTAACAAATACGAGAGAACCATCGCGCAGTGAAATGTCTTGTCCCAACAAGCGTACTCCCCCTGCTGGAGAACCACTGGTTTCAATAAAAGAGAGCCGGGAAAGGTTAATGTCACCGAACGAAGTAACCGCTTCGTAGTCAAAGTTCGTATCATCAGATGACAGCACTAAACCGACTGTACCGGCCTCCACACTACCTAGCTCCACATTTCCACCTGGGGTACGTAAAATACCACCTTCAAGATTGATATTCCCCCCAATCAGGGCAAGTGTTTGAGTCGGCAGAACAGCTAGCCCAGTCCGTGGAGAAATCTCATCGAGGAAAATGTTATCTACAACCTCACGTCCTGCGTTCTGAACGGTGATGGCAGCAGCATCCTGCAACCCTAACGCAACAGGCACAGTGCTAGTTAACAAGCGATCGGAATTTCTATCTGTAGACGAAAATTCTACCCCGTCTAGGAACTGAACAGCGTCTGCGGTTGAAGCAATAAAAGAACCGCCTATTTGCAGTTGAGCATCGGGGCCAAATAAGATTCCGTTGCTGTTGATAAAAAATAAATCGGAGGTGCCCAAAACCCCTAGTGTGCCCTGAATATCATAAGGGGAAGCACCTGTCACTCTTGAAAAGATGCGAGACACCCCTTCTGGATTTAAGAAATATACATCTTGACCTAGAGGAATGCTAAAACTCTCAAAGCTGTGGAAAAGATTAGTTCCTCTCCTTGCTCCACCGATGACCGTTTCACTACCTTGCAGGTCGCCAACTGGATTTGGGATAGTGATAGAGGACTCTTCGGATAGAGTCGTATCCGGAATGGCCTGGGCCTTTACAGGCTCTATAAAAGTATGAATCAAGACAATACTGAAAAGTCCGTAAAAGCATACTGCTGCTTTCTTCATTTTTGAGGTACTTTCTAATAGAATCGAGGGGCCTTGTGAAGTGCACATCTGGAGCAGATGAATAAACGGCGGCTTATTAAGAGAAGCGTACTTGCTCTCATTTTGGTGACGACTATAGATATGGTAGTCGGTCGCAGCGTATACCACCCACTTGTTCATTTATACAGACTTACCGGCTGGGGGGTTTGCCAATTTTCCCTTGCTAGCTGCGAATACGAAAGTTCTCAAGCTAATTCTGGTCAAGCGGCTGTCTCTAGCAGCCACCACGAGGCCACCAAAGTAGGCATAGAAGTTCTGGAGGAAGGAGGCAATGCAGTAGACGCAGCCGTCGCGGTTGGCTACGCGCTAGCAGTTGTTCATCCTTGCTGCGGAAATTTAGGCGGTGGCGGATTCATGACCATTCAACTAGCTGATGGAACCAGCAAATTCATCAACTTTAGGGAAACTGCACCGCTAGCATCCACGCCTCAAATGTATCAGGATGCCAAGGGCAAAGTCATTTCTGGACTGAGTACACAGGGCTACCTAGCGGTTGGGGTTCCAGGGACAGTCGCAGGCTTGGAGTACGCTCGCACCAACTATGGAAGTGCTGACATAGACCGAAAGAGATTGATTAAACCTGCACAGCGCCTTGCAGAGAACGGGTTTGTTTTGAGCGATGCGGATCAAAGTCTGTTGAGCAACCAAATGAATCAATTCAAGCAGGAGCAGAACGTTTCTGATATTTTTCTCAATCAGGGCAAACCACTAAACGAAGGGGATCGCCTGACACAACCAGACTTGGCAAGAACGCTAAGCCTAATCGCAGATGAAGGTGAGGAGGCTTTCTATCAAGGAGAGATAGCACAGAAGATTGTTGCAGCTAGCCAAGAGAATGGTGGGATCTTAGAGTTAGAAGACTTTTCGAGCTATCGAGTACAGGAGTCAGCCCCACTTACCTGTAGCTATCGTGGCTTTACTGTGATTACAACACCCTTGCCAGGTGGTGGGCCTGTAGTTTGTGAGATGCTAAATATAGTGGAGGGCTATCCGGTAGGTCAATCGGAATATCACTCAGTGCAGCATCTGCATTGGTTGCTTTCAGCGATGCTGTTCGCTTACCGCGATCGCAATCTGTACTTTGGAGATCCAAACTTTTCAGATATCTCGTTAGACAGACTGCTTTCCAAAGAATACGCAGAGTCTCTACGCACTCAGACACCTGATAATAAAGCCATCAAGCCCGAGAAAGATTTACCTACAACAACAGGAGGTCAGAACACAACTCATTTCTCAGTGGTTGACAAAGAAGGTAATGCGGTTTCTGTTACCTACACCATCAACACTCTTTTCGGCGCTGGTGTAATCGCCTCAGACACTGGCTTCTTCCTAAATAATGAGATGGACGACTTTACAGCGAAGGTCGGCAGTTCTAACTCTTATGGACTACTGCAAGGAAGCGCTAATCAGATTGAACCAGGAAAGCAACCTTTGAGTTCTATGGCTCCTACTATAGTTCTAGATCAGAACCAGGACTTCTATTTTGCAACAGGCAGTCCCGGAGGTTCTACAATTCCAACAACGGTTTTTCAAACTCTTGTAAACCTCATCGACTTTGAAATGACAGCGAGCGAAGCTGTCAATCAGCCTCGCATACACTATCAGGGAAGCCCAAATATTGTCCTGACTGAACCGTTGGGACTATCAAGTCAAACGTTTGTTGATTTATGGGACTACGGTTATCGAGTGAGTCCATTCATTAACTGGGGTGCAGCAATGTCTGTTGGAAAACAAGGCGATGAAATACAACCTATTCTGGATACTCGCAGGCCACAAGGGAAAGCTACTGCAATCTACGAGTAATGCTATTCGCAGCGCAAACTATACACTCTGGCTCTTTCTCTACAATCACGAGTTTCTACAATGTTGTCTTTAACATTTATTTGCCGCTATGCAATCGGATTCTTTCAGGATTGATTTGAAACTCGACGAGCACATTACTTTTTCGCTTTCCTGGCAGCTCTCGGGCGCTGAGTACGAACCCCTTCTCTGTCAAGTCATCAACTGTTCGCCAAAATAGTTTATTGTTTCGGGAAGAATTTTTTCCGAAAAGTTCTAAGTTTTTATGTAGAGTCTTCCTCGAAATAGTTAAGTACTGACCGTCTTTCGGAGAGTCCCACTTCAGACGACCAGCCAAATAGATCAGAAGCTTCGTTCCATAATCATGCTCTGCGCTGTTTCCAATATCCTGGCGCATATCGATATTACCAAAGAGCACGTAATCCCCATCAGCGCGAGTTGGCGTCTGAAAAAACTCTAGATTGACTGTATAGGCATCGGCAGAAGCGTAAGTATAATCGGCGGCATTATCGAGATCAAAATCACGCTGAACATTGTCAATTTTGAATGATATTATTTTTAAAACACTTTTAATAAAGATGTCGGCTTCCATTCTACCTTCAACAGAAGTCTTCTCAGCATAGACTAGCTCTGTTCTATGAAGCGCCATCATATCACTGTGCAATTGAGACCTAATAACCGAATGGAATCCTCCATCTATAGTTCTGTTGTATCCCATAATTTCTAATAAATCGTTGGAGCGAAACTGAACAACAGCGCCGGTTCCTTCTACTGCTGCCGCCCTGTAAAGGTATAGAACAAGCTGTACTTGACGTGGATTCAAAAAAGTTAGCAATGTGGCCGTCAGCCGTCGAAAGCGCAAATCTTCTATTTGCTCTAATCCCTTTATGCCTTTGCTCAAGCAGGCTTCTAGATCTAAGTCATCGTACTGTTGTTTAAGCTCCCTCCACTCTTCTGCGGAGATATTGTCTAAAGGTATGCGGCGAATTAACCCAACCTCACTAGCTTCCTCTGGATCTTCTTCAACCTTCATCTCTAGATAGTAGCCACCGCCTGATTCAGATCGAAGAACAGGCAATCTGACATCGGGATTTCGGAATGAGGCTCCTGCCCGAGGCAGAAGCTTGACTAGCTTACCGTCAACGGCAAAAAGATCTAATTGAGAACACGTATCGTCCATAGCAAAACTTTCGGCTTCGACCAGTGAATGGCATCAATATAGATTACTTCTTCATAGAATAGAAGCCACCTACCAATTTGGCGTACGTTTTCTAGCTCCTCACCTACCAATTTGGCGTATGGAATTGCCTACCAATTTGGCGTATGTAAAAGACGTTAACCTACCAATTTGGCGTATGGAATTGCCTACCAATTTGGCGTATGTAAAAGACGTTAACCTACCAATTTGGCGTATGGAATTGCCTACCAATTTGGCGTATGTTTTTTCCAAGCCTGTTACTGAGATCGCTTTGTTTCAATAGTTGTCTTCCTGACCTACCAATTTGGCGTATAGAATTGCCTACCAATTTGGCGTACATAAAAGACATTGACCTACCAATTTGGCGTATAGAATTGCCTACCAATTTGGCGTACATAAAAGGCGTTGACCTACCAATTTGGCGTATAGAATTGCCTATCAATTTGGCGTATCTTATGCCTACCAATTTGGCGTATTAAGATTTTCAACCCATTGAAGGAGCCGCATTTCAGTGCTAGTCTCTCCCTGTTGAAGCATATGCACTAGGTAGTTTTTTAGACTACTTGCGCATACAAATGCTCAGGGTGCCTGTTACTTCAAACAGGGTATCCGTCAGGCAGATTTCGGATCAGCGCAAGGAAAGGTTATACACTTTATCTTGCCAAACCTGTAAATCTTTTATCTTTTCCTGCGAAGGTTATATACTTTTATAGTCCTTAGCAAACTTTGGAGAGCGTACTATGTAGCCCTTAAATGACTAAAACCCTCAGCTGCGGGAACAGCCAAGGGTTCTTGATTTTTCATTGACTATCTGCAAAAGCTTAAAGGCCGCCCGGAAAGTGGATCTTGAGCTTTAGGTAGTCTCAGAGTCGTATGCTCATTTTAGCAGCATGTAATGTTTTGCTGCAAAGTTTTTTACGGCTCTCTATCCAGCGTTACGAGATAGAGATACGATGCCTTCTGATTTGATAAATAGAGAACGGGCTTCAACACCAGAAACCCATCGTTTAGATCCGCTACCAGCTGATCCAAATGGCAAACGCCTTTGCGAAATATTTGGTAGATACCTCTACTGCTCGATCTATGCTGATGCACCTGACGATGCAAAAGCAAAGGTCAAATGGTATACCCAGCGCCGTTATAAGCTGAAACCCCGTGTCCTGTATAGAGATTGGCTAGACGCAGAGAAGCTAGTCGGTGTCAGACCTAGCCATGAGACTGCTTATGCTTTGCTCGATATTGACATCAACAGCCCGTATCATCCCAGGCAAGATGCAGGGGCGATCGCCCGGATAGAAGCAGCACTAGAAACCATCGGCATCACGCGAACAATCCGAATTCGCAGTAGCTGGAGCGAAGGGTTGCATCTATACATACCGCTGCCAGAACTCGTTAAGACGTTCGACCTGGCCGTGGCCCTAAAAAATTGCCTAGAACCACAAGGATTCAAGCTAAAGCTAGGGCAGTTAGAGTGCTTTCCAAACGTCAAAGCTTACGGCAACGTCATTAAGACCGAGTATTTAGCTCACCGGCTACCGCTGCAACCGGGAAGTGGATCTTGTCTTTTAGATGAGTCATTTAATCCAACCAGTAATAAATTAGGCGAGTTTCTACCGCTGTGGGATATCGCTGCCGCAGGGCAGGATATTTCAACGCTGCGGCAGGCACTACCCCTAGCTCGTAAAAATCGGTACAAGAAAGTTCGCAGCCGCCTCAACAAAGTAGATAGCTGGAAAAAGGATTTAGAAACTGTACTAGCAGAAGGCTGGAGCGGGTCAGGGCAAACCAATCAGCTCTTAAAGGAGTTTGGTTGCTACGGACATGTATTCCTCGGGTATTGCGGCGAGGAGCTAGTTGACTTCATACACCAACAGGCCATCACCAGTCCTGGGTATCAGCAGTGGTGCCGACATCAGCGTGAAATAAAGATGCGATCGCGCGTCTGGGCAACAGCTATCGAACAATACTACTGGCCCATGGGCACCTACGGAGAAGCTCAGCAGAAGCGAAAGGAAGCTACGGGCAAAATCGTACCTTTCAACGACTTTCGCGCTCGAAACGCTCAGGAAAGCATCAAAGCAGCCGTTCAGCATCTTAAAGATACAAACGCGCTGCCGGAGGCAGCAACAGCGCGTGCTCAAGCAGTTAGGAAAGCTCAAGGAAAGCTATCTCAAAGTTCCAGCAGTCTGGAAACACTCTACAAGACTGAGAACAAGAACTTTTGGCATCCTGACTTCTGTTCTAACTATTCTGAAGACGCTTCAGGCGAACTGCCCGTAATTGACGAAGTTACAGGTCTTTCAGAGGCTGAGAACCTCGAATTTAACGAACCTCGAAGGGAGCTAGAACCTTTTGAGAACAAGGAATTACGGACTAAAAGAAAAATAATGAAGTGTGAGAGCATGGTGGATGACGTTTTGGCCTCTTCTAAAACGAAGTTTCACTCCGGGAAGGGGGGTGCGGGGGGAGTAAAAAGTTTTCCACAGGTTGAGCTTGAAGCAGACACTCTGCATGAAGAGAATGATCGCGCTGAGAAAAGTAGCGTCGTGGTAGATAGCCCTATAGCAATCCCGCTTACACAAACAATTACTCAAGCAGTAAGTAGAGAAAATAAAAAAGCTCCTGCACCGAAATTACAGCCGAGACTGCGTAGGAGAACTGTTCCTAATACTAGCTTTAGAGAAGATGGAATTCCTAGAGCACTGAGCGAGACCATTGCGGCTATTCAAGATGTAGTTCAGAAGCTTAGCTGGCCCATTGAACAAATTAACAGCTTCATTGGCCAGGAATTCCATGGGCGGCGGCGGGCTCAGCTGTCTGATGAAGAGCTTGTACAACTCTTATATCGTTTGCGAGTTCAGTGCCTTGAGAATGTACAGGTTAATCCAAGCAAAGCTCAAGATTTTCAGGCACTATCACCTATACCTATTGGTTAGTCAGTGGCAATCATTCGTGTTACTTTTTTGGTATACTTTAAAGAAGTAACACGAATAGTTCTATGGACATTCGCACAGACGTAAAAACAGAAATAGAAGCTCTTCAGCAGCAAATCTTATCTATTAAAGAGAAAGGCCCTTTTCTCCAGGATACGCGAGTAGAGAGGACACCTGCTGGCGGCACTGCCTCTAGGGAAGCTAAGAACGAGTGCAAATACGCCAGACTTAGAACAGGCAAAGGTAATCTCTTAAACAATGGTAAAAAGTCAAAATACGTTCCTGTACGCGAGATAGATAAGTATTTAGAGATTTGCTCCCGAGGAAAAGCAATTAGTCGGCTAGAAAAGCGACTAGAAAAACAGCAGCAAAAACTGGCTCGTCTGAATGCGGTCGCTGCTAGCTTTGGTTTATCTTGACGCTCTAAAGAGAGGTTTAAATCTACCAAATTTAGGAATTTTGGCAGATAGATTTTTACCAATAAGTGCTTTTCGCTACAAGCTATTCGTGTCATTTTCTGAAAAGCAATGGAGAAATAACACGAATAAATTTTCTGAGGCTCCAGGTACATACCAGACCGGAGAGGGATTTAGCTTCTTAGCTTACCTGTCCTGCATCGTATATCCAGGAAATAGAGCCAACCTCACGCAGTCTTAGTCAACCGATAGGCTCCGCGATCACCTTTGAACCAGTCTCCGTCGCGGACGCCACCAGATAGGATGTTGGAAATTCGGTTACGCGCCTTCAGATACTGATCCCTCGGTATGTCTTCTTTGAAGAGTGATGACATCACTTCTGCTATCTTAAAGTCTTCTTCTGGCTTGGTTGCTAAAACCATCTGAACAGATTCAGGCATAGGGCGATCGCCTACTCCAGGAAGTGCATATTTCTGCCAAGCCGCAGCCCGCCCATCTTTTTTCTTGCTAGCTGTCTTTTTCTTTTGAGTGGTTTTTGCAGCAGGATTTGGTTTCTTAGAAGTTTTTGTTTTTGCCGTAGGTGATTTTTTGGTGACTTGCTTCTTTTCAGTAGGAATCGGGACTTCAGCACTATCGCTTGCGTCTGATAATACTGGGGCAGTTTCCCCAAACATAGGCAGTACTGCACGAATGCCTTTCAGCTTGGCTTGTATATCTGTCAATTGGGTAGAAAGAACTGTTTCTTGTGATTCAAGGTCTTTAACAACTTCTTGGAGTTGAGGCAATACATTCTGGGACATAGGTCAGCTACGGTATCAAATTATAAGCAACGACAATATTAGCGTATGCGCTTCGTATCAAGACAACATCAAAGCTAATCTATCTCAAAAAGATTGTAAGAACGTTCAGACCTCTAGCAGTGACAATAGCTGTCCACCCGAGTTATGACTTGTGCTAACGCTCTGAGAAGAAGTTGGAAACTGACAGGATTGGAAATCTTAAAAAGTAGCTAGCTAGCCTACAACCCTCTGGCCTAAATACTTGAGGATTTGAACTACTTGATCTAACTCATCCCGCTGAAGAAACAGAGAGGAAATACGTTATATTTGGTTCCAGCTCCCAGCTTCAAAAAATAGATTCATCACCATTAATGGCCATGCCGTAGTTAGGCCACGGAAGCATCCTCCTCTTTCTGCAAAAACTACTGCTGCTGACTTATTCAGAGTACTTAGCGATGTGAGTGGATTAGCTAGGTGCAGCAAAAAGAACGGAAAATATTCGTGTTACTTTTTGAGGTAGTTATGGGAAGTAACACGAATAGTCTATCTAGCAGAAGAAAATGCAGTCACACCGAGAGCTCTGACCAATCAATCTAAACTTCAGGGAACTTTCTACGGTGTAAGATGAGGGCTATTTGACTATGTGGAAGCAGATCCGGGCATTTCTTCCTGCTCCGAAACCTAACCAGCTAAATATCAGTAGCCATGGTCAAGAAGCCTGCGGCCTGCCTTTTGAGCAGATTCAAGAAGTAATGAAATGGCTGGGACTAAGCCTAATGGCAGCTAGCTACAAATCCAATGCACATATCATCTGGGATAGCCCTGAAAATCCTATCGACCTGGGCAGCGTACTGAAAAGAGGTCTCAAACGTGAGGAGCCAATATTTTTGCATCGTTGCGGCGAACGTCCCACACCACCACCGGCAGGGTACTACTGGCGGCTCATGCCAGAATATCTAACTTTGCGGATGTATCAGTTAGAACAGCAAAAAGTGCAATAGATGCAGCAGCTATCGCTGCACTGAAGCTATAGGGTAGAGCCTCCACCTGCTTTTCATTCGTGTTACTTTTTTTGATCAGTGCAAAAAGTAACACGAATAGTTTTTGTTAACGATCTTCTAACCATCAGCATCAAGCCAATGAAAGACCATCCGTTCTTGAGGTCTCGGCCCATGCGGTTTCCCACTACCTGCTAAGGTTTCCATACGCTCAGCGATCTCCTGCCAGTCTCCGGGCAGCGCCCAAACTGCTTCTGTTATCTCCACTGGAATATCTTCTGGCAGCGTCTCAGCAAACGACCACTTCTTGAATTCATCCGGCACGTCCCACAGCACCAAATGAATCTCAGACCATCGGTTGAGGGGCTGATCGCTCAGTAGCGAACCGATGAGCCCGACCCCACCTACCTGATGTTCAGTGACCAGTCGTTGAGCAATTTCTCTGGCCCGCTGCTGCCACTGCTCCTTTCGCTTGGCGTCCTGCTGTTGCTCCCTCATGACTCGTCGCAGCACACGCACCCACTCGTAACCAGATATCAGCTTGACGGTTTCAACCAGGCCCAGACTCATGAGCAGCATGGCGATCGCATTCTTTGTTCCCGTTTCTCCTCCACCAATCAACGGAAAAGGCCCACTTTCGAGTTTAGTTTCCGGGCACCAGGAGATGAACTGCTCTGGGCTAATAGGCACTGGGTTTAATTCAACCTTGGGTACGAACGGTAGGCTCCCGTAGTTCAATTCTGTACCGGGCTCTTTACGAAACACCCACTCTCTATCCTGACTTGTGCTCGTAAATGCGGGGAGCTTCTGAGTATAGGGCGATTGATTCTCCTCCATATTGAGCCAGAAGATTTCTGGGCTGAAGCTCATGTCGCCGATACGTCGCCGATACCGCGATAGCAGCCGTCTGGGTCTAGCGTGCCAAGTTGATATCCATCCGGCGACCAGTGCCAAAACTCAAACTGCTGTTTAGCTGGATCTACGATCCAGTAGTGCTGTACTTCAGCTTGCTCATATCGTGATCGCCTAACTTCTCGATCAACGGCATCCTGTTCAGGGTAGGTAATCTCAATAACGAGATAGACGACGGCTTCTGTGTAGCAGCCATAGACAACATCCTGAGCGAGCTGACGAGTGCTTAACACCAAGATATCCGGGGTTAGGACATCTTGAGCAAGCTGCATACCGTAGTTCGGCCCAAAGCACCGGCCCCATCCGCCTTTATCAATTGCTAGTGAGAGTGCCTGCCTGAGATAGTCACGAATCCAACGGTGTTCGCCTACATATTTTGAACCCAGGGGCGGATAGTATGCCTCGCGGTAGTCTGAAGATAGCGGCAGAGAGTCCGCCCAGAGTAGCCAGTCCTCTTGAGTTTGACAGGAGATGCCGTAGGCTTGGCGTAGTGCTTTCCACCACCGCTCGATTGGGGCGAAGGCGATCGCCGATTCTAATCCCCAACCAATGAGCGCTTCTTTTAGTAGCCACTGGCTACCTTCGAGCGTGCCACCGACTAAAAATTGACCATTCACTAGCTCTAGCCGAAACTCAGGCCATTGCCAAAATTGAAGCTCTATCGACTGTGAAGCACAGGCATTTCTAAGCTCTTCCTGAGGCGAGCGGCCTGGGGGCTGGTGTGGAGTAGGCATGACGGGAAGAGGTCTGTACGGTGCCTTTAGTCTATAGCCAATGAACTACCTAATTCCGAAAAAGGGAAGTCCCGCACTTTCAGCTATGGGAGTATGTCAAGAGATGGCATATTCAGTAAGCTTACGACGTTCTAAAGATCGATATGCCAGGACGATCCGCTCTTTAGGAATGCCAGCGGCTTCTAGTTCGTAAGCGATACCGTCTTCCGTCCCGTCATGCTGAATCCAAACTTTGTCGCCCTTGATATCAATATGAAGGAAGGGGCCATAGATCCGTCTGTGGTTTTGCCAACCGGCTTCGATTAGTAGGTATCGGTCGTGTTCATGGTCAAAAACTAGCTCCTGCTAAATAGTGTCGTCTTGATCCAAGAAGTTAGCGTATTCCTTTAGAAGCTTTTCGATAATCTGCCGATAGTCCATGCTCAGGGAACCCATCTTATTAACTCCTCCCGATTGGCAATCAAAAGTGACTAAACTGGGTAGCCCATCTTAGATCAGTATTTGGTTCGATACAGAATTCACTTCCAGAAAGGTACGAAGGTATCGGCAGGCTCAGTTCTGTGCCGCTTACACCGTCCATAGAAAAACGGTTCTGCTGAACGATAGGATTATCCTAACAACGTTATCAAGGAATTGAGGTAGAAACCTCCGCATAAGCATTCGTGCTACCTTTGGAGGCATTCTCACAAATGACACGAATGCTTATGCGATAGAGAGTAGCGTGGTCGTACAGCAGACTCTAATTGATCGATCTGAACTTTAGGGAACCCTCTACGGTGTAGAAATGGGGTCATTTAACCATGTGGAAGCAGAGCCAGACATTTTTTCTGTGTTGAAGCCTCGTCAGCTAAACATTAGTAGTCACGGACAAGAAGCCTGCGGAATACCATTTGAGCAGATTAAGGAAGTAATGGAATGGCTGGGACTAAGCCTAACCGACAGGGTGCTACTGGCAGCTTGTGCCGGAGTATCTGACTCTGCGAATGTACCAGTTGGAATTACAGGGTCAGCTCTAGAAAATAGTTAAAGCTCTGAGCACAAAATTGGAAGGTGAATAGGTCTAACTTTGGCATAGGCAATGCTGAACCTACTCAAGATGCCTAAAGCCTACCAGTAGCGTAGCGAACGTCAGCAATCAGACTATTGTCGGCAGAAAGACCTGCGCATACGCTAGGCGCTCACTAGAAGCTGTGGTAACAAATAAAGATAGGACTCACCTGCACTTAGCAGAGGTTTCTACTGATTATTGAGAATTCGTCTATTATTTCAAACGTCAGGGCTTCCCTAAAATTATTAATTGATATAGGTCTCTTAACTTAGGTATCCTTTAAGGCATGGAGCAGCGATCGCAGGAAGCAGATTAAAAATGAAAGGAGATGTGCTAAAACGCTTATTTCGAGCAGTTGCCAGTGATGATGCACAGGCAGTACAGAGCATGTTGTCCGTTGTCGTAGAAGAAGAGCGTAAGCTAGGCCATACGAATTTAGCGGAGCAGCTTGATTTTATTATTCGTAAAGGCTCTAAACAGCTTGCTCTGTCTGCTTTATCTAAGAACTCACTATCCTCCTCTGATCGCTCTGCTATAAATCCGACCGTTTTACAGCCGCTAGCTCCACTATCTAGCGATCGCAGGTTTAATCATCCTTTTATTTTGACCATTCCGCGCGATCGTCTGCGGCATCATATGGTTCTTTCAGAAACGATTGAGGATCGATTTTGCCGCATTGAACAGGAGTATTCGGCTCGCGATCGCCTTGCTCATTACGGCTTTAAGTACCGGCAGAAGATTTTGCTCTATGGTGCTCCGGGCTGCGGGAAAACAATGGGCGCAGAGCGAATTGCTTGGAATACGGGTCTTCCTTTGGTGAAAATACGCTTTGACGCTATGGTTTCTTCTTACCTAGGCGAAACAGCCACTAATCTACGGGAGGTGTTTGAGACGGCTGCGACTAATCCTTGCCTATTGTTTATCGACGAATGCGACGCCCTAGCAAAATCGCGTGAAGACAGCCAGGAGGTGGGCGAAATTAAGCGAGTTGTGAATACTTTTCTTCAGCTGCTAGATGAATATGAGCTATCGAATGGGTTACTGATTGCCGCTACAAACTTGACTAAGTTTTTAGATGAGGCGGTATGGCGTAGGTTCGATGATGTGATTGAAGTCCCTAAACCGACTGAATCAGAAATTAGAACCCTGCTTGAAGAAACGCTGGCCTCAGTTGAGATAGGTTCGATAGATTGGGATACGGTCGTAAAGAAGCTAGTTGGCCTTTCTGCTGCTCAGGTTGTTAAAATATCGCAGAATGCTGCAAAGCGTGCCATCTTGGAGCGAGAAGATCTTGTAATTCAAGAGCACCTAGAGGATTCTATTCAAGATGTCATAGTTTCTTATGCCGGATAGCCCAAATAACTTTCGTCACCTTTCACTTCGATTGGCAACACAAGGTAGTGCAACTTTTCCTGGAGGAGGTGGTAGGAAAGTCTCATCAACCACGTTGGCAAATAAAGGTGATGCAGGAGGGCATGGTCGCAGTCTTAACACTTCAGTAGACTCGATCACTGCAAATTGGGATATTGAGCAAAAACAGAGAAAGGAAGACGACAAACCAGCACTTCCAGAAGCTATTTCCTTAATTCTTGAGGTTGACCCCAAAGCATTCGATGCCGACGCTCTCAAAAGCTTTGGTATCGAAATTGTGGCTGACTTAGAGGAAGGCTACATTATCGGTGCTTCGGCAGATACAGATCTTTCTGAGCTAAGGAAGAAAATTGGTAACTTTATTAATGCTGAAAGGGGTGGAGGGAAAGTTCCAGAGATTTGGCAGATTCTAGATGGTACTCAGCGTCCAGAGTATATTCTGTCTGACGCCTTAAAAGCGGAGTGGGAAAATCTTTCAGACGGGCAGGAATATATTGTTGATGTTGGTATCGCTTGTATTGATATACGAGAGCAATACTCTCGATGCCCAAAGCGTAAAGTATCTGAGACAAATGAGAAGTATCAGCAGCGTGTTGATCGTTGGCTATCTAAGCATAATCTGACTCACATTGAGTGGGACGATCTGTTTTATGAGCGCTCGGAGCAGCTAGAGGGCTTTGTAAGACAGTACGATGGAAAAATAGGAGAAACTATTGCAGGCGATGAAATCGGTGTTTCGCGTTTACCTGACAGCTTTTCATGCCGAGTTCGTATTTCTGGGAAGGGGCTAAAAGACCTCGTTCTCAATTTTCCCTATATCTTTGATGTGAGCGAATGCGATGAGTTTGGCGTTCCTGCGGTGAATCTGGATGCGCTTGGAGACGGCAGAGATCGTTTTGAGTTAGAGGCTCCAGACTCGAACGCACCGAGAGTTTGTGTTATTGATAGTGGCATTCAGGAGCGACATCAACTCTTGAAAGTGGCCATTGATGCGGATCACTCCAGGTCTTGGGTGCCCGGAGAAAGAGAGCTGACTGCTGATCATGTTACAAATGGCGGGCACGGTACGAGGGTTGCTGGAGCTGTTGTTTATCCTTGTGGAGTTCCGAAAGCTGGGAAGGCGCAGGCGGCGTGTTGGATTCAGAATGCCAGGATTCTTGACCGGCACAACTACTTGCCGATAGGTTTATTTCTTCCAAGTGTTTTAGAGAACATTGTTGAGTACTATCACGCCCGCACAGGAACCCGCATTTATAATCACTCTATTGCTGGTATTACGCCTTGCCAAACGCAGTCTATGTCTGCCTGGGCAGCAGCTATTGATAAGCTTACATGGGAAAAAGGTGGAGATATTTTGTTCGTCGTAGCTGCCGGAAATCTATCGCCGCATGAGAATTTTGTGACTCGTCCCTCGCTATCGAGACATTTACAGGCAGGTAGATCTTACCCTGACTATTTGTTAGAACCATCGGCTAGAATCTCGAATCCGGCTCAAAGCTTTCAGGCTCTGACGGTGGGGTCAGTAGCGCATACGGACTATCAAAATCCACCAGTGAAGTCACTAGCTGCGCAGGATCGCTGTTCTGCTTTCTCTTGTACAGGCTTAGGAATTTGGGACACTATCAAACCTGAAGTCGTTGAGTATGGCGGTGACTACGTTACTGACTCAGCGAACTCGCCCAATTTTTCAACGCCAGAGTCTGTTTGCCCTGAGTTGGTCAGGTCTACGCTAAGCGGCGGTAGGGCTGTGAGTGCTGATGCTGTTGGCACATCGTTTGCAGCTCCGAAGGTTACACATATCGTGGCGGCCCTAGCAGCAGAATATCCCGAAGATAGTGCGCTTCTCTATCGCGCTCTGATTGTTCAGTCTGCTCGTCTACCTAACTGGGCAAATGAATCGATTGAGCAGCTTTATCACGGAATTCGGACGATGGGTTATGGCATTCCAAATCTAGATCGAGCCGTGAAAAACTCTCTTCACCGCATCACGCTTAAAACAGCGGGCAATGAATACATACAGGCCAAACAAGCGAATGTGTATCAGGTTCAGATCCCAGAGTTTGTACTGAGGCAGGGCGAGGGCTTTGATATCCTGATTGAGATTACGCTGTCTTATGCTGCTGAGCCTCGTCGTACACGCCGCCACCGCAGGAAGTATCTTTCGACTTGGCTTGATTGGAACTGTAGCAAAAGCGGAGAAGACCCAGATGTTTTCTTAGATAGAATTCTCAAAGAATATGATCGAATATCGCCAAAGGCCGATGAAGGCGAGGGGTTATTTGACTGGACTTTGGGTAAAAGGCAGATGAGACTTAAGCCTGACGGCTCTAGTAGCTCGATGGGAATTGACGGGAGGGTGAAGAAGGCTTCTAGAAATAGTGGCACTATTCAAAAAGATTGGGCAGTCGTGAAGTCCTTTAACCTTCGTGAGGGCTTCTGCATTGCTGTGGTAGGGCATGAGGGCTGGAGCAAAGACCCAGAAGCGGCTGTCCCGTATTCATTGGTTGTTAGTTTTGAGGCGATCAATTCAGAGGTTCCGATCTATGGGCCTTTTGTTGAGGTGCAGCAACCTATACAGGTGCAACAGCAACGAGTAGAGCTACTAACTTCCTAGCAATATAGTAATAGGCTATGCCTTTGTGAGGAAGTCGAATAAAGACCAAC
>Ga0209194_1001209_pt1 | contig 16818 bp, 15 predicted proteins | sample COGITO_mtgs_1004_FD_184787 | JGI IMG/M metagenome (GOLD analysis project Ga0209194, IMG submission 184787) | Pelagic marine microbial communities from North Sea - COGITO_mtgs_100413 (SPAdes) (version 2) | ecosystem: Environmental > Aquatic > Marine > Epipelagic ...
CGTTAAAACTGAAGCAAACATTAGCGGCTATCGCGGTCAGAATGTCCGTGCGGATATTGTGGCTGTGTTGGAAGGCGACTACGACATCGGCTGGTCTCAGAATGCTGATGGTTCATTCGACTTGATTGCTGATCTTTGGGGCGTGGCTAAGAAGCACAACCAGACTGAACTGATCAACTCCATCAACCAAAAGTACGCCGTTAACAAGACGCTGGCTGAAGTGAAGCGACCTGGATTGCAGAATGCAAACGTGCGTTTGGTTCTCCAGTAGTTTGACTTTTAGCTGATTGGTTGTTTTTGTGACGCCTTTCTTCGTAACTTAAAGGGCGGTTGCCAACAATGGCAACCGCCCTTTCTTTCTTTGTTTGGTTTGCTTTAGTTGCGCGAGTTGACTGTGTTCTGGTTTAAGAGTTCGGCGATCGCCCGATGTTCGATAGGCGGCTGTGAAACAACGGCCTGACGAGTATCGGTAATTAGCCAATCTAATGCGGCGGCTTGCAAGTCGATAGAAGCGCCGGTTTTATCAACGCAGTAGCGGCCAAATACGAGCTTGTCTACTAATCGAACATCTGGGCCGATACGAGAGTATTCGAAGATAACGCTTTTGTCGATGATGGTGCCGCCGGAGATAGAGCAGTTAGATCCGATCATGCTAGGGCCAACTATCTTAGCTCCATCCTCTATATGAGTCATGCCGCCAATGTACACGGGGCCTTCTATGTCTACTTTGTCCCAGTTGGCTTTGACATTAAGACCAGCAAAGACGCCCGGTCTTACTTCGTTGCCTGGAACGTTGACTCCTTTTACTTGGCCTGTCAGTACGTCCTGAATGGCCTGCCAGTAGTCTGGCACTTTACCAATATCGATCCATTCGAAATCCATACGGATGCCGTAGAAGGCGGCATTGTCTTCTACTAACTTGGGAAAGAGGTCTCCGCCGATGTCGAACTCTTGTCCGGAAGGGATGTAGTCAAAGATTTCTGGCTCAAAAATGTAGATGCCTGTGTTGATATCTGTGCTGAGTGCTTCCTCTACCGTAGGCTTTTCTTGGAATGATTTAATTCGACCTGTCTCATCGGTGACGACAACCCCATAGCTAGGAACTTGCTTGAGCGGAACTTTCTTCATGACAATGGTGGCGATCGACTTTTTCTCTCGATGCTGACGAATGGCTTCGGTCAAATCCAAGTCAATTAGAGCATCCCCGCAGAGCACAATAAAAGTATCGTCGAAGAAAGGATAGAAATCTTGAATTTTTCTCATGCCACCGGCTGATCCGACGGCTTCTCCGACCAGCTCTCCATCCGTGATGCGACCTTCGAAGGAGTATGCAAGTTCGACTCCGAAACGCTGACCGTCTCTAAAGTAGCCTTCGATTTCGTTGGCCAAATGGCTGACGTTAGCCATGATTTGAGTAAAGCCATGCCGACGCAATAGCTCGAGCAAAAACTCCATGACGGGCTTCTGCATAATTGGAATCATCGGCTTGGGAATAGTGTATGTGATGGGACGAACCCTAGTTCCCTTCCCAGCGGCCAAAATCATGGCTTTCATCTTCGGCGATTCCTCTTATGTAGACTTGCAGAATGACAGGCAGCTATCAGCCTTGCCCATGCTAGCAAGGGCAACATTAATATACCCTGATGTAATTTGAGACTTCATGTTGCCCTTATAGGTTTCCATGCTTTGACTTTAGAAACTAGACAGTTGCAAAGTCCAAAAAGCTCTTGCTGCCCTTATTTTTCTACTGATTAGAAAAGGCCCCAGGAATAAAAAGCATCCTTGGGGCCTTTGTTATTGTGCGGTGAGTGCTAGCTTAGTACAGCTCTTCTTCTTGGTGCGTGGTGACCGTGCAGTCTGAAGTAGGATAGGCCACACAAGTGAGCACGTAACCTGCTTCGATTTGGTCGTCGTCTAGGAAAGACTGGTCGGACTGGTCTACGGTGCCAGTCGTAATTTTACCAGCGCAAGTAGAGCAAGCGCCTGCACGGCAGGAGTAAGGCAAGTCGATGCCTTGCTCTTCGGCAGCGTCTAAAATGTACTCGTCTTCGGCCACTTCGATAGTGGTGTTTAGGTTTTCTGCTTCGTTAACTAGTGTGACCTTGTAGCTGGCCATGCGAATATCCTCTTTGTTGGTTCAGTGTCGCCGTCAAGGCGGCTGTTTGCGAATGCTCACTTCGTGGCTAACAGCGCTAACTGTAAGACTCTGGCGAAAGCATGTTTTGATACTACGAGAAAACCATTAGGCTGTAACTATCTTCAGCGTCTCTGTTGAATGGTATTCGTAATGTAAAGCTGAGGACAACCCACGATTTGCTTATGGTTTGCTTTCATATATTGACGGCGTGGAAAGGCTTAAGCGCTCTTGCCGCAAGGTTTTAAGCTTTTGCTATAGGGGTAGACACATCGAAGATAGCAACCGTTATTTCATCAGTAACTCGCTTCTAATAAGCTCTGCTTATAGTCCGTGAACGCTATTCTACCGATAGAGATGAGCCTATACTTAAGTGTTTATCTAACTAAAGGTACTGGTGCTAAAAGCGCGTCTTTGTGTCTTTTTTTATGGGATTTGGAGCCTGTCGATAGTGCTTGAATTGTTTGGGATGGGGAGCTGGCAAGGGTGATTCGAGTTGGGATTGTAGGAACGGGTTATGCTGCGAAGACGAGGGTTCGGGCTTTTGAAGCGGATGGGCGATCGCAAGTTTTGAAGGTAGCAGGCCATAGCAATGAGCGAGGTCAATCGTTTGCACAGGAGCATGGTTTGCAGGCGGCTGAGAGTTGGCGATCGCTAGTAGAAGACGCTGCGGTTGATTTAGTGGTGGTAGCGACAGTAAGCAGCTTGCATGGAGAGGTGGTGAAGGCCGCTTTGGAGGCAGATAAACATGTGGTGGTGGAGTATCCGCTGTCTTTGAATTTGGCACAGGCTGAAGCGTTGATAGCCCTAGCTGGCGAGCGAAAGCGCTTGTTGCATGTGGAGCACATCGAGCTATTAGGCGGTCTGCATAGTGCGATGAAGGAATATTTGCCTCGTATTGGGATGCCGCTTTATGTGAACTATCGCACGATTAACGTCGTGCGTCCGGCTCCATTAAAGTGGACTTATCAATTGGATTTGTTTGGCTTTCCGTTTTGCGGGGCGCTGTCGCGGGTGCATCGTTTGACCAACCTGTTTGGTCGAGTTAGCGCTGTGGACTGCTGTACTCGGATGGTTGATAGTGAGTTAACTGCTGATTACTTCGCTAGCGTGCTGAGTTCGGCGCGGCTTCAGTTTGCCAATGGATTGGTGGCAGAGCTGACTTATGGCAAAGGAGAGGGTTTTTGGGTTGGGCGGCGTGACGTGGAGATTCAGGGCCGATCAGGTGCTCTGGTGTTTGAGGGAAATGAGGGACGGCTGACGACAGATGAGGGCACAACGCCTATTAATGTGGCTCCACGTAGAGGGTTGTTTGTGAGGGATACGCAGGGGGTGTTGGATTATTTGACGGAGGGGAAGCCGCTCTATGTAGAGGCGAGCGAGAGTTTGTATGCGCTGAGAGTAGGGGATGCGCTGCGTCGAGCTTCTGAGAGTGGGCGGACCGTTTACTTAGAGGGCTAGGGTTTAGACTGCTGGAATTAGACCGCTGGGAATTAGACTGCTGGAATTAGATCGCCAAGATGCCAGGGCTTTTTTGAATGGGGACGACGTTGAGAATGTCTAGCTGGGCGCAGTAGGCGATGTCTCGGGTGTTGTCTTTTCGTAGAAGGCGCTGACCGTGACTGGCTGTATTGAGCAGGTCTAGAAGATTGTTTTGCCACTGTTTGTACAGGCTTCCTGCGGCAAGGGCGGCATCGTTGCCGATAAGCGAAAGGTAGTCGCTATTGGTTTGGTTGAGGATGCTTTCTAGAATGGCTCCGGCGCAGGCAGTATCTTCGAGGGAGTAGTCGCCTTCCCAGCCGGAGCCGACGAGCCAAATGGTGTTGTAGTTGTGCTCTAGGATATGAGCGACGACGGCTTTGCGGGTAGTGAGCGCGGCGGTGAGGACTGTAGGCGCGTCTTGAATTCGCTCTAGACAACGAGTGCCATTGGTAGTGCTCATGAACAGCCGCTTGCCTGCGGTGATTTCTGGCTTATGGTCGAGGGGGGAGTTGCCTAAATCAAAGCCTTCTACGCGTTGACCGCCACGTTCTCCAGCTCGAATGCGCTTTTCGGCGGGCCAGTCTTCGCTGGTTTTGAGAAGGTTGTCTAGGTCGCTAAAGGCTTGGATGGCCTCGGCTCCTGCGTTGAAGGCAGCGGCCATTGTGGTGGTGGCTCGCAGGACGTCAATCGCGATCGCACAGTCGGGTAGTGTACCTGTCGGCACTTCTTCGGGGGTGTGGTAGACAGATATTTTCACTAGTAAAAATGACCCGCGTTTAGCGTGTTGGTAGCTTATCAATTGGAACGGAGAGGGTGGGATTCGAACCCACGGTACCTTTCGGTACACTCGATTTCAAGTCGAGCGCATTCGACCACTCTGCCACCTCTCCTTATGGGCGCGTCAACGCACTTATCTTAGTTACGTTAAACAGGCTTGGTTATAGTAGCTTGATTTTTCGGCGGCGTCTAGCTGAGTGAACTCTTGGGTAGAACTTACTGGTCTAATGCGTAGAGCGTTTCTGCTGATAGCTGCTTGAAGTTTTCGTCTAGCCAGATTTGTGAAATCGCTTCGACGCTCCCATTCGCAAGCGTAACAAGGGAGAAGCTGCGGCGATCGCCGGTTTCTGATTTTTCGATGCGTGGAACGTTGGCGGCGTTGAAGTAAACGGTGCCTTCGGGATCGGTGACAACGCGCTTGCGTATCTGGGGGGAGTCCTTTTTGAGCTTGTGGTGCATGTGACCAAAGGTGACGAGGGGGACGCGCTTGCCGGATTCTTGGGTGAGGGCGATCGCTTTCGCAAAATCGGGATCGCCATAGTCGGCGCTAGATTTCCCCCAGTCTTTTCCGCAGGGGTCGTCTGGCTCGGAGCCGAGGCCGAGTGGCCCAACATGGCCGACGAATATGACGGTGCTGTGGTCGGCTTCGTCGGCGGCGGCGAGAATGAGATCTGAGGATTCGTCGAAGTTTCGAACGTCGAAGCGATCGCTGTAAAACTTGCGATAACGCCATTTAGATCCGCCCCAGCTAAAGGGTCGGCCCCCGACAACGGTAAGATTGAATTGAGGAAACTCTCGCTTGCTAAAGCCAATGTGAGCGTCGCCTAGAAGATCCATTTGAAGCTGTACCCAGTCTTCTTTGTTGCGATCGTAAGGGCAATTTTTGATGCCTTTATTGCTGGCGGAGTAGTAGGCGTCGTGATTTCCCATGACGGCGACTTTGGGCAAGTTGACGGCGGCAACGCGACGAACAACTTCGACGGATTCATTGCCGTAATCGCCGAGAAATATTGCTAAGTCAACGTTGAGGTGAGCGAGGGCGGCGTTGTCTTCTAGTTCCCAAAGGTCGTGAATGTCTCCAACGACGGCGATGCTAATTTTGTCTTTGGCCTCATTTTGAGTCGGAGACTGATGCACTGGCTATATACCTTCGTCGGATGCTCTTTTTCAGTATAGACAACGGGCTTTAATATTTTAGAGACGGGTACGGAGCAGATCGATGACTGAAGAGCGGGTGAGTCAGATTATGTTTGTGGCTTTGGAAGGGTTACTCGCAGTGGACAGCGAGCGGGCGAAAGAGGCGATCGCCCGGCTGAGCGAACAGAACGTTCCAGTGATTGTGTTTGGAGATTGCGATCGCGCTGAGCTAGAACCCATCCAAGAAAGGCTAGGGCTAGGCGATTCATTCATTGTCGAAAGCGGCAGCGCTGTATTTACGCCGGTAGATCGCAATTCTTTTAGTCCACCTTTGGGCGAGCAGGACGGCAACTATTATGTGCACGAACTGGGCTGTCCTTATGTGCAGGCGAGAGCTGGACTGAGGGTGCTAGCTAACGAAATTTCTCATCCTTTGAAGGGGTTTGGCGATTTTACGGTGCAGCAGCTAGAGCGGATGATGACGCTTTCTGAAGATGAGGCGCACCGAGCAAAGGCTAGAGAGTTTAGCGAGCCGTTTATGACGCCACAGTCGGCAGATTTGGACGAGCTGAAACAGGCTGCTAGCGGCATGGGGTTCAATGTGATTTTAAAGGAGACAGCGGAAAGCCGGTTTTCTTACTTGGTGGGCGCAGAGGCAAGCTTGGAGGCGGCAGTGCGATCGCTGGTTTCTGCTTACCAAACTCAGGCAAATGAAGCAGATTTAGCGGTGACTGGCATTAGCGCTGAGGTGGTAGAGCTTCAGGTGCTAGCGCGTGCTAGCGCTGGCAGTAATTGGTCTGGCCTGTTGATATCGGAAGAACAGACAGACTCTATCGAGCTGCCGAAGAATACGAAAGTGGTGGTTTGCGATCGCTTGGCAGACTGGCTGATAGCTAAAGGAATCTAGGCCGAAGTGGCCGGTAGAGGCTTTGTAGTTGATAACCCTTAAGCTTGCGCAATTTTGGTAGATTTGACTATAATTAAAATTCAACAATTGGTGTTTTACAACATTTAGAGGAAAAAGCCTGTGTTTGCTACTGCTAACCCCGCTGTCTCAAAAGCGGCTGATGGTACAGTGCTGCCGAACGATCTTTTTAGTGCGATTGAAGATCTGAAGAAAGACCTGAATGCGGTCGTTTTGGCCCATTACTATCAGGAGCCGGATATTCAAGATATTGCAGATTATATCGGTGATTCTTTGGGGCTTTCTCAGCAGGCAGCTAGCACTGAGGCAGACGTAATTGTGTTTGCTGGGGTTCACTTTATGGCGGAAACTGCCAAAATTCTGAATCCAGATAAGCTGGTGCTGCTGCCAGATTTAGAGGCGGGATGCTCTCTAGCAGATAGCTGTCCGCCCGATGCTTTTGGCAAATTTAAGGCAGCGCATCCCGATCATTTAGTGATTTCTTATATCAACTGCACCGCTGAGATTAAGGCGCTGAGTGACATTATTTGTACTAGCTCGAATGCGGTGAAAATTGTGAATCAACTACCGCCTGAGCAAAAGATTATCTTTGCGCCGGACCGGAACCTGGGACGGTATGTGATGGCGCAAACCGGGCGCGACATGGTGCTGTGGCAGGGGAGCTGCATTGTGCATGAGACGTTTTCTGAGAAGAAGATGCTGCGGCTGAAGATGGAGCATCCGGATGCGGAGATTATTGCTCACCCGGAGTGTGAGGAAGGGGTACTGCGTCATGCGAGCTTTATTGGCTCGACGACGGCGTTGCTAAAGTATGTGGGAGAGGCAACGTGCGATCGCTTTATCGTGGCGACAGAGCCTGGGATTATTCATCAGATGGAAAAGCAGACGCCTAAAAAGCATTTTATTCCGGCACCGCCTGAAGCTAACTGTGCCTGTAATGAATGTCCCTATATGCGGTTGAATACGCTGGAAAAACTGTATTTGGCGATGAAGAACAAAACGCCTGAAATTACAATTCCACAGAAGATTCAGGCGGATGCTCTAGCGCCTATTCGGCGAATGCTAGAGATGAGCGCTTAGGTTGACTACCTATTGAGCATGAGTCGAGGACAGGTAAGATGCCTGTTCTGCGGGAGGTTCGAGGCTTTGTGGGTAGACAAGCCTGGGATACGCATAGAGCGCGGGACATGCTGAGGCTATTTGTTGAGATATTCGCGAAGCTGAAAAGCTAGCATGTCGACGATGTTTTTTCCGCCTTTGCTAAGGGATGCGGTTGCTTCTCTTTCGGCGCGTTCGACTGTGGCTTCTGGTAGTGCTAGCAGAGACAGCAGTTTTTGATAGGCTTCGCCTTCTGCGCGGTTGATGGCGTTTTCTTCAGGTGTGCGGGTGCTAGATGCGATGACTTCGTAAGAGAGACGCAGCGCGACTTCTTTTTCGGCTTCTGTGGTGAGTTTGGCGACGGCTTCTTCGAGCGGTACTTTTTGCACAAAGTATTCTTGGAGCTGCTGCTGTAGGTTTGCCTGCTGCTGCTGCTCGGTGGCAAATAGCTGAGTGAACCTCTCTAGCATGGTGTCTACTTCTTTTTGCTCTAAGCTGTCGTCTGCCCAAGCCATAGAAAGCACGACTCGCATGAGATTCATTTGGCGCGGCGAAATAGGGGGCGGCTGCATGTTCATGAACGATACCTCTATCCAATTTCTCTTCACTGTAGGGAGAATGCTTGCACAATAGGCAAAGCCCCTACAAAAATTAAGGATGCTGAAGTCGAGCGATCGCTCAGTTGCTATTTGCTGCGATCGCTCGCTGTAAGGTCTATGTGCGAAAACTACCCAAGCTTTGCGAGATGTTTGAGATTTCTCATATCTAGCAGTTTGATGACATCTCTTTTGGTATCTACGGCTAGTAACTTGCGATCGGTGAGCTTACCTAAAATCTTGGGGACTTCTGAGATTTTGACGTCGGCTACTTCGGAGAGGTCTTTGGCCGGGATATTAAAAATTTCTACGGTATCCCCTTTTTCATCTCCGTAGGCTTCAGCGAGTCCGACTAGTGTGTTTACCATTTTGATGCCGGGCGCTTTGTGGCGGAGCTGAAAGCGAGCTTGGGTTTGCTTTAGCCGCTGTACCATAAGCTGCAGCAGGCGGTGGTGTAGCTGGGGATCGCCAAATAGACTTTTGAGAAAAAGCTGAGCGGGAATGCTGACTAGCTCTACTCGGGACAGGGCTGCGACATCTGTAGAGCGCGGAGATTCGTTAAGAACGGCCATTTCGCCGAAGAATTCACCTTTGCCTAAAATAGCTAGGGTGACATAGCCGTCGCCTGATTGGCAGCGGACTTTGGCCCAGCCTGAAAGAATTAGATAAACCGCATTGCCCCAGGAGTCTTCCATAAGAACGGTGCGACCGGCAGGACATTCGTTGAAGGTTGCGCCGCGATGTAGGATGTCGAGCGTTTCCTGGCTAGCAGATTGGAAAAGCGGGAAAAAATCGCTGAGTGCCTTGGAAGAGGCCGGTAAAAACACAGCGGACGACGCAGGTGATGACATAGAGGGATCAGGCGCTTTGGTGGCACGGCTCAGCGGCAGTTCAGCAGCAGTTCAGCGGCAGTCTTTGGGATGAACTGGAGATGTGAGCTTGGCTGGTGAACGGTTGAGTTTAGTTACTGCTTAGCTTACCCAGTCGGTTTTAATTAGTTTTCGTTGATACCTGGGAATTAGGACGTGGGTGGTGTCGGGGAGGGGTTGAATTTGGCGGCTCCAGCGGCGGCGATGGAGACGAGCAGGCAGGCGGCAAGCGATCGCGCTGATAGCTGCTCTTTTAGGATCAATAGCCCTGCGAGTACACCAGCCATCGGTTCGAGGCTAAGCATGATGCTGAATACTTTGATAGGGAGCGATCGCAGCACAGCGATTTCGAGCGAGTAGGGAATTGCCGTAGATAGAAGGGCTACTCCAGCGCCCAACGCCAGTAGTCTGGGATTGAGCAGGGCGCGGCCAGCAGTGGCGATGCCGATGGGCAGCAGGATAATGGTGCTAACTAGGAGCGCCCAGGCTAGACCTTCTATGCCTGATAGCTGAGCGCCTATTCTGGCGGCTAAGAGAATATAGATTGCCCAGAAAATACCGGCTAGTAAGGCGAGCCCCATGCCCAAGATATCTATGGTAAAGCCGTTGACTGGAGCTAAGAGTGAGATGCCTGCGATCGCTAGCATGGCCCAAAGTAGATCGAGCCAGCGCTGAGATTTGAGGACGGCTAGGCCCAGAGGCCCCATAAATTCTAGCGTGATGGCGATTCCTAGGGGAATGCGATCGATGGCTGCGTAGAAAGCGGAGTTCATAGCGGCAAGAATGAGTCCGAAGGCGATGATGGGGCCAATATTTTCGCGGATTTTGGCATTCCACTTGAGCCGCCAGACAATGAAGAAGAAGAGGGCAGACACGCTGACGCGCAAAGAGACAACGCCCCAGGGGCCAAGTTCACTGAATAGAGATTTGGCGAGGGCAGAGCCGAACTGCACCGAGAGGATAGAGATAAGAAGTAAGCCGATGGGAGAAGGCTGTTTGAGCGTCAAAGACATTGGGGAGCGGCTGCTAAAGATTTCATACCTGGATCCTAATGCTGTTTGACCTAGTGCTGTTTGACCTAGTGCTGTTGGACAGTGACAAGGCGCGTAGATTGGAGCCAAAGGAGAACTTAGGCTTCTGTGGGGGGGGAGGGAGGTGTCTCTGTTGATCCGGAGGGTACGGGAGTGGGTACGGGGGGCATGGGGGCGATCGCTTGAGACAAATTAGAGATGACGAGCGCTTTTTGAAGTTTGCTGTCCTGTGGCAGATTCCAGTGATTGAGAACGTCTTTTATCAGGAGTTCTTGTAGCCAGGTTTTGGCGACGACGGTGAGTGGAAGGGCTAGCAGCAGCCCCAGAAAACCGAAGAGTCTGGCAAAGAAGATTTGGGCGATAAGGGTGAAGGCGGGGAGTAGCGAGACCTGGCGGGCCATGATGGTAGGGGTGAGCCAGTAGGCTTCGATTTGCTGAATGACGACGTAGATGACGACGACAGCGACGGCTTTCCAGGGATCGGGCGAGATGAGCGCGACGATGACCGGGAAGATCATGCTGATGGTGGGGCCAAGGTTGGGGATGAAGTTGAGGATGCCTGCTAGCAAGGCGTGAGCGAAGGCCAGGTCTACGCCTAGGATGGCCAGGCTGACGAAGCTAAGTAAAAAGATAAAGACTGAGCTGATCAGGATACCGCCGAGCCAGTTGCCTAAAGAACGCTCGCATTCAGCAAAGATCTCTCTAGCTCGCTGTCGGTAGAATGAGGGAAAAAGCAGCAGGATGCCGTCGAGATAGGCATTGGGTTTGGAGAGTATCATCAGTGCTAGCACTGTGACAAATAGGGTTTGGAGGAGGACTTGCAACGAGGAGTTGAAAATAGAAAAGAAGTTGCCGAAAACGTCTAGAACGGCTGAGTCTGGGGAGGTGAGCCAGGCAGCGAATTCGCTAACATTAGGGAGCCGTATGCGCTCGGGAAGCCAGGTCTGAATTTCTATGACGTAGCCCGGAATTCTTTGCGAGAACGTGACTATTTTTTCGATTAGCGTGGTGAACTGCTCGATGAAGGGCGGCACTATGCCCAAGATGAATAAGGTCGTGACGGCGGCGGCGAGAAAAAGCGCAATGGGAATGGCAAAGCGACGAGGAATGTTGAATGCCTGGATGCGCTGGGTGAGGCTGTTGAGGGCGATCGCAATGACAACGGCGGTAAATGAGAGCATCAGCAGCGGCCTAATTAGCCACAGTATGTAGCCTGCTGCTATCAAACACGCCAGACTAATCCAGTCGCCCAGTTTCATAGCCTCTCCCTGTAGTGATGGGCCTATTGTATCTGAGCTTGTCTATGCGCAGTGACGCAGCCAGCGAGGATGGTTGTGAAGGCTGAGAAGCTGATAGCTTAAAGGGATCTAAGCCATGGGTGGCATAGGGTTTTGCTTTTTTTGAGAGTGGAATGAGGGCGTGGAATGAGGGATGAGATGAAGAAGGATTGGCAAGTGGCTGCAGTGGAGAGGGTGAACGCTCAGTGGGTGAAGACGGTGGCGCGGCTGTCGGGATTGGAGATGCCTGAGTGGGGGGCGCAGCTTTTGTGGCAGCGGGGGCTGCGATCGCCTGAAGCGCTGAAGGGATTTTTGCAGGTGGATGGCTATGAGCCAGCGAGTCCGTTTGCCTTTGGCGAGGAGATGGTGTGGGCCGTTGAGCGGTTGGTGTTGGCGCGCGATCGCGCTGAGAAAGTGGCGATTTGGGGTGATTTTGATGCGGACGGGATCACGTCTACGGCGGTGCTGTGGGATGGGCTAGGCCAGTTCTTTAGCGGTAAGAACCAGCTTAGTTACTTCATTCCGAATCGGCTGAAGGAGTCGCATGGGCTTTCGATGATGGGGATCGAGCAGTTGGCGGCAGATGGGGTGACGCTGATTGTGACTTGCGATACGGGGAGCACAAACCCGGCTGAGGTGATGCGGGCGGGTGAACTGGGGATGGATGTGATTGTGAGCGATCACCATACGCTGCCGAGCGAGCGTCCGGCAGTGGTGGCGATTGTGAATCCTCGGGCGCTGCCGGGGGATCACCCGATGGCGCATTTGTCGGGGGTGGCAGTGGCTTATAAGCTGGTGGAGGCGCTGTATGAGCGGTTGCCAGCGGCGGTGAGTCGGCCTTTGCACGAGCTGACGGATTTGGTGGCGATTGGGCTGATTGCTGATTTGGTGGAGCTGAAAGGAGACTGCCGGTATTTGGCTCAAGTTGGGATTGAGCAATTGAAGACGCAGACGACGGCGAAGGTGCCTAGTCGGCCTGGGGTGGTGAAGCTGCTGGAGCTGTGTAAGCGGGCGGGCGATCGCCCTACCGACATTTCGTTTGGCATTGGGCCGCGAATTAATGCGGTGAGCCGAATTTATGGCGATGCGAGCTTTTGCGTGGAGCTATTGACGAGTCGGGATGTGGCGCGGTGCCGAGAGCTGGCGAATAAGGCGGAGCTGGCAAACGCGAGGCGGAAGGCTTTGCAAGCAGATGTGCTGAAACAGGTGACGCAGAAGCTGGAGAATTCTGATTTGTCTACGCTGGGCGTGATTGTGCTGAGCGATCCGCAGTGGCCAGTGGGGGTGCTGGGATTGGTGGCGGGGCAGGTGGCAAGGCAGTATGGGAAGCCGACGATTTTGCTGACGATGGATTCGCCGGACGCGCAGGGGAAGGTTTTTGCACGGGGATCGGCGCGGTCTGTGAATCAGATTGATTTGTATGAGCTGGTGAAGTCTCAAGCGCACATGCTGAGCGGGTTTGGCGGGCATCCGTTCGCGGCTGGGCTGAGCTTGCCTGCTGAAGATTTGCCGATGTTTGTGGCCGGGATTAATCAGCAGATGCGGCAGCAGATGGGGGCGCATCGTAGCGTTCCGACGCTAAACGTTGATTTAACGGTGACGGTGGCTGATTTGGGTCAGGATTTGTTTCGCCAAATCTCTTTGCTGGAGCCTTGTGGGATGGGAAATCCGGTGCCGAAGCTGCTGATTGAAAAATGCTGGTTTGAGAATGCTTGGCATCAGAAGCTGAAGGATCGTACGGGCGCAAAGGTGGGCTACATTAAGGCGACTTTTCAGCTTTGCGATGAGTCTGGTGATGGGGGCGCTCAGTTTCCGGGTTTGTGGTGGGGCCACTATAAGGAGGACTTGCCGCCGGGGCTTTGGGACGTGGTGGTGGAGCTAGATTACAACAGCTATAGCAGTCGGTATGAGGTGCGGCTGGTGGATATTCGTCCGGTGGCTGAGAAGTTAGAAGGGGCCGGGCGATCGCAGAATGAATGGCTGCTGGACTGGCGGGCTGGGCGGGTGGTGCTTGAGGGCCTTGACCGATTAGAGGAGGTTGAGCTAGAGGCCGCTGGCTTAGCGGCGGCTGATGCAAAAGACCGTGAGCAGGTGAGTCCTGAGTGGGATCGCGCTGCAACAGATTTGGTGCTGAACGAGTGCCCGGCTCAGTGGGAGGTGCTGCAGCTTTGGCGAAACCAATCGGCGCAAACTCATCAGCCGGTGGCGCTGGCGTATGCTTTGCCTGAGTCGATAGATCCTATCCACAAGTGGAGACTGCTGCTGGGTGTGGCGAAGCATGTGAGTAAGGTTGGGCAGGCAGTGACGCTAGAGCGGCTGAGCGGGCGGTTGGAAGTGAGCGATCGCACGCTGTTGTTAGGGCTAGTCGCGCTAGAAGCGGCGGGTTTTGAGATTAGTCGCTCGGCTATAGACGTTCGAATTAGCTATGCGCCTAAATCGCAGCAGCAGCTTGGAGGCCAAGCTAATCAGCCGTTAGCTCAGTTTTTAGCGGCGGTGCAGGAAGAAAATTTCCGTCGTCAGTATTTCTATCGCGCACCCGTGTCTACGCTTCAAGCTGCAGTCGGAATGAACGAATAGAGCTTGGCTTTCTTCCTGACTGCGAGGCCGAAGGCGTTTTTTGCACCGGCTATTTAACGGTAAATTCGGTGCTTCAGCGGATTTTGTTATCGATTCATGACATTTCATCAGTAAATTGTGTCGTATTTGTTGTCATTTTTCTAAAAAACGGTAACAATAGATACAGAAAAGCAAACGTTCATCTTCTGAATAGCTGGCTAGCGCCAAACTGAAAGGAAGACGGAAGTAAGGGGTTTGGATCGCTTTTAATGAACCTTCCAAAAACAACTCTGAAGGAACGCGCCTCTTATTCTACACATCTCTATTGAGGCGATAAAAATGCAACTCACTTACCGTGGCGTCAAGTACAACACTACTGAGCCTACTGTCGAAATTGAAGAAACCCAAGAAGTCGCTCAGTATCGCGGGGCTACTTACCATTTGCATAGAGCAATTACTACGGTTGTTCGTTCTACTGAAAATGTTTTGATCTACCGTGGCGCGATTGTTCATTAACGGCTAATTCGGTAGCCGCTGTCTGAGGGTCGTTGCCTGATCGTCATTGTCTGATGGTCTTGGTCTGATAGTAACCTGCTTTATTGCTAATGCTGTTAGTTGTAAATCCTCTGATATCGGCCTGCTAGCTCGCATAAAAACTGTTTTGTAAGCGTATCCTGCTTGGCGGGGTGCGCTTTTTTTTGGTTGCTGTATGATGACTGGTTAGGGAATGAACCGGCAGTGGGTATAAGCGAGCAGTGATAGGATTTATTCTCGGCGTCGCAGTTGGGTTGATGGTGGTTTTGATGTATCGCCGTCAGTATGACGCTCGGCTCAAGCAACTGCTCTCTCGATTGGAAGACCGTCAGCCTTTGCCCGATTTAGGCTATGAGGCTCAGCTCGCGAGTGCGATCGCCGATCGTCAGGCTCGCTCGGATGTGCTCAATGAACAGCTTGATGATTTTCGAACGCTGCTGAAAAATGCGCCGCTGGGCTACTTGGAAGTAGATGAAGAGAACCGGTTGCTCTGGTTCAATCAGCAGGCTCAGGACTTTTTGGATATTCAGCCAGGTGACTATAGCGAGCCTCGTTTGCTGCTGGCGGTGGTGCGATCGTACGAACTCGATCAGCTGGTAGAACGGACGCGCACAAGGCAGAAGCGCTGTGAGGCAAGCTGGACGTTTAACTCGATTTCTACCGATCCCTCTAACTATTTGGAGCGGCCCGCTTACCCTTTGAAGGGCTATGGGCTGCCGATTAGCAATGGGCATGTGGGGGTCTTTTTGGAGAATAAGCAGGAGGCGGTGCTGTTGGCGGCTCAGCGCGATCGCTGGATTTCTGATGTGGCCCACGAGCTAAAAACGCCGCTAACGTCTATTCGACTGGTGGCTGAAACGATAGAGTCTCGGGTTAGCCCAGATTTAGTGGTATGGGTGGAGCGGCTGCTGAGTGAGGTTATTCGCTTGAGTAAGTTAGTCGATGATGTGCTGAATATGAGCCATCTGGCCCAGCGGCCTAAGCAGCTAGATGATGTAGAGCCGGTTGATTTGGCTGTTTTGATTGAGACGGTTTGGCAGAGCGTAGAGCCATTGGCGAGGCTAAAGCAGCTAGATCTGGACTACCGGGGGCCGCAGTCGATGATGGTAACAGTAGACGAAAGCCTGATGCATCGCGTGTTGTTTAATTTGCTCAGTAATGCGGTGAAGTTTAGTCCGGCCTGTCAGCTGATTCGCGTACAGCTGAGTTTGTGCGCGATCGCGCAGAGAGGAAACTTTGTGGTGCTAGACGTGATTGATATGGGCCAGGGGCTGGACGAGAAAGATCTGCCTTACGTATTTGATCGCTTTTATCGCGCCGATCCTGCTCGCAGCCGTGAAGTGGATGTAGAGTCGGCGGTGGCTCAAAATCGGGCGGTCGAGATGGCCGAAATTTCCAGCAGTGGCACGGGTCTTGGTCTAGCCATTGTGCGGCAGATTGTAGAGTCTCACCAGGGCTGGGTGGAGGCTAAGAACGATCCTGAAACGAAAGGCGGGTGGCTGCGGGTATGGCTACCTGGTGCCAGGCTTGTGGACGATTTATGAAGGGAGTATGAAGACAAAGGTGCATGTTCTTAAGACTTTACTAAGTAATTTATAGGAAGCCGTTTTATTCAAAATCTCGTTTTTATACGAGTTTAGAAGCATTTACAGCGAATTTTGACGGTATATACGGATGTATCTTTGCGAATTTATGTATGAAATATCATGTATTAGGTGGAGCTACCCCCTTGTGTATATCCGGAGATAGCTGCTTGAATAAGAATGCATTTAAAGGGCGGCTATCGCTGGTAATTAAGCCCGAGGTTTATGGCCTTGGGGCAATTTATTAGCGCGGCGCGTTTGAGTAGTAGATCTTATGACCGAAAGGCTTCAAAAGCTTTTGTCTCAGCGGGGAATTGCGTCGCGTCGTGGCGCTGAAAAGCTAATTTCGGCAGGTAGAGTTACGGTAAATGGCAAGGTCGCGGCCATTGGTCAACAGGCGGATGCCGAGGCCGATCGGATTTGCGTCGATGGCGCCAGTATTGGTCAGCCCGCTCGCTGCGAATATTTGCTGCTAAATAAGCCTAAGGGCGTTGTTTCTACCTGCGACGATCCGCAGGGAAGAAAGACGGTTTTGGACTTGCTAGAGGCTGAGCTGCAAGCGGGGATGGGTCTTCATCCTGTAGGCCGATTGGATGCGGATTCTACCGGGGCCATTTTGCTGACAAATGATGGGCAGTTGACTTATCAACTGACGCATCCTAGCCATCAGCTACCTAAGGTTTACCAGGTTCGAGTTGAGGGATCGCCCTCGAACGACGTGCTGAAGCGCTGGCGTAAAGGCGTGATGCTGACGGGTCGTAAAACTGCGCCAGCTGAGGTGGCGGTGATTCGTCGGTTGCCTAAGGAGCGATCGCTTCT
>Ga0209194_1001212_pt1 | contig 16787 bp, 15 predicted proteins | sample COGITO_mtgs_1004_FD_184787 | JGI IMG/M metagenome (GOLD analysis project Ga0209194, IMG submission 184787) | Pelagic marine microbial communities from North Sea - COGITO_mtgs_100413 (SPAdes) (version 2) | ecosystem: Environmental > Aquatic > Marine > Epipelagic ...
GTTGCAGGTGAAAAAGTTGTACCAGCGGTCGGTGATGTTGTAGGTGGCCTGGTAGGGATTGTCGGTGTCTAGTCCGGCGTGGTGCTCGTAGGTAACGTCGATAGTTAGGAACAGCAGCAGCAACATGGGAAGGACAAAGATAATCAGGGCCTTGGCCCAGTCGATCCAAATGAGCAGGCTTAGCACTAGCAGCGTTAGCAGGATGTTTTGAAGAAACTTTTGTTGTAGCTTGGGGTGGCGCTTTCCGACTTGCCAGGCCAGCGGGTAGGCCAACAGCATCACTTTGCAAGAGTAGACCAAGCGAGATAGCCGCTGGCCGTTGCGGTCTTGCCAGCTAGATTCGTCTTTGGATTGATCTAGATAGTTGATGTGGTGGCCTAGCGTATGGTGTAGAACCCAAGATTCGCCAACTGCACCGGTGTGCAACCCCATAATTAGCTCAAGGATTCGGTTGGCCCAGGGGAGGCGAGGGAAAAAGCTACAGTGCTGGTGATGGTGGTTCCAGGCGCAAATCCAGCCTTTTACGTTGAGACTGACGATCGCCCAGGCAATGGGTAATAAAATTGAGGGACTGAGCAAAAAGACCGCAATATCAATCGTAAAAACCACCAGAATTGCGGTGATTGGATAGCAGTCTATTTTTCTTCTAACAAGCATATAAACCAGTAGCTAGCGGTGCGAACGGTGCTTTGTGTTGCGCACTCAGCGAGGCTCAAGGTTATTCTAAGCCTTAAGCGGCATCCGGTTGGCCCTAAACGTCTAGATACTGCCTGTGATGGAATTCTTAGATATTTAGGTTTAGATGTTTAGGGCTGGGCGCTGGGCGACCAAACCGCTAGCGCTAACCCAGGTCTACCGGTCGTTTTAAGAGAAAGCCTACTTCGGGCGATGAAGAGGAAAGTGCGCGATCGCTCAAAAACACCCAGCCAGAAAAAATCTCCTCCTCGGAGGAGTCCCCGCAGGGGGAGGTGGGTCAATCCCTAAAGCCACCTAGCCAATTTCCCCTACCTTGCTCGCACTTATCAAAAGTCTTTATCAGCTACAAGATTCGCTAACAAAATGCAAATAGCCTGACTAAATATCTCTCCATAGCATGAACCATCAGCTCTTTTCAAAGCTGTTGTAATGAAAGGTACAAAACAGAAATTAAGTTTTGTTATCCTTGCTATTAAAGGCCAGCGCTATGAAAAGCTGCGCTGTTTTATAAAACCCTTTCGGTCTGCTCTGTTTTGCTTAGTTCGTATCTTCTTGTAGGTAGGCCAGCGCAAGTAGGCCAGTGCAAATAGGCCAGCGCAAATAGGCCAGCGCAATTAATCTCAGCCTAACTAGCCGGGGAACACTACCGAGAAGGCACAGCTACTGCTCTGCCCGCTAGCTACAGCAAATCGAGCCTTGATCGAAGCTTAAACACGCTTTGAAAATTATTTAATCGATCTGACTATTTAATCGATCTAACTTAAGCGAGACTTTCGTGTAGCTAGTGCTAGCGAATGAGCTGCTTTTACTGTCGTTTCTTTTATTTCCTATGTCTCTTCTTGATTTTTACGCAGAAAGATTGCGTAGAAGGCAACCTCTGAGAATTTTTGTCAATCGGCTGCTTAGCCCTGCGATCGCGCTACTCCTTCTGGGGATCGCTAGTAGCCTATGGTCGTTCCAGAGCGATCGCTTGCCCGATCCCTGGCACGACAGACTCACCCATCTATGCAACATCGCCACCATCTGGACAATCGGCTGGATGGTGCAGCGAGCCGTCTATATCACCAAGCTCTTAATTCTACGCAGATACAACACCAACAAAGCCGACAATCTATACGCCCGGCGCGTACATACGCAGGTTGACGTTATCGCCAAAATCGCCTCATTTTTTGCCGTGGTGATCACGCTCGCCGCCACCTGCCTCACCTTCGACGGCGCAACTGTCATCGGCCAAAGCCTGCTAGCCTCAGCTGGAGTCGCCAGCATTATCTTGGGTCTTGCCGCACAAAAAACCATCGGCAACCTCTTTGCTGGCATCCAAATCGCCATCACCCAACCCATCCGAATCGAAGACGCGGTTTTTGTCGAAGGCGAATGGGGCTGGATCGAAGAAATCAACCTCACCTACGTCGTCATTCGCATCTGGGACTTGCGGCGATTAGTTGTGCCCATTACCTACTTTTCAGACAAACCCTTTCAAAACTGGACGCGCAACAACGCCGAAATTATTGGCACCGTGGTGATCTATACCGACTATGCCGTGCCCGTCGCAGCTATCCGCCAGGAAATGAACCGCATTCTAGACAGCACCCCACTGTGGAATCGAAACGTTCGGGTGCTGCAAGTTATCGACTGCGAGGCCACAACGCTACAGCTACGCGCTCTGATGACGGGTAAAGACGCACCGACCACCTGGGATTTGCGCTGCCACGTACGCGAAGAACTGGTTACCTGGCTCGCCCAAAAATATCCTGCTGCCCTACCGCGCACCCGCATGGAGCTAGAGCCAGCGGCTCAAAGCATGGGCAAAGCTGTGCTAGCCGCATCCTAAGCGTCTTTCTTATGAGCATATTTCTCACGAGTCTTTCTTTTGGAATTTTGTCCGGCGACTGCGCGTTCAGCAACTCTGAGCTTGGCCGAGCGCGATCGCTTATTTTCTCTCACCTCTTCTGGCGTCGCGATCAGCGGCTTCTTGGTAATAATTTGCAGGCGCTCGTCCTCCCGATAGGCATACTTCACGATTCGATCTTCCAAGCTATGAAAGCTAATGATGGCTAGCCGACCTTCGGGGGCCAGCCAGTTGGGAGCCTGCGCCAAGAATTCTTTGAGCACCGTTAGCTCGCTATTGACCGCGATGCGCAAGGCTTGAAAGCTGCGGGTGGCAGGATGAATGCGGCCATGGCGGGCTTTGGGCGGGAAGGCACCGGCGATCGCATAGGCCAAATCCGTTGTGGTATGAAAAGGCCGTCTTTCTATAATCTTGCGCGCAATTCGCCGCGACAGCCGCTCCTCACCATATTCGTAAATCGTGTCGGCAATCGTCTTCTCATCCCAGTGGTTCACAATTTCCTCAGCCGTCAGCGCTTGCGTGCTGTCCATTCGCATGTCTAGCGGCGCCTCCTGACGGAAGCTAAAGCCTCTTTGCGCCTGATCTAGCTGAGTAGAACTGACGCCTATATCGGCCAGGATGCCGTCGAACTGAAGATTCTCGGGTGCGAATCGAGCAAAGTTGGTATGCTCAAAAGTCACCTGGCTCTCGAACTCGCTGAGTCGTTCTTTCGCGGCGGCTAGTGCCTGCAAGTCTTGGTCTAGCGCGACTAGCTGCACATCTGGGGCGGCCTGTAGTATCAGCAGGCTATGACCCGCGCCACCTACGGTTGCATCCAAGTAGCGTCCACCTGGCTTTATCTGTAGGCCTTCTATAACCTGCTCAGGGAGAACTGGCAGATGAAAAAAGGGCTGCGGAACTTGATCTTCGGATGCGTCTTCTGACATAAGCAGTATTTCTTTGGGGGGCGTTACCCTATAATCGGGGCAATTAGTGTCGTAGGGCGTTGAATCTGGATGTTGAATCTAAACATTGAATCTTTAGAGTAAACGTACGACAATAAGAGCCGTAGAGGAAACCTGCCGGGCAGAAGTAGATAAACAATGGCTACATTGCAAACCAAGACCGAACCCATGATCATCAACATGGGGCCTCACCATCCGTCAATGCACGGGGTGCTCCGTTTGATTGTCACGCTCGATGGTGAAGATGTCATCGATGTGGAGCCGGTGATTGGCTACCTGCATCGGGGTATGGAAAAGATTGCCGAGAACCGGACGAACGTGATGTTTGTACCGTACGTGAGCCGCTGGGACTACGCGGCTGGCATGTTTAATGAGGCGATTACGGTGAATGCGCCGGAGAAGCTGGCGAATATTGAAGTGCCGCGCCGGGCGAGCTACATCCGCATGATTATGCTGGAGCTAAACCGGATTGCCAACCATCTACTCTGGCTGGGGCCATTCATGGCAGATTGCGGTGCGACGACGCCGTTTTTCTACATCTTCCGCGAGCGCGAGCTAATTTACGACCTGTGGGAAGCGGCTTCGGGCGCAAGACTGATTAATAACAACTATTTCCGCGTGGGCGGAGTCGCTGCCGATTTGCCTTACGGCTGGATCGACAAGTGCGAGGACTTTTGCGACTACTTTATGCCGAAGGTAGATGAGTACGAGAAGCTGATTACTGACAACCCTATCTTTCGCCGCCGGGTAGAAGGCGTTGGCACGATGTCTCGTGAAGATGCGATTAACTGGGGCTGCTCTGGGCCAATGCTTCGAGCTTCGGGCGTGAAGTGGGACCTGCGCAAGGTAGACCACTATGAGTGCTACGACGAGCTAGATTGGGACGTGCAGTGGGCGACTGAAGGCGACTGCTTTGCTCGCTACATCGTGCGGATTAATGAGATGCGTGAGTCGGTGAAGATTATTCGACAGGCGATGAAGGCGCTACCGGGCGGGCCGTTTGAGAACCTAGAAGCGAACCGGATGGCCGGTGGGCCAAAATCTGAGTGGAATGACTTTGACTATCAGTTTGCGGGTAAGAAGATCGCGCCGACCTTTAAGATTCCGGAAGGTGAGCACTATGTGCGCGTAGAGACGGGTAAAGGTGAAGTGGGCGTCTATATTATCGGTGAAGATAATGTGTTCCCTTGGAGATGGAAGATTCGCGCAGCGGACTTCAACAACCTGCAGATTTTGCCGAACTTGCTGAAGGGCGTAAAGCTCGCGGATATCATGCCGATTCTAGGCAGCGTGGATATCATTATGGGCTCTGTAGACCGCTAGTCTGCCGGGCATTGTAAATCGGTTGAACTCAATATCTATAGCAAGCGCCCTTGATATTTTTTGTCGGGGCGTTTGTGCGTTTTTAGCATATAGGCGGCGGCCATGCCAACGCCGTTTTTAACCTTGGTACGGATGGCTTCTGGAATAGTCTCTAAGTTTTACAGCAAGGTTTCTAACGATTGTCCTTGTCGCTCTGGGTAGTGAGCTGAGCGATCGCGTCATTCAGGTTTTTGGCGTAGCTAGCGTAGGATACTGTTCGATCATTCAAACCCAACCGCAACCGGCGATTTCTTGTCTACTTTCTGTTCCACTTTATCTTCAGCATTCAAACTCAAAGACTCACCGCTGCGCCTAGCTTCCCACGGCCCAGAATCCACGTTTTTAACCTTCCATTGCCCCTGCATCAGCTCTTCATCTTCCGAAACCGTACCGGCATAGTCCACTACATCAGGCGAGCTAGTGACATAGCGCTTCGCAAAGTTGATGCGACGACCTACGACCTCCCCGGTCAGTTTTGCCTCACCCAAATAGCTATCATCTAAAATGCTACCGCTAAGGCTATTACCACTTTGCAATAGCACTATCTCAAAGCGAGTCGGATTGCCCCGCTGCCAGTAAGTTCCTAGCCAAGTTCCGTTTAGATCAGCCATAGTTTTTACTAGATAGTATCGACGGGGTACTTACGAATATCTTCATCTACTGTTGCGATCTTTAATTCCTTTTCCAACGCTTGGCAAATGAGCATCCTATCAAATGGATCTCTGTGTATTCCAGGTAGTTGAATAAGTTGAGTCAGGCTAGCTTCGTCAAGACTGAGACTGCTTATTTTATGGAGGATACGCTGTCTGGGAAGGTATATTTCGGGCGATTCTGGAAACGGCAGTTTGCCTATTTGGTATTTTACGATAGATTCCCAAACAGATACAACGCTCAAATATACTTCGTTATCTAAATTACGAACAGCATCACGAAGCTTTTCTGACAGTCGTCTATCACCGCTGATAAACCATAAAAATACATGCGTGTCTAATAAAATTTTCATCTCCCCTCGAAGGCACTTAAAATATCTTCTGGCAGAGGGTCGTTGAAGCTGTCGGGGACTATAAATTCTCCAGACGCTAGTCCAAACGGGCGCAGTTGTAAACTTTCGCTTGCAGCAACACTGTGTGCAAAAGCTGTTGGAAGAAAACCCGGCTCGACAGTAGTAGGGGATTTTTCCTCAAGCCTGTTAAGGCGCTCTTCAATTTTAAGAATAATCAGACTACTGTATGCCCTAAGCTGAGTCACCAAGTTGGATAAGGCCATATCTTCAAAGTATTCTTTTAAATCCCGAGCAGATACCGAGAGCGCATTTTGAGCACTGAAAAAAATTTTCTCTAACTCTGAGGCAGAGAAAAAGCCTGCGAAAACATCAACGATCTCGGATAGCAGTAGAAAACCGGACACTATTCTTTCTAAATCCGTCTTGTACTCACCAACTCTACCTTCATTAATAAGAGAAAGACTGAGAAATAGATATGTATATGCTATAGAGTAATCGGTTAGATGGTTAAGTAACTTAAGTAGATCGACCGTCTCTGGATAATCTCCATAATGGTTCCACGCGTCAAACCAGGAATCGTTCAGCCGGTTGAAGATGCTGTATTTTTCGTGATAAGTTTTTGAGTCGCCTTTCACTTGCTCAAGTGAAAACTCTGTCTCTTCTATAAGGTCTTTAATTGCCTGCTGGTCTGAGCTAGAGAGAGTACTATCTAATGTCTGTTTCAGATAATCTATATCTTTTAAAACAACCTGGCCAAGACGACTATCAATGCCTTGCATTTGAATATTATCCATGGCCTGTGCTCTCCAAGATTGAAAGTCCCATAATAATAGCTCCAGCCTGTCTAATAAGATGATTAAGCCCTTCTCTTATTAACTTCATGCCGTTAGTCTAGATATCAGATGATCGCCTACTCGCAGCGCATTCGCCATTACCGTCAAAGCCGGGCTGACGCTAGCACAAGACGGAAAGAAGCTGCTGTCCACCACGTACAGATTGTCAATCTCATGAGTACGACAGTTTACGTCTAAAACAGAAGTTGCCGGATCGGTTCCCATCCGCGCAGTCCCGCACTGATAGCCCACCACCTGCGTCGGCGATTCTCCTCGCGGATACACCGTACTCTGCCGCAGGCCCATTCCCGTGTTCTCCATATCTTTTAGCACGCCCATCCAGCGATACACCAAGCGATCGTGCGCCTCAAGATTATTGGGCGTAAACTCATAGCGCAGCTTCTTGCGGCTCAGCCCGTCAAATCGCTTGCTCTCTTGCCAGTAAACGCGGTTCTCTGGCTTAGGCAACGTTCCTGTTTGCGCCCACCAGCCAATAGACCGCTTTACCAACTGCTGCAAACCCGCCCCCGGCAAAAATTGAGCCAGTACCGAGAGCAAGGGCGGAGACTCCGCAAAAACAATATCTTGCAAAAGGCCACCGCTATTTTCAATATGGCCCATTGGATACTTGAAGTACTCATCGCCCCAATAAAAGTCATTTACGCTCACGCTCGGCAAAAAGGTGCCGTCATTATCCGCCGCACCTCGCTCCACGATTACCGTCATTAAATGCTTCATCAAGTTTCGACCGAGCTGATCGGAACTATTCGCCAACCCGTTAGGATGTTTCTCGTTAGCAGAGTCCAGCATGAGCGCCGCCGAGTTCACCGCGCCACAGGCTAAAACAACAATATCAGCCTTAAACAAAACTGTTCTCTCATTGTCTTCTACCTGTACGCCCGCAATTTCTGTGCCAGTTGGATTGGTATGCAGGCCCACTACCCTAGCGTTCGTTTTTAAAGTCACGTTCTGGTGCTTTAGCGCCAGATTAACTCCAAAAACTTCAGCATCGCCAGTCGGATCGTCCTCGCGCTTGGTCAGGCTCATTGGCAGCGAAGTCGGATGCAGTCCACGATCTTTAATCAAGTCGACAAATGGTTGGATAACTGGCGCGTGCTCTACTGCCAAATGAGAATAGCTGACGCTGTGAGCCGGCTCGGTCGGATCGCCTTGATGGTCGCCATGCACCTGATAGAGCTGCTCGGCAGCGGTGTAGTAAGGCTCCCAGTCTGCGTACTTGATCGGCCATTCTGGCGTTACGCCGTCTTGATAGGTAACTGCTTCAAAATCGCGATCGCGCATCCGCATCAAAGTCGCATTGTAGATTTTGGTATTCCCGCCTACCGCATAGTTTGTCTGCGGCGAGAACGGCTCGCCCTCCTGGTCGTACCACTGCTCTGGTGCCCGATAGCGCCCCTTCTTAAACACGTCTATATTTGCCCGATTCTGTTCTTCTAAGGCCATTACTGACCCTCGTTCTAAGATCAGAATTCGCTTGCCCGTAGCGGCAATCTTTTGGGCTAGCGTACCGCCACCTGCCCCAGATCCCACAATAATTACGTCGTAGTGTTGGTCGTCAATAATCACAAGCTACCGCCACACATAAATAAGAAGGAACAACACAATCCAAATCACATCGACAAAATGCCAAAATAGCGAAGTTGCCGCAACGCCAAACTCTCCTTCCTCATAGTTATTAGGAATAAAAGAGCGACCCAGCATAATGCCTTGCAGCAGCACCCCGGTTAAAACGTGCAAACCGTGGAAGCCCGTCAGCAAATAAAACGTACCGCCAAACACGCCGTCCGTAAAGCCAAACGGTAGGCCCATCCACTCCACCGCCTGACCATAGAGGAAAAAGCTGCCCATCGCCATTGTCAGCAGCCAAAATATCCGAAAGCCCCAAAGATTCTCTTTGTGCAAAAAGCGCTCGGCAAAGTAAATTACGAAGCTGCTGGACACTAGCACGATGGTATTGATAAAAGGCTCGCGCACTTCTAACCCTTCAAAACCAGCCGGAAGCCAGTCTGTTGCATTCGTTTTGTAAACGGTGTAGCCCACAAAAAAGCTAAAGAAAATGACGCTTTCTGAAAGCAGAAAAACAATAAACCCAAACATGCGGTTATCTTCTTCAGCTTCTTCTAGGTGCGTTGCAACCGGAACCACAGCGTTAAGCGTAGGATCTGCTTTTGTCGTACTCATTAAATTACCCCCTGCCCGACTCTACCTTCTGGGTCGCCCACCGGATGGCCTGCCGGTTCATTAGAAACTAGCGGCTCGTCGCTGCCGTACCCGTAAGGCGGCGATACGACAATCGGAATTTCTGCAAAGTTCTCGTGCGGTGGCGGCGAAGATACCAGCCACTCTAGACCAATTGCTCGCCAGGGATTATCGCCCGCTTCTTCTCCTCGTACCCAAGAGCTCAACATGTTTAAGATAAACGGCAGCGTTGAAACGCCCAGCAAAAATCCGCCTAAGCTGGCCAACACGTTGTAAAAAGCAAACTCAGGATCGTAAGATGCCACCCGCCGGGGCATCCCCATTAGGCCCAACGGATGCATCGGCAGAAAGATTAAGTTAATGCCAATAAAGGTCAGCGCAAAGTGCAGCTTACCTAGCCCTTCGTAATACATCCGCCCTGTCATTTTTGGGAACCAATGGTAAATCGCTGCGTAGAAGCCCATTACCACCGAGCCGTTAATCACGTAGTGAAAGTGACCCACCACAAAGTAGGTGTTGTTTACGTGAATATCAATCGGGGTCGAGGCCAGCATAATGCCGGTGATGCCCGCAAATAAAAACGTCACCACGCCGCCTAGTGCGAATAGCATGGCCGACGTTAGCCGAATTTTGCCGCCCCACACCGTCGCCACCCAGGCAAACACCTTAATCCCCGTAGGAATCGAAATCGCCATTGTGGTAAACATAAACAGCATCCGCATCCAGCCTGGGGTGCCGCTTGCAAACATATGGTGAACCCACACAATGAGGCTGAATCCTGTGATTAGCAAAGAAGAGATCACCACCACCTTGTAGCCAAACAGCGGCTTGCGCGAGTAGACCGGCAAAACTTCTGAAAACACCCCGAATATCGGCAGAACAATGACATACACCGCCGGATGAGAGTAGAACCAGAAAAAGTGCTGATACAGTACCGGATCGCCGCCGCGACTAGGATCGAAAAAGCTAGTGCCCACCGTCAAATCGAGCAGCAGCATCACGGACCCTGCCGTTAGCGCTGGCAACCCAATTAGCTGAATCATCTGCGCTGATAAAACCGTCCAGCAAAAAGCAGGCATTCTAAACCAGGTCATCCCCGGTGCGCGCATTCTAAAAATAGTGGTGACAATATTCACCGCGCCCATAATCGAAGAGACGCCCGACATTGCTACTGCTACTAGCCACAGCGCCTGCCCGTTGATCAAATTCCCGGTTGGGTTTTGCAAACTAATCGGCGGATAAGCCCACCAGCCGGACTGAGACGGCCCGCCCGGAATGAAAAAGCTAGCAATGAGAATTACGCCGAACACCGGCACCAGCCAAAAGGCCACCGCGTTCAGCCTTGGAAAGGCCATATCTCTGGCCCCAATTTGCAGCGGCACAATATAGTTCGCCAGCCCGTTTAGCATTGGGAACGTCCACATAAACAGCATGATCGTGCCATGCATCGTAAACAAACCGTTATAAACCGTACGGTCTACCAAATCTGCCTCGGGCGTAATCAGTTCGCCGCGCATTACCATTGCCAGCAGCCCTGCAAACAAGAAGAAGGCAAAAGCAGTGACGATATATTGAATGCCAATGACTTTGTGGTCGGTGCTAAAAGAGAAAAATCTTCGCCAATTATCCGGTGCGCCCGGCTCGGGCTGTTGCGTTAGCTCAGGCGGCGTCTGTTTCGGCCGGGTTTCTACTGCATTACTCATAACTGTCCTTCTCTGAACTGGTGTAATTAACCATCGGGGCAGGCGCTGGCCGCACGGTTGCCCAACCCAAACTAATTGATCCTTCGACTGCTCGATCGAAGGTTTCAGCCGCTACGTTTTCAGCCGCACTGAGCGGCGCTTCTGCGGCCATGGCCAGCCACTGCTGGTAGTCTTCTTCGGACTCGACCACCACGTTGGTTTGGTTCGAGGCAAAGTAGGTGCCGCTATACATGGAGTCGCGCAGGCGATAGCGGCCAGCGCGAATAGGGGTAAACGAAAACTCGATTTCTTTGCCTGGAATAATGTCTTGCTTGACGCGAAAAGCCGGAACGTAAAACCCGTGGATCACATCTTCTGAGGTCAGCTTAAAGCGGGCGCGTTTATCTATGGGAATGTGCAATTCGGTGCTGCTAACTTTGGCTTCGGGGTAGTAAAACTCCCAGGCCCACTGACGCGATCGCACCTCAATTGGCGGTTCTTTTTTCTCCGTTGGCTCCAAATCTCCTGGCACTGCTACCTTCTTATCTCCTGGCACCGTCCCCACAGTTTCCATCACAACTGGCGCAAACGACTCTAGCAAACTCATCTGGTCGTAGGTTCTAAAGCTGGCGGTGCCAATCCAGAGAATTAGCATAATCGGCACCGCCGTCCAAACAATCTCTAGCGGCGTATTTCCTTCAATCGGTGGGCCGTCGGTGGGGTCGTACTTCGCCGCCCGCTGATAGAACATTGAATAGAGCAGCGTTCCGGTGATGCCAATAAAAATAAACGTGCCAACTGCTGTCATAAAGCTGAATAGCTTATCGACTAACACCGCCTCCGACGAGGCCTGCGGCGGCAGCCAGCTATAAGCCTGCTGACCCATCCAGTAGCTGATCGCCAGGTTTCCAGCCGCGATCGCGCTCAATCCTAAAATTCTGCGCCAGTTAAAGACCCGGCGTAAATCTCGAGTTCTTCGTTCTTCTTTGCCTGTTTGATTCGTCATTTAATTTTTTGGCCCCAAACTTCTTGGCCCCACCAGGCGAGGATTATCTAATGCTCTATCCATCGGCGAATTTCGAGACATCTCCTCATTAGGGTTAAGCCCCGCATAAATCTGCCGGTCGGCGGTGACATGGACGCCAAAATCGCCGCCCAAATGTGCGCCCAGCGTCCCTTGCGCAAACATCAAAACAAAGATCAGCAGCCCCGCCGCCAAATAGCTCCACTGCACCTGCCTAGCCCGATCTTCTCGCCAAATATAGCGCTGAAAACCGCGCCAAATGGTCATCACCACAATCAAAGTGAGCAAAAGCACACCGCCCAGGCCGTGCCACACCATGGTGTCGCTCGCATTCAAACCCCAAGGGCTCAGCTTGTCCTCTGGCGCATCGGCCATCAAAATCTCGTAAAATCCAGAGGCTACGGTCAAAAAGGTTACTCCTGCTGCTGCTAGCATGTTGAACCAGCCCACGTCGTACAGGCCAGCCGAATTCACCGGGATTGCCAGAAACTTAAAAATGGGTTTCTCCAAAGGATAGAGTGCTGCAACGATATCAAATGCGATCGCCACAATAAACAGACCCAGCGTCAAATGCACAAAATTAGGGTGGATAGGAATCACATAAGGCAGTCCATTTCCTGCACCGCCTGCCGCCGCCAGCATAGGTATTACTGTAGATATTGCCGTAAGCATCACTGCAACAGACCTCCTCGCGCTGCTTCAACCACAGGCCCGCTGTGTAGCCCATAAACCCAAACCAGCTTGTCGCCCAAGTAAACCTGAAAAGCAACAATTAGCGTCAGCATCGCGTCCATGCCCAAATAGGCAACCGGCAAAGACTCCGGCGTTTGCAGCCGAATAATGTAGCGCCAGCCCGTAACCCCCGCCAAAATTGCCGACAGCGACCAGCCCAGTATGGTGTGCAAATTAAGATCGCTCGCTGCTGCCGCATAGGGCGTTGCTAGCCCTGCCTCTACCTGGCCAAACACAATGGCAATAAAAATAGAGACCGTCGCAAATACCATGTTCCACCAGCTCACCTCGTACAGCTTAGGATTTTTAGCAAAATAGCCAATCGCATCGCAAACGATAGCAAACAGCACCATGGCAATCACAAAGTGCACCACAATCGGGTGGATAGTGTCGGGGTAAGGCAAGTTGTGATCGTTTAGCGGGGGCAGCAGATTCTGGAACACAAAACTCTCTCCTGGGAGAATAAAAAGCCGAAGGTTTCTAAGATTTTGAAGCCGTTGGGCAATAAGTCCTATAAAGGATAACAAACGTATTGAAAGATAAAATGCGACTTTCGTAACACATTGAAGATAGATTAAAACCGAACACCGCTATAGAGTCTTGCGTAGTTTGCTAGCGGCAAACTGATAGTTAATAAGGCCGTATAGAAAGCCGTATAGAAAGTCGTATAGAAATTTAGTAAAGGCAATCGCCATGAATTATGAAACCGCGCTGCAGTGCGCACAGCTCTCACAGGACATCTACACTGATTTTGCCGGCGAAATTAGCTTTATGGCGCTGCCAAAAGCCGCCTCACAGCTGATCCAAAATAGATCTACAGATACCCAGCTCGCCGTTTTAGAAGATCCTGCTAGCTCACAAACGGTGATCGTGTTTCGCGGCAGCGAGAATGATAAAGACTGGGAAACTAACCTACAGCTCGCCACTCGAGAACAAAGCTGGCAGCGACAGACGAAAGCGGCCTTTCGCGAAGAGATGAAAGAAGTTGCCGAGGCCGTGACCGACAACGAAGACCTGGTTTACCCTGAAGAATATGGCCAGCCTCGCCACCCCGTTAAAATGCATCAGGGATTTATTAAAGCTTATCTCTCTATCCGCGACGAAATTCACGCCCATGTTGAGAAAAGCGAAACCACTCAATATCGCATTACCGGCCACAGCCTCGGCGGTGCGATCGCGGCCCTTTGCGCCGTAGACTTGCAGTACAATTTTGGTCAAGAAATTGCCCTAGAAGTCTATACATTTGGCGCACCTCGAGTAGGTAACGGAGCTTTTGCCGACTCTTACAATCAGCGCGTTCCCGACACCTGGCGCTTTGTTAACGGCTGGGATGCTGTCGTCGGTTTGCCCGCCCCCTGGCAGGGCTACCGCCACGTAGAAGAAATGATTAAGCTAGCGAGAAAGTTTACCTGGAAAATTATCACCGGCAGCTTTGAAGACCACAAGATTAGCCGATACATTGACGCGATAAAAGAACAGATCTAGTTCCTCTTTTTAAAAGCTGCTTTACAGAAGTGAACAAAACAGACGCGAACAAAAGGAAACGACCGTCAGTCTTATTGCTTATCCCCCTAACTTCTGTTGCACTAGAAAAAGCAAGATGACTTTCACTCGGTTCCCCGCCCCAGCTGATCTCTATAAATCTTATCGCCCTAAACGGGCTAGCCTTAAAAAAGCCCGCTCCAAACGAGCTTTGACCCCGCTTCAAACGGCGATCGCCCGCACGCTACTCGGTACGCTGTGCGGCATGGCGGTGCTTCAGCCTGGCTTATCTGCGATCGCCGTCGACGTCCCATCTACTCAAAGTCTAGAAACCTTCAGAGCAAGCGATGCCGTCAATAGCGTCATCTGCATCACCGCCTGCAATGAATTTTTCGAAGCCGGTCGGGCTAGCTTTGAGGCCGAGATTCAGCGCCTGCAAAATAGGTCGGCCCGGCTAGAAAACTCAACGCCAACGTTAGACGTAGATCCGAGCCTGATAAAAACGTTAGAAGAGCAGCGCGACGCTGAATCACAGCAAAATCTTTAGCGGGTAACTCCAAAATGACTCTAAAAGGCGATCGCAAAGGGAGTAGTCAAAGATACTGCCGCTGTCTGTAAAAAGTATTACAAAGGCAGTCTGTTTGCGATCGCCCTTCAACCTCGAGAGTCTCAGCTAAAACCATGTTGCCCTCCACCAAACCTAGAGCCGCCGCTACCGAAGCCGCCGCCACCGAAGATTATCCGCTCAGCGCGGTGCCGCTTTCCGCCCGCAAACCCGTCTGGTCACTTTCCTTACTGCTCATGGGCTTTGCCCTCACCTCCACCACGCTATTTGCCGGCGGAGCCATCGGCCCAGCCTTCAGCTTTTCGCAGCTCATGGCCGTCATCCTCATCGGCAATCTCATTCTGGGCGTATACTGCGCTGCCCTTAGCTACATCGCTTCTCAAAGCGGCCTTACCACTGTCCTCATGGCCCGCTTTAGCTTTGGCAACGTTGGCTCTCGCTGGGTCGATTTTGTCTTAGGCTTCACCCAAATTGGCTGGTATGCCTTTACCACTGCCGTTATCGTGCAGGTACTGCTAGAGCTAATCGGTGCCCCCCAAACCGGCCCGCTGTTCATCCTGCTGGTCTTTTTCTTTAACTATGCTTTTTGCGCCACTGCCTACATCGGCTACCGCGCCATCGACTGGCTCAGCCGGCTAGCCGTCCCGGCCATGCTCATCCTGGTTGCGATCAGTTTGAGCCTAGCTTTTAGAGACTACGGCAGCGCCACTATTCCAGAGCCTACCGGAGAACTCGGCATGGGGACAGCACTGGCCATCGTTATTGGCTCTTTTATCTCGGGCGGCACTCAGGCTACCAACTGGAGCCGGTTTGCCAACTCCGGCAAAAACGCCGTTGTCTCTACGCTGAGCGCTTTCTTTTTAGTCAACGGAATATTAGTCTTTGCCGGTGCGTTCTGCGCCATGGTATACGGCTCAGAAGATCTCATCAAAGCTATGGCCAGCCAGGGCATCTTAGCCGGTGGCGTCATTCTTCTCATCCTCAACGTGTGGACCACCCAAGACAACACCATCTATTCCTTTTCGGTTGCCGGAGCCAACATGTTTCGCACCCACAAGCGCCATGCCTTTGTCCTCGGCGGGGCCACGTTTGCCTTGGTTCTCACCCTTTCTGGCATCTACGATCTGCTTCCTAAATACCTGCTGCTGCTAGGCACGCTCATCCCCCCCATTGGCGGCATTATCATGGTCGATTTTTGGCTGCGCTACGGCGGAAGATTCCCGGCGCTATCGACTAGGCTCCCGGCTGTGAATTGGGCGGGTGCGATCGCTTACATCATCGGGGCCGCCGTCGCTTACGTCACTGGCAACGCCAACATTGGCATTGGCCCGGTTAACGGCATCGTCGTTGCCGCTATTCTCTATGGCATTTTGTACCGTGTCATTCCGCAGCCCATTCGCTCCTTCGAGGCTTAATAAGGAAGCGGTACAATCGCGATATAGTGAGGCCATTCTCATTTAAACGCTCTGCGCCTAGCTGCCATGACTGACTATCGGGCAAAAACGTTCAAAGAAGCCTTTCGTTTGTGCGATGTTAATCCACTTACGGGCGCGGGGTTGGAGCGCTTTTATGTCGATTTGGTGCCCGCGCGTAAGGCAGGCGCGATTGAGGGCGTTAATACCGAGCTGGACTTTCAAGAACCCGGCGATTTTTGCACCATTTTGTTTACGGGGCATAGGGGCTGTGGAAAGAGCACGGAGCTGCAGCGAATTCGCAGGCGTTGGGAAGAAGACTATAAGGTCGTTTATTTAGAAACTAATGAAGAGACTGATATTAACAACGCTGAGTACACCGACTTTTATCTTATTGTCATTAAGCAAGTTGAGTTTGAGCTGAGGGAGATGGGCCTGCGGTTTGATGCAGGCTTGCTGAAGGGCTTTGAAGATTGGTTTAAAGACGTAACGAAGGAAACTGAGAAAACCGTTGAAAGCTCTGTAAGCATACAGGGAGAGGCTAGCCTAGGGAGTGAGGCCCCTTTTATTGCTAAGCTGCTACTGAAACTGCTGGCCCAAATTAAAGGCAGCGAAAAGCAAAAGACCTTAATTCGTCAGGCGCTTCAGAAAGATATCTCGCGCTTGAAAGCAGACGTTAATTTGCTGCTACGCGATGCCTACCAGAAGATCAAGCATCTCTATCCCAAGGGCTTTTTAATTATTTTTGATAACCTCGACCGGGTTCCGCCCGACGTTGGCAATCATCTATTTTTTGACTACGCAGCGCAGCTTCAGGAACTAAACTGCACCATTATCTATACGGTGCCGATCTCTGTTCTTTGCTCTTCTAAAAACATTACCAACGCATTTGGGGAGCCGCACATTGTCTCAATGGTAAATATCTATGAGTTGGTGCGCGATCGCTGCGACCTTGACACCGATGAGAATGGTCTGAATATCTT
>Ga0209194_1001216_pt1 | contig 16778 bp, 16 predicted proteins | sample COGITO_mtgs_1004_FD_184787 | JGI IMG/M metagenome (GOLD analysis project Ga0209194, IMG submission 184787) | Pelagic marine microbial communities from North Sea - COGITO_mtgs_100413 (SPAdes) (version 2) | ecosystem: Environmental > Aquatic > Marine > Epipelagic ...
TTGTGGGCGGACGCTCTGGTAACGGCGCAGTAGAAGATACTCAGCGCCTGTGTGAGTTTATCTATCGCAATTTAGGCATCCTTACCGAAATTGCACCGACAATGGACACCCATGCTGCGACTCAAATTTTTCATCCGGTGTTTTGGGTCAATGCGGCTGGCGAACATCCTGCGCCGATGACGATGATTAGCGCCGAAGAGATAGCCTCGGGCCAGTGGCGGGTGAACCCTGTTGTCGCTAAAAGCCTAGCGCAGATTCAACTAGGAACCGACCCGATAGACGTAGCCGCCTTTGCACTCCACTACGCAAAAGAGCTAGGTGCTGCGAACAAGTACCCGCTCACTATCTGGCCGTATCATTCCATGCTGGGCGGCATTGGTCACGCGCTAGTGCCTGCTTTCGAAGAAGCCTGTTTCTTTCACAATATGGCTCGCCAAAGCCAAACCCATCTCGAAATTAAAGGAGATAACCCGCTGACCGAAAACTATTCTGCGCTCAGCCCAGAAGTGCTAAATGGCACAGATAATCAGCCTATTGCCCAGAAGAACAACAGCTTTGTTCAGCATCTGCTCAGCTTTGATGCTGTCATTATCGCTGGGCAGGCAAAGAGTCACTGCGTTGCCTGGACGATCCGCGATTTGCTCAGCGAGATTCAGGCCGTTGATCCAGCCCTAGCTGGCAAGGTGTACCTGCTAGAAGACTGTGCCTCGCCAGTCGTTGTGCCGGAGGTGGTCGATTTTACCGATGCGGCAGACGCTTGCTATCGAGACTTTGCGGCGGCGGGAATGCACATTGTTAAATCGACACAGCGTCCTCAAGACTGGCCAGCATTTCCACTGAGAACAGATTAGGAAAGGGACGCGATCGCACATAACCCGCGATCTAATCACAAATTCCTGGCAGACCCTGTGTTATTTTTCCGTAAATCGATAAATTTATTGTGAAGTTTTTGATAGCACCAAAAATTCTTGAAATACTTGGGAAGTATCTGGGAACGTTCGCAATTAAAGACATCTGCCTGGATATAGTCGCCCTCATGAAATGTCCCCTCTGCCATGTTCACTCTCTCAACGAAGTCAGCTTAGAAACGGGTTTGTCAGCCTATCAATGCCATCGATGCTTTGGCCATTGGGTGCCATCGGAAAATTACTGGGAGTGGCTAGATCATCGCGAGCAGCGGCATAAGCAAAGCCGTAGCCCGGCTCTGATTAAATTAAACGTGGGTCAAAACTTACTGCCGGTTGTTGATAACAGCAGCGCCAATTTTTGTGTAGACTGCGCTCGCCTGATGACTAAAACCAAAGTTGGCAGAGGACTGAATTTCTATATAGACCGATGCGGCCACTGCCACGGGGTTTGGCTCGACCAAAACGAGTGGGAAAATATTCAGCAGATGGATTTGCACCATCAAATTCATTACATGTTTTCTAGCGCTTGGCAGCAAAGCGTTCGTCGCGAGGCGTATGCTAAAAGAGCGACACCTGCTTGAGCTATTTAAGCGTTTACGTTAAGTGTTTATGACTGATGTTACTGTTCCGGTTGCGCTAACGATCGCTGGCTCTGATAGTGGGGGCGGTGCGGGTATTCAGGCCGATTTGCGGACGTTCTCTTTTCATCGGGTGCACGGGACTAGCGCCTTGACCTGCGTAACGGCCCAGAACACGGTCGGCGTTAGCCGGGTAGATGCGCTACCGCCAGAAGCGGTCATTGCTCAGATAGAGGCCGTCGTTAGCGATATTGGCGTACAGGCGGCTAAGACCGGGATGCTGCTCAATCAGCCGATTATTGAGGCGGTTGCAGCGCACCTGAAGGCAAACCCGATTGCTCACTTGGTGGTCGATCCGGTGATGGTCTCACGGACGGGCGATAGGTTAATTGATGAAAGCGCGATCGCTGCTCTGACTACTCAGCTCATTCCTTTAGCCGCCGTCCTCACACCCAACCGCTACGAAGCGCAAATTCTCGCAGATCTAGAAATCAACACGTTAGAAGATATGCAGAGCGCGGCTCAAAAGATTTTGGCACTTGGCTCTCAGGCCGTTCTGGTGAAAGGGGGTGGCTTTGCGGGCGAGCTGCGCGGCGTAGACGTTTGGTACGATGGCGAAACGCTAGAAGTGCTGACTACAGAACAGATAGACACGAATAATACGCATGGAACTGGCTGTACGCTTTCTAGTGCGATCGCAGCCAATCTTGCTCAAGGTAAACTACCTTTGCCTGCTGTCAAAGCCGCTAAGACTTACGTGACCTTGGCTCTCAAACATGCGATCGCCATCGGTCGAGGTCAAGGTCCGGTTGGTCATTTTTATTCACTGCTAGACGATTTTTCGCCAGAAAGACTACGCCAACGCCAGCTTTAAGAACTCAGTCCTCCGACATCTCCGGCCAAAACGACTCCCAGTCTGGACAAGTCTCATCATCCGGGCCATAGGGATGCATCCCACAAACCAGCATTCCATTCCCATAGTCGGCTCCGTGATAATTGCGGCAGCCCACGCAGGTCGGATGGTCTTGAATAATAGGATTTACGGTATTCACAATGGGCGCTGTCGCCTTTTCTATCCAGGGCGTTATCTGCTGGCTGATAAAGTCAATGCCTGCATCTAGCGCAGCGTCCACCTGGTCGTTAACTTGTAGAAACGCAGGAGCCACATTCTCTTCAATTGACTTCTCCGCGGCCTCTACCACTTCCACTGAGCTATCCACCCACTGCCCAATTATCTGCTCGCCCTGCTGGGCTGCTTTGGTCAGCAGCTGACTAGAAACCTTCGCCGCTTCGTCCAGCTCGCGCTGCAACTGCTTTAGCCATTCATCCATAGCAAAAATCCTCCAGAGACTGCAATGATATGCAGCAGACGTTGTACAAAAAACTTGTGCGTAGAGCTTATTTCAGTTTATTCAATTCCTGACGCAGATTCTCTACTTCTTTACGCAACGCCTCGGCCTGACGCTCTTCGCTCTGAGCCGATTCGCTGTCGTCTAAAATCTGAATTTGTCGGGGGCCTTCTGGCGCTGCGTCCGACGCGTTAGCCTGCGCGCTGGTCGGCTTGGCGGCGGTTGCTTCTGCTCTGGCCACCATCTCATTCATCATCTTTTGAGCTTCTTCTGCCGATAGCTCACCGCGCTCTACCAGCTCATCCACTAGCTTTTGCGCCTGGCCTTTAATGTCGCTCAGCGCAAAGCCCGCTTTTTCTCCAGCATAGGAAGCAATGCCCACGCCCAGATAAAATGCCTTCTGCACGAGCTTGCCAAAACCTGAGTTGCTACCTGCCATAGTGAATGTGCCTCTGAAGTTGCCTCTGATGAGCGCCGAACAATAAATTAAACCATCTATAAGATATATAAGATGTTTCTTAGTTGGCTATGGCAAATGACCGTATAGAAAAGACCGTATAGAAAAAACAAAACCGCTAGGGCACCTGGGTAGATGTCCTAGCGGTCTATAGAAGATGGATGGGTTGCCGAAAGACTAAGCGGCTCGGTTGCCAATACCGTAGAGCAGTCCGCAGCCCACTGCGAGCAGGATTATCGCAATGTAAACTGTGTTCGAGACGGCTGGAATAACACCGAATGCCTGTAGCAGCAGCAAAATAGCAAAGATAACGAGCAGCAGTCCACCTGAGTACAGCCCGATAGTCGTGATCATGTTGGGTGGTCTTTTTCTACGACTCATTTGTTTTTCCTATGTACTGAGAATGAGTTGTTAAGGATATAATGCAGCGCCCTCTAAAGAACGCATCCAAATCACACTCAATTTAGGCGTTTTTACAGTAGCTAGCGACAGCGCTTGGACTCATCGCTGATTAGGTTGGGAAAAAGCAAGGTAGAAAGCTGAGATAGAGGGCCTGCTGCGATCGCCTCTACCTAAACGCTTTCAGTTAAAAGCTTTACTTTTACATTAAAGACTTTAAAAGCACAAAGGCCCGAAGTCCACGCCTGCTACAAGCATCCCGTATTGCTGCTACCTTCCGGTCCTGACAAGATTTGGGCGTTGTGACTGCATGGGTCCGAGCCATCTATAGAATAGCATTACGCAGCGGCAGTGTGGCAAGTGCTCTTCGAACTGACTTCGAACTCTTCTCTGCTGTTCCTGATATCTCCGCTGTTCCTGCTGACCGTATCTTTTAGTATCTCAATCTAGCCGATTAGCCTTGCCATTTCTTCCACAACGCGCCGAATTTCTAGCATCAGAACGCCTTGCTTTACTTCAGCGCTAGTAAGTACTAAGAACAGCGCTTCTTTGCCACATAGCGTCAAAATGCTGTATCCCTGCGTGCCTTCTAGCAAAATGTGCTGCACCGGGCCGCGCTGCAGCTCTTCGCCAATGCGATCGCCAATCGAAACCACCGCTGCTGCCATCGCCGCCGCCCGCGACTCTTCCAACCCAGCGGGCAACCTTCCGGCTAGGGGCAGTCCCTGTGGGGTGACTAAAGCTGCGCCTTGGACATAGCTAGTCTCGGCCACAAAAGTCTGCACAATTTCGGTGAGCCGAACGGTGTCAATAGGCATAGGGCGATCGCTTTTCAAGATTGAATTTTATTGAATTTTTAAGACTTAAGCAGATGCTGTGCGGCTTCGAAGATGTGCTTAGAGACAAAAGGAATAATCTCCTCGTTCTCAGCGTGATCTTGGCCTTCGGTAAACACCACCAACAAATAAGGATGCGTACTGGTCGATTCTATATAAGCTGCGTCATGTCGGACTCGGCTGGTCGCGCTCGCCTGCGACCAGATTTCAGCGGGAGATGCAATGCCTGTGCCAATGAAGCGGGTAAGGCTGCGGCCATTGGCTAGTTCTGTTGAACGCGCTAGCAGTGCCATCATTTTTTGCGATCGCCTAGCGCTCACCGAAACCCCACCCACAATACTATGCAGTAGCCGAGCTGTCGCTTCAGTCGTGAGCAGATTGCGATGCTCTAGCGTCTTGCCTAAAAAGTCTTGCTCTCTGCCGTAAGGCCCGTCGTGCCAGAGCTTTTGATTCATATTTACCGCTCGCAGCTCTGGCCACTCTAGCTGCGAGAAATAGCGGTTAATAATATTGCGCTGAAACTTCCAGGTTTCGAATGGCCCAGCGGGGATGGATGGCCCACTCGTTGTCCCACTCAAAATATCTACTATGTAGCTGAGCGCGTCATTGCTCGATGCTACGATCGAATCGGCGATCGCCCGCTCTGTCTCTAGCGATGTTTGAATCATGCCTTGCTCTAGCCAATCGTGAGCCGCCACCAAGTAGAACAAACTGACAATGCTCGCCGGTTCAATTAGCTCCACGCCTCGGTAGCTAGCGCCGCTCGGTTGATATTTCCAAAACTCCTCCGAGGTAATTGCACCGCCCGTATTGACGCGATACGGCGGCTCGTAGGGAATCCAGGTAATGGCAATCTGGTTGGGTGCAAGTTGAGGAAAGGCGGCTTGGGTGGCTTCTAAAACAGTCTCTAAGGCCGACTGAAGATTGGGGTCGATGGAAAAGAATTTGCGGCTCATAGACGTTATACAAACCCTAGATTGGTGCCTTTTCCAGCATGGACTAACGCTAGCTGCTGATATTTTTTAGCATGTTCTATTAGATCTGCGGCTTCTTCTTCGCAGAGCGATCGCAGGCATTTGCCAGGAACCCCTATCACGAGCGATCGCGCAGGCACATCTTTCGTCACGACGGCCCCGGCCCCTACGATGCTTCCTGCACCCACACGTACGCCGTTTAGTACAATCGCCCCAATCCCAATCAAACAGCCCGATTCAATATGGGCGCTATGAATCACCGCCCGGTGCCCCACCGTCACGTACTCTTCTAAAACCGTCGGCAAATTTGGATCGCCATGCAGCACCGCACCGTCTTGCACATTGCTATAAGCGCCTATACGCACGGCCTCTACGTCGCCTCTAACGACGGCTCCATACCAAATGCTAGCGCCCTTACCAAGGGTCACATCGCCAATGACCGTCGCGTTGGGTGCGACAAAAGCCGCCTCAGACAGATCGGGCGCGGGCCAATGACTACCCGGTGCGACCGTTAGCGGCTGAAGAAAATCGGTTGCGGGCATGGCAAAAACCTGAACAACATTTGAGAACCTAAAGTGTTAAGCACCGGTAGGGCGCATTATCAAAGAATCAAGCCTGAAAGTTATGGCCCAAAAGTTATAATGGCGGCATTGGTTTTCCGGTGGCTTGCTTGCTAAGAACAGCTCCCAAACGGTTCAAAATATTGGGTAATAGATACGACTGATGCTAGGTTCTGCCTCTCAATATCCCATATATGGCCCCGAAATACAGTGTCCTCACTGTCGTCAGCCAATTCCAGCGCTGTTGCTTACCGATAGCTATCTCTGCACTCGTCATGGGGCCTTTGAAGCCAATCCTGAAACTGAGGAACTCGTTCACGTACAGTCTGGGCGACACTGGCGGCGCTGGGAAGATCGCTGGTATCGGCAGCACACCCATCCCGATGGCGTCCGCTTCGAAATACATGAGGAGCTAGACAGACTATTTACCAAGGGACTGCGTGCTACCAAGGTGATTATTGCGAGCCGGTACGAGCAGCTAATGACGCCATACCTGGAGCACAGTGCGGCCTGGAACAGCCAGGGTAAGGAAAAGGTGCCCAAGCTGTATGGCCTGCCTGTGGCCTTTAGTGAATCCCAAGCGGAAGAACCACGCTGGGAAATTATTAATTTTGATCTAGAAAAGGAACCTGGTGTACCAACTCAGTATCGGTATCTTAGAATGTTTGACTGAAGGGTTTGTTCCAGCCAATAGAATCCTTTAAGAAGGGTTGATGCACCCATCGAAGTCTTGTTTTCGTCTGTCTACCCAAGCTGGCATTCAGGTATAAAAGTTAACATAACCTTAAAGTTAATGCCTAGAGAATTTGCAGACAGAACCTTCTATCTCGCTAGGGCGTCTATTCGCTAAGGTGTCTACTGTATCGCTGCTAGTTCTTTTCCTCTTTGCTTTCCTGCAGACTTTTTTCTCGCAGCTTTTTCCACTTTTTTTACAGGGCTGATTGCGTCTATGCACCATGCTTCGATTAAAACGGCGGATATTCACCAGGCGATCGCATTTTACGAGCAGCTCGGCTTCGAGATGGAAACGCAGTTTACGGCGGGCGTTACGCTGGCCTGCTGGATGCGAGGGCTAGACGGGCGAATTGAGCTGATGCAGGTGCCTGAACCTCGTCCGGCTTTTGATGCGTTTGTCGATGAGCACTATACCGGCTACTACCATTTGTCTTTTGATTTAAGCGATCGCACCGAAAGTTTGCCGGATTGGCTGGCTAGCCTGCAGCAAAAGGTAGAAGCGCAAGGCAATAAGCTCACCGTTTTGCTCGCGCCGCAGCAGCAGCAAATTGGTGAGGCGCTGTACGAAGTTGCTTTTTTGGCCGATACAGACGGCTTACCCTTGGAGTTTATTCGGCGGATAGAGAATGGGCGTTGATTTGATGCCGTTTGCAGACAACTGGGCGTACTTAAAGACCGAGCTAGCCTGGCTAGATCGGCTGCTGCTGTTAGCCGTAGCCCGGCAGCGTAAAGAGATCAAAACCGTTAAAAAGTACGCGAGTGTTCCGGCTGATAACGTCAGCAGCTACTGGTGGAAAGGCGTTATTTCTGTTCCCAATCCAGCCTATGACGACTGCCGAGTACCCACAAAGGCCCAGCGCAAACCGACTGGCTATCAGCAGCAGCTAGAAAGCCGTATTCAGGTCAGTGCTAAGGACGAGATTGTACTAGCACTACCCTCTATCCGTCATTATTTGAACCTGACGCTATTCGAGAAAAACCTGCTGTTAATGGCGCTAGCACCGGAAATAAACCGGCGCTACGGGCGGCTTTATCACTATTTACAAACGGGCGAAGACTGCTCTAAAGCCTCCGATTTGCCCACGGTAGATTTAGCCCTGCGGTTGCTGTGCCGCAATGATTTAGAACGACGGCGATCGCGCGCTAAACTCACTGGCCCCGACTCCCTGATAGAACGCAAAGTGCTGCGCTACGTATCACCTCGCCCGACCACCCGGCTCAGCAGCTACCTCCAGCTCAGCGAAGACTGGGTAGATTATCTCTTGGCAGAAAAACCAGATCAGCGCGTTCTTTTCAAGCGATTAGCGACGCCGACTGAACCTGTTCTAGCGTTGCCTGCACCGACCTCGGTTACTCGCGCAATCCAGATCATTCAACCCAACGTTGCTTGGGATAAGTTGATTTTACCGGCAGCGATACTCACGCAGATGCAAACGCTGAGCCAACAGGTTTCAGCGAGCTTTATTACCCGTACTAAAACTGGCAAAACGGCGCTGCTAGTGGGCGCACCGGGCACCGGCAAAACGATGGCTGCAAAGGCGATCGCCGCTTCCTTGCGTCATCCGCTATGCCAGGTAGATCTAAAGCAAATCGAGGCGGCAGACCATGCAGACGTGCTTACAGCTCTTGATCCGGTTCGCTACCCAGTGCTGCTAATTCAATCTGCATCCGTTTGGTTTGGTCGCAACAGCGCCTTACCCAAAGCCCAGCTAGCTAAATGGCTAAAGCAAAGGCAATCAGCACCGGGTTTACTCATCTTTAGCAGCCGTCATTTGCACACAATAAAGGCTTCCTGGCGGCAGCAGATAGACGCTACGATAACGCTTCCGTTACCTCACCGAGCAGAACGCGCAATGCTGTGGCGACAGGCGTTTTCGGGCATTGCCTGTAGTGACACAATAGACTGGGCAACGCTGGCTCAGTCTTATAAGCTGCCCGGCGGTGAAATTCAGAGAATTGCGCAAGATGCGATCACGATCGCCCAGTCTAAAAATGCGAAGACAATCACCTTAAGCGATATCAAACAGGCGATCGCCCAGCGCGGCAAGTAGTGCTACGCGATAAGAACAGAGCCTTGGCGTGGGTCGCTGCGGTGTCTTTGGCTCATATCTCTTTGACTCGTATCTGGAAGAACAGGTTTAGCTGCGCGCGCTACAAACAACAACCTTTAATTGAGTAGAATTTCAATTGAGTAGGCCTTTAATTAAGTAGACTTTCCAAAATGTTCTGAGTTGTACCCGCTGAAGACGGATCGCCTTGGGCGGTGTAAAGTGCGATCGCTTGTTCTAAATCCGCTTGGGCCTGGGTGCGGTTGCCTGATTCTGACTGAATCAGGCCGCGTAGCTGATAAGCCCTAGCGTTGCGAGGGTTTAGCGAGAGGGTGCGTGAAAGGGTGCGTTCCGCTTCACTGTAATTCCTTTCGTCGAAAAATGTCTGCGCCTGCTTTAAATAGTCTTGCTCATAGTCAATGCCTCTAAAGCGTCTTTCTAAAGTGGCGATCGCGCGAAAGCTATCGGTACGATATCCGTAGATAGGCGGCGTGGTTCCTAGGGCTTGGCGCACCTCAAAGTTGGTGATGGTTTGGAGCGATCGCCCTTCCGCCGCAGATTTGGCAATTGCGATCGCCAATCCCTCACCGACACTAACGTTCAATTCGACAATTCTGCCTGCCGTAGTGCCTAATCCGCCAAATCCCGAAGCTGGCCCTAATACGGCTAGGTTGTTACGTTCTTTGGGCAAGGTATGGCGAAACCCGTAGTTAAACACAGGCATTTGATTGAAGTCGAACAGTCGCAGCACCGAGTCGTTTACCTGTTCGTCCAAGCCTTCAATGCCGCCGCGATCGTCTAGATGATAGCCAAACGTGCCCAGCGCCTCTTGCGCATTAATGCCGCCTGCTGCCATTAGCGTCGCCGACAGCTCATCAACAGGATGCGCAATTTGGCCTGCGTTGCGAATATACAGCTCGTCCCTGATTTCTACTCTAGGAACGCCAATTTTTTCAAACATCGTCTTGATTTCATTCGCGACGGCTTGCATCTGCGCGGTCGGTTTAGCGCCGTTCTGGCTAAGCTGCTGAGCGGTTGCTGCATCGGCATAAAACAGCAGTGCATTAAAGCTGAGGCGGTCATCGAAGATAGCAATATTAGCTCTATCGAATAGAAAGCCAGACGATTTGATATCGTACTCCTGCTCTAGATAGCCATGCGTTAAAATGCTAAACGCTAAGGAGCGAACGTCGGCTGAGTCTGAAGTTCCCCGATAGAGCAGTTTAGGACGGCGCTGGTAGTCTATTAGGCTATTTAGCAGCTCCTGCCGCTTTTCGGGGTCATTGCCGCTAGCAACCGTTAGCCAGCGCTGGGCAGCGGTATCTGTCGGATCGAAATAGCGCTGGATTAGGTCGGATTCCATCTTGGCAAATTGACTGATGTCAACGTTGTAGAAGTCGATGACAAGTCCCATACTTAAAGAGCTATCCGGAAAGCCCAGGGCTTCTAGGCCCTGCATCATTTCTACGCCGCTAGCCGCAGCCAGTTCGCCGCTCTGGCTAGCGTCGATAAATACGGGCGCTGTGTAGGTGCGGTTGCTTGCTGTAAATGCGCAAAGACTCGACCCGGCTGTTTGTACTGAGTCTAAGTCGGCGCGGCCCACGACTTCGATGCCGTTGCTGCGCAGCGTCTGAGCAAAGCTTTGAGCGGCGATATCGCGGTTTAGGGCGATGGTTGTGACTTGAGCGAGTTCTAGAAATTCTTGGTAGAGCCGGCTGGGCTGACCAAAAGTGCCGTACTGCGATCGCAGTTTAGCAGGCACCTGATTGCGATCGAGGTAAGCCAGTCCGCCTCTAACTAAATGCCCGCCGATTCCTTTGGTAATATCGCCTTCTGTGACAATCGCCACGCGGCTACTTTGTCCCCTAGCCTGAAGCTCTCTTTTTACCTTTAGCGCCGTCATGACGCCCGGCACTTCGTCTCCAAAGACTACAGTGTCGTAACTGCGTGCATTGGGAATAACCGGACAGGTCGTCGTTTCTAGAGCCGTTCCGGCTTGCTGTACCGCTAATTCGGTTTGTGCCATTGCCGGAGATATTGTCCCTAAGCCCACTGTCAACGTCGCACAGGCAAAAAGGGGAAGCGTGCGTTTCATAAACTAATCTCTAAATAATGCCGCGGGGCCGAATTCGTCAGACGCAGCGCTTTATCAAAACGCCGCCCCTAATTGTCTTACAAAATTACGGCTTTAATAGAGCAGTTCAGAGATACTTATGGCGCCTTTATCGAGACTTTAAGTAACTCGATCTAAAGAAACTGTTCGTTTTTCTACAGCCATCTACGCAATGCTGCCGCGTTTGCGAGCCTCTTTGAACGAGGTGCCGACGTTTTTGAGGCCCGCACGAATCATCTCTTGCTCTAGTAGGGTAAAGAATCGGGTGCGATCGCTGCCTCTGACTACCGCCTGGTTATGCGCCTCAGCGAGCGCCACCGGATAGCCAAAGCCTTTTTGCACCTGCGCGAGCATCAGGCTCAAGGCGCTGTTAAACAGGCGATTATCCTCAATGACCCACTGAGGAAATTCAATCCGCGCGACTTCTGCGCCCACATGCACATAGCAGAAATACACTGCATGTTCGCCATAGCCGCTCAAAATTTCCGCTGAGCTTTTCCATATCGGGCCGCGCTCGCCCGGCGATAAAGCCGTAGACCACAGCGTCACATCGCGCAGCGGTGAGAAAGGATTGCAGGGCGTTTCATTGCGTCTATCTTCGCAGTGCGCCATACAGTTGGGCTGCTCGAACGGGCAGGCTTGCAGTCTCAAAAAGTTCAGGGCTTCGCTGCTGCGAGAGGCGCTGATGTAGCCCATCACGGGGACTTTGGCCTGGCGCAGCTGATCCCAAGCGTCTAAAACCGGGTTCAAAATTTCATCTCTTGCAGCGGCAGGAATCTGTTCTAAAAACCAGTAAATGAGCGAGCCGTCTGTCATGGCTACGGTGGGTACGTCGCTGGTTTTCGCGCATTCATGACCGAGCTCTCCTAGCATCACCGCCTCTGCCGCTGTTCGCTTGTAGCCCATCCACTCTTCTGTTTGAATCCCCCATTTGCGCGACGCATAGAGATCTTCAGGTCGATAAATGACCTCTGGCAAGCTGTCCAAAAGCGGATAGCGGCTTTGCCCATAGTGAATGATCACTCGGCTGATGTTGAGTAGGTAACAGTAGGCGATCTCGTGGTGACTAGGAGAGATTTGAGAGCCGTCGGAAGAGAGAACGGTGTGGGCCTTGGGCGCAATGTCTAGCGCAATTTTGGTGTCTAGCGGCTCAATAGGTTCGGCGGCGGCAAAAAGGAGACGAGACCCATTCTGGGAGGCTCCGCCAACGCGCTGCTGATTCAGCTGTTCTACTAATAGAGCCTGATGCGTAGTGGCCTGCGCCATAAGCTGTTGTGCAATTTCTACTCGCCGCCGTCCGGCCTCTGCTTCCTGCGTGAGGTGGTCGCTAATTCCCTGCATTTGGCGAGCGAGCTTGGAGAGATCGAGCATAGCGCTTTAACAAATCCACTGATCGAACGGTTGTACTATTTGCTCTAATGATAGTAGATGAATGCGGGCGTCTTGTCTGACCGTTTCTCTATCTGGCTCTAAGTTATAGCCCCAATCGGCTAAAAATAGCTGAACTTCTGTGAGATCATTCTGTTGCTTTACTTGTGTTAAAGCCGGTAGGCGATCTTCAACAAACCAGATTCGCGAAACTGAATGTTGTTCTTTTAGTAAGCGCAATGTCTCGTATTTTGGTCGCTTTACTTCTTTGCCAAAAATTCGCTCTGCCGGAAAATCTACGCCGCTTTGCTCTAGCAGTGCTTTGATAAATCGGCCTTCTTTGGTACTCACGATATAGAGCGGTAAGTCTGTCGCTAGCAGTTCGCGCAATCGTTCGATCATGCCTGGATAAAAACGGTGCAGCGCCAGCCAGGACGGTAAATCTGCTTGAATCCACCGATCTCGAACGCCGTCTAAGGCGCCTACCGACTGCGATTTCTCTAAGCCAGCTGCTTCTAGGTAAGGCAGGGCCATCTGCGGCCAGTTGGCGACGATCTTTTCGCTGCGATCGCCTGCAACGAGCGATCGCACCAATACCGGCATTTCCCAGCCCGTTTCAATCACCGGACGCAGGGGATAAAACTTCTCAGCGAGTCCTTCTGGTGGGCGATCGCTTTCTGGCTTAAACAGTAAACAGTAGGCCCGCCAAGCCGTTTGAAAGTACTCAATCAATCCGTCGCAGATGACACCATCAAAATCGAGCGCGAGTAGTTGAGGCGAAGCCATAGGTAAACGAACAGCCGTAAGCGAACGTTGAAGAATGCCTATAGCTTAGTTGGATGTGGCGCGACTATCCACTGGAATAAGCTCTAGTCGTCTGGTTTTTGAAAGCTGCACCTCGGCAACCTCGTCTTTCCTCGACCCACGCTTGGCGCAGGCCGCTTCTGGGGCTACCTGTTCTGATACTGGCTCTGCAGTGGTTTCTATCTGAAGCTGTAGCGGCAGCAAAATCGTGAATGTAGATCCTACTTTTGGCTCCGACTTAAGCTGAATGCTCCCCTGAAGCAACTTAACAATCTGATTAGTAATGGCCAGTCCTAACCCTGTACTGCTCTGCAGCTGCTGCCCCGCTTCGCCCTGATAATAGGGTTCAAAGATCAGGCCCTGCTCGGAAGCATCAATACCGTACCCTGTGTCTTTAACTTCAATTTCAACATAGTCTTTTCTCCTACTAGACGAAGACCCGTTGTCGGCGGTTAGATCTTGCTCTGCGTTAGGCGCTAAGCCGTCAGCACCTGGCATGTCTCCTTTCACCAAGCGAGTTCGAACCTGAATGCTGCCAGAATCCGTGTAGCGAATAGCATTACTCAGCAAGTTGGTAACGACCTGTCGCAGCCTTACCTTGTCCGTTATTAGTAGCGTGTCGTCAGGATTGCCCTCAACCGTAAGCGCTAGCCCTTTCTGCTGGGCCATAATTCTCAGCGCCGTGGCCACTTCAGCCACCACTTCACAAGCATCCACCGACTGAGCCGCGAGTGACACCTTGCCCGCTCGATAAGAAGACATCTCCAGCGCATTGTTGATGGTTCCTAGCAGCCGCCGTCCGCTCGTTAGCACCTGCTCTACATACTCTGAATGCACCGCACCTTCGTTAGCCATTCGTTTCAAAAAGAGGTCGGAGTAACCGATAATGCTGCTGAGCGGACTCTTTAGCTCGTGGGCTAGATGGGCCAGGTTGGACTGCTCGTTGCGAACGATTCGATCTAGCTCCTGGTTGCTGGTAATTAGCTCGTCGTAAAGGACGTTTAGCTCGCTCAATCGCTCGCTGGCGTAACGCTTCATCGAAAAGGCGACAACTTTGTCAACAGCGCTGTTGACCGACTTAACTAGGGCAAAAATTTCTAAAGGCTCAGCCTGGCCAATTTCTTCTGAGAGCACCTGCAAGATAATCTCGCGCAGAATGGCGTATTCCCACACGATTTCTTCTGCGTCATAGCCTTGCCTAGCGCGCAGTTTGACATGTCCAAGCGATTCTTTTAGCAGGCTCGTCGTTTTGTCAAAATCTGCTTGAGCCGAGTTAGATTTATCGAGAACCTGGGCGATCGCCTTCAAAATATCTGGCAAGCTGTCCAGCGTTTCAGTAGAAGACAGATTACAGCTTGTCTCAATCAGCTCATCGCGCCGAACTCGGCTCAACCACCGCCGAATGATAACGCCCTGTTTGCTCAGCAAGATCTGGTCAGTTTTCATGATTTTTATGATTTTGTACTCAGTAGCACTGGGTAGCACAGATCTTAAATTGAGCTAATTGTTTAAGAAAGTGTTTAATTACTCACCCAACCTAACAAAATGTGGGGGTCTGCGTCTTGACCCGCTCATATCTCTATATCTCTCAATAGAGGTGCTAAAAAAGAGGTGCTAAAAAAGAGGCTCTAAAAACCAGCCGCAGGTAAACTGATAACGAGATTAGCCACTAGAATCAGTGAAGGGCAAAAGCTAAGTACGAAAGCTAAACGGGTTTATGAGCGTCTCTTTTTCAGACGAATTTGATGTGGTGGTAGTCGGTGCGGGGCACGCGGGCTGTGAAGCGGCTTTGGCCTCAGCTCGACTCGGATGCCGGACGATGCTGCTGACGATGAACTTAGATCGAATTGCCTGGCAGCCTTGTAATCCGGCGGTGGGTGGCCCTGCCAAGTCTCAGCTGGCTCATGAGGTGGATGCGCTCGGCGGCGAGATTGGTAAAGTGGCGGATCGTACCTACTTGCAAAAGCGAATTCTTAATAGTTCTAGAGGGCCTGCGGTTTGGGCGCTAAGGGCGCAGACAGATAAGCGTGAATATGCGGCTGTCATGAAGTCTATTGTGGAGAATCAGGAGAACCTGGTGCTGCGCGAAGGCATGGCAACCGATTTAGTCTTAGGCGACAACGACGAAATTATTGGCGTAGAAACCTACTTTGGCATGACCTTTGGCTGTAAGGCCGTTATCCTCACCACCGGAACTTTTCTTAACGGCACTATCTGGGTTGGCAAAAAGTCTCTTTCGGCAGGCCGAGCGGGCGAACCGGCGGCAATTGGCATGAGCGAAACGCTAAACCGTCTAGGCTTTGAAACCGGACGGCTCAAAACGGGAACACCTGCCCGCGTAGATAAGCGCTCTGTAGACTACAGCCAGCTAGAGGAGCAGCCCGGAGACAAAGACGTGCGCTGGTTTAGCTTTGATCCTGAAGCCTGGCAGGAGCGCGAGCAGATTCCCTGCTACATGACGCGCACAACCGCCATCACGCACCAAATAGTTCGAGACAATCTAGAACTCTCTCCGGTTTACGGCGGCTGGGTAGAGTCTAAAGGCCCTCGCTATTGCCCCTCGATTGAGGACAAGATTGTCCGCTTTGCCGACAAAGAGAGCCATCAGATTTTTATTGAGCCAGAAGGAAGAGATTACCCTGAGCTATATATTCAGGGGTTTTCGACGGGATTGCCGGAGTCTATTCAGGTGGAGATGCTGCGATCGCTCCCCGGCCTAGAAAACTGCACTATGCTGCGCCCGGCTTATGCCGTGGACTATGACTATCTCCCGGCCACCCAATGCCTGCCTACCTTAATGACCAAAAAAGTGGAAGGGCTGTTCTGTGCAGGCCAGGTCAATGGCACGACAGGCTACGAAGAGGCCGCAGGCCAGGGCATCGTTGCTGGTATCAACGCAGCGCGATTGGTCAACGGCCAGGAGATGGTGGTCTTCCCCCGCGAAGGCAGCTATCTTGGCACGATGATTGACGATCTTTGTACAAAAGACTTACGAGAACCTTACCGGGTGCTGACCTCGCGCTCTGAATATCGTTTAATTCTGCGTTCAGACAATGCGGATCAAAGACTAACGCCTTTAGGCCGCGAGATTGGCCTGATTGACGATCGTCGCTGGCAGTTATTTACCCAGAAGCAAGAAAATATTGCCGCTGAAAAAGAGAGATTGCATAGCCAGCGAGTGAAAGAGCAGGAAAAGACTGGCAAACAGATTTACGCTGACACCGAACAGCGGATCAAAGGCTCAGTGACATTGGCCGATCTCATTCGCCGTCCAAAATTTCACTACTCGAATCTAGAGAATTACGGGTTGGGCAATGCGGCGCTAACTCGCGCCGAGAAAGAAGGAGCAGAAATAGACATTAAATACTCGGGATACATTCAGCGTCAGCAAAGCCAGATTGATATGGTCTCTCGTCAAACCAACCGCTCTTTACCGAAAGACCTCGACTATATGACGGTAGAAACCCTATCGATGGAGTCGCGTGAGAAGCTGAATAAGGTGAAGCCGCTAACGGTAGGGCAAGCAACGCGAATTGGCGGCGTGAATCCTTCGGATGTGAATGCGCTATTGGTGTATTTGGAAGTGCGCGATCGCAAGGCTAAAGACCCAAGAGCTGAAGACCCAAGAGCTAAAGGCCAGGCAGTATCA
>Ga0209194_1001220_pt1 | contig 16730 bp, 9 predicted proteins | sample COGITO_mtgs_1004_FD_184787 | JGI IMG/M metagenome (GOLD analysis project Ga0209194, IMG submission 184787) | Pelagic marine microbial communities from North Sea - COGITO_mtgs_100413 (SPAdes) (version 2) | ecosystem: Environmental > Aquatic > Marine > Epipelagic ...
GTTTGAGATCCCTCGTCGCTGCGCTCTGTCGGGATGACAGGTTTTTACAGCTCTATTGGTATGACAGGTTAGTGAGTGGCAAGCCACCTCCAGCCTGTCATCTCGAACGCATGTGAGAGATCTCAATCTAGCCATCAACCCAATACCAACATCCGACTTGGTGAAACCCCATCCTGCAATTACAATAGCCGGCTTTTAAATCACCGCACTCAGAGCCGCCCCAATGTCGATCCGCAAAAACCAGCTGGAAGCCAACAAACTGCAGAAGCGTCTGCGCCGCAATGTGGGCAAAGCGATCGCCGATTACAACATGATCGAAGAGGGCGACCGCATTATGGTCTGCCTCTCCGGCGGCAAAGATTCCTATGCCATGCTCGATATCTTGATGGGTTTGCAGGCCAGCGCACCAATCAAGTTTGATCTGGTTGCGGTGAATCTCGACCAGAAACAGCCGGGATTTCCCGAGCATGTGCTGCCCGAGTATCTGGATAAGCTCGACATCGAATACCATATCCTCGAGAAAGACACCTACAGCATTGTCACCAGCAAGGTTCCTGAAGGAAAAACCTACTGCAGCCTCTGCTCACGTCTGCGTCGCGGCACGCTTTATGGATTCGCGGAACAGATCGGCTGCACCAAGGTTGCTCTGGGTCATCATCGGGATGATATTGTCGAAACATTGTTTTTGAATATGTTCTACCAGTCCAAACTTAAGGCCATGCCGCCAAAATTACTGTCCGACGATAAAAAGAATATTGTCATTCGTCCACTGGCTTATTGTCGCGAAGATGATCTGGTGGCATTGGCGGAGCTGAAAGAATTCCCGATTATTCCCTGCAACCTTTGCGGTTCTCAAGATGGCCTGCAACGCAACGTGGTCAAAGAGATGTTGGTCAATTGGGAGCGCCAGTACCCAGGTCGTATTGAGAGTATTTTCAGTTCTATAAAAAGTATTTCGCCTTCCCAACTTGCGGATACTGAGCTATTCGATTTTGAAACTTTGCAAATTGTCCGTGATGAAATTGATCATTCGTCTGAGATTAAAGCAATTAATCTTTAGTGGACATGTTAGCCTGTTAGGCAATCAAGTTAGCCGCTCAAGTTAGCCGCTCAAGTTAGCTATTTAAACAATAACAGCAACATCAAGGGGTCTCATGTCTCAACTGTCGCTACCTACCACCATTGCTTTTTTGCTCTATGTCATCATCGTTTTAGCGATCGGAATCTATGCCTACAGCAAAACTAAGGACGCCACTGATTACTTTCTTGGCGGCCGAAAACTCTCTCCGTTAGTGACCGCGATTAGTGCCGGCGCCTCAGATATGAGTGGCTGGATTCTTTTGGGTCTACCGGGATACGCCTATCTGGCGGGCCTTGAGGCTGCGTGGATTACTCTGGGTTTAACCATTGGTGTCGCAGCCAATTGGATGCTGGTGGCCAAGCGTCTACGCATCTATACCGAGATGCTCGATGATGCTGTGACCATTCCAGCCTATTTGCAGCGCCGTTTTCAGGATTCAACGGTGTGGCTGAAGTCGATTGCCGCGATCAGTATTTTGCTGTTCTTCCTTTTCTATGTGGCCTCAGGCCTGATTGCCGGTGGCAAGTTATTCAACGTGGTCTTTGGTCTCGACTACTATGTTGCGGTCTTTGTCGGTGTCATCTTAATTTTGTTTTACACCTTATTCGGAGGCTTTTTAGCCGTTTCCTGGACTGATGTGTTCCAGGGTTTGCTGATGCTCATTGCTCTGGTCGCGGTGCCGGTACTGGTGCTCGATAATGTCGGTGGGTTCTCTTCTGCTGTGGCGACCATCGAGGGGACCAATCCTGAATTATTAAATATGTTTACCAACGCCGCCGGGGAACCTCTGGGTTGGCTGACGATTTTCGGCCTGCTCGGTTGGGGTCTGGGTTACTTTGGTCAGCCCCATATTCTCGCGCGTTTTAAGGCGATCCGCTCTGCTGATGAGACTGGTGTGGCCACGGTTATTGGCGTCAGCTGGGCCTCCTTCGGCTACCTGATGGCTATTTTGGTGGGTTTCTGTGGTATCGCTTATTTGAATGAGCCCTTAGCGGATCCAGAAAAAGTCTTTATCACCCTAACCAGTTTGGTTTTCCATCCCCTGGTTGCAGGTATTTTGTTGGCAGCAATTCTCGCGGCGATTATGAGTACTGTAGATTCCCAGCTGTTGGTCTGCTCCGCAGCACTGGCCGAGGATTTATATCCGCTGATGGTGAAGAAGTCCCTCTCCGCTGAAACGCGCATGAAAGTGGGCCGCATTGCCGTTATTGTACTGGCAGTGATTGCATCGGCGATGGCTATGGATCCTGAGAGTAAGGTGCTAGATGTGGTCAGTTATGCCTGGGCCGGTCTCGGTGCTTCCTTGGGCCCCGCTATTCTAATTAGCCTTTATTGGCGTTCCATGACGTCTCAGGGTGCCCTAGCTGGTATCTTGGTGGGAGCGGTGACAGTGATGGTTTGGTCTCAGCTAAGTGGTGGCCTCTTTGATATCTATGAATTGGTACCCGGCTTTATTCTGTCCGCCGTGGCAGTGGTATTAGTGAGTCTGCGCAGCCCAGCGGTTAGTGATGCTGTTGGCATTCAGTTTGACGACATGCGCACGAAGCTAAGAGGTGGCGCGTAGTCGATTAGTGTGCGGTGAGTAGCAGCTTGCCGCCAATATTGAGATAGCTGTCAACATTCGGTTAAGGACTTTGCCATATACTTCCAGAATCTAGTTTTAGGCGGGAAGGGCGGCAAAAAAAGTGCACCGAATAAAAATTCATCAAGGCAAAGTCACCACTCTAAACGTTGAAGCTCTAGTCAGTTGCTACTCTCAGAGCAAAGCAGTGGAGATTTTGGCAGTGGCCAGTGGCGATGGCCTGATACCGCTCAGAGTGGGCGATGTACAGGTTGTCTCTAACCTAAATCAAGATTGGAACAAAGACACTGATAGAATTTTCATTGAGGCTATAGGCCCGCGCTGGCGTGGTGGAGATTATCAGGAAGAGCATGAGCTGGCCTCCTGTTATAGCAAAGCCATGGATCTGGTCAAGTATTACAACGTTCGCAGTGTCGCCTTTACGCCAATCAGCTGCGGAGTTCTGGGCTTTCCCGCCAACCGTGCAATCAACGTTGCTATTCAACAAATTAAGCTAGGCCTGCGACGAAATCCTCTGATTGAAACTGTGGTTTTTTGCTGCTTTGATCCGGTGACTACTGCGCTCTATCGCAGCCGTTTGGGCAAGTAATAGCCTGGGTAATGAATAGCTTAGGTAATTGGTAGCTTAGGTAATTAGTAGCCTTAGTCATTAGTAGCTTAGGTAATTAGTAGCCTTAGTCATTAGTATCCTAAGTAAGCAGCAGCCCAGTCGCTTTAATAGAGGCGAAAAAAAGCCGCTAATTAAAGCGGCTATTCAGAGCGGCTATTCAGAGCGGCGAATCAAATGCCGCTTACATCTTCTCCATCACTTCAATACCCAACAGGTCGAGACCTTTGGCAATAGTTTCCGAGGTCAGTTTGCACAGTTGCAAGCGACTCTTCTGAACGCTCTCCTCTACATCGTCTTTTAGCACCGGGCAGTGCTCGTAAAAGGTCATATAAGCACTGGCCAATTCGTAGACATAGTTACAAAGAATATGTGGATAGCCCTCAGCGGCAACCTGGTCCACCAGATCATCAAACTGTAGCAACTTCATTATCAGGGCTTTTTCCTGTGGCTCAGTAATGCTAATTTCGGCACTAAAGCCTTCGGCGCTAATTCCGGCCTTGCGGAAAATACTGCGTATCCGGGTGTAGGCATATTGCAGATAGGGCGCGGTATTACCTTCAAATGAGAGCATTGAGTCCCAGTCAAAAATATAATCATTGGTGCGAGTCTTACTCAGATCAGCGTACTTGATCGCACCTATGCCAACACTGCGGGCAATATTTTTGATCTCTTCTTCGCCGAGATCGGTATTTTTACTGCGCAACAACTGCTCGGCACGTTCTACGGCTTCCACCAGTAGGTCGGCGAGTTTCACGGTTCCGCCACTGCGGGTTTTAAAGGGTCTGCCATCTTTGCCCATCATGGTGCCGAAGGGGTGATGCTCAAGACTCACTGCGTCGGAGACATAGTCGGCTTTGCGAGCAGCGGCAAATACCTGCTTCATGTGCAGAGATTGTCGTGCATCAATAAAGTAGAGAATACGGTCGGCCTGTAGTTGGCCAACGCGGTAACGCATAGCGGCGAGATCCGAGGTGGCATAGAGAAAACCGCCACCGGATTTTTGCACAATCATCGGTGAGGGGTCGCCATTCTTGTCCGCCAGTTCGTCGAGAAAGACCACCTGGGCGCCATCACTCTCAACGGCTAAACCCTTGGACTGCAAGTCATCGAGAACATTTTGCAGATCATCGTTGTAGGCGCTCTCGGGCATAATATGCTCGGCGGTGAGGCCGACATTGAGCTGGGAATAGATCTCCAAATTATGGGCCACGGAGACCTGAATAAACTTTTGCCACAGAGCTCGGCAGTGAGCGTCTCCAGACTGCAGTTTGACCACATAGGCACGAGCGGTATCGGCGAATTCTGGGTCGGCGTCAAAGTGCTTCTTTGACTGCTGATAAAACAGTTCTAAATCACCCAGGGCGAGTTCCGCCTGTTCCCCTTCACTGAGCTGTTGTTCCAGTTCCGCAATCAACATGCCGAACTGAGTGCCCCAGTCCCCCATGTGGTTTTGGCGCAGGACCTTATGGCCTTGATATTCAAGAACCCGAGCAACTGCATCGCCAATAATAGTCGAGCGCAGATGGCCCACATGCATTTCTTTGGCGAGATTGGGTGAGGAGTAATCGACAACGACTCTTTGCTGATCTCCGTCTTGATCCGATTCACTTTTAGTATAGAGAGTATCGGTGCTGAGGCTGGCGGTCAGAAAGGTGTCATTAAGGTGGATATTGATAAAGCCGGGACCGGCAATTTCAAGGTTGTCGGCAATCCCTTCGAGATCCACATGCTGGATGATCTTTTCTGCCAACTCTCGGGGGTTCATTTTAAGCCGTTTGGCCGCACCCATGGCTCCGTTGGCTTGATAATCGCCAAACTGAGGTTTGCCGCTGAGCGCCAGAGTCGGTGAGCATTCGCTGGGGACTCCCGCGGCCTGCATGGCGGCGGAAAATCGCTGGTTGAGAAGCTCTTTGATGCGCATGATTGTGGCTTTCCTTGGGTCTTAGAGGCTCTAAATAAAGAGCGAAGCTGAAATTTGAGGTGAATTGTAGGTTTCCCGAGATGGAAAGCAAAGCCATACTTGCAAATAATCGCGGTATTGCTATAGTTTTGCCGTCTGGCCATTCCAAGGCCGCTCTCAACTCATTTTTGCATTATCTAGGATCTCCGATGGACTCAACACTGATCTCGCAAGGCTTAGATCTGATGCTCTATGGTATGGGCACAGTCTTTACCTTTTTAACTCTGCTAGTGGGTGTTACCACTCTGATGTCGAAGGTTGTAAACAAGCTCGTGATTGAGCAGCCAGAGATGGCTGTCAGCACAATGGCTGCTGCCCCAGTGCAGATCGCTGTTGAGCCGCGCATTGCCAAAGTGATTCAGGCGGCGATCGATCAGCACCGCAGCAAGAGGTAGCTTCACCGGTTTCAAACGAACTCTTTACGCACTTTTAACTAACGTACTTTAAACGAAAATATCAAAATGGACATGAATATGCCCTCGACACCTGCCGCCCTCGGCATTACCGAAGTTGTTCTGCGCGACGCGCACCAGTCTCTCTTTGCCACCCGTATGCGTATCGACGATATGCTGCCGATCGCTGAGAAGCTCGACCAAATTGGTTACTGGTCAATGGAGTCTTGGGGTGGAGCTACATTTGATTCCTGTATTCGCTTTTTGGGTGAGGATCCCTGGGACCGTATTCGCGAGATCAAAAAAGCCATGCCCAATACGCCGCAGCAGATGCTGTTTCGCGGCCAGAATATTCTCGGCTACCGTCACTATGCCGATGACGTGGTGGAAAAATTTGTTGAGCGCGCTGCCATAAACGGCATAGATGTATTCCGCGTGTTTGACGCGATGAACGATATGCGCAACCTCGAAACCGCACTGCGGGCCGTGGTTCAGGTGGGCAAACATGCTCAGGGCACCATCTCCTACACAGTGAGCCCCGTGCACACCATCGATCGATGGGTGGACATGGGTCGCCAGCTTGAAGATGCAGGCGCGCACTCAATCTGTATTAAAGATATGGCTGGACTGCTCACTCCTTATAACGGTTTTGAACTGATCACCAAACTTAAACAGGCGGTGTCTATTCCACTGCAGTTGCACGCCCACGCGACAACCGGTCTCTCCACCAGCACTATTATGAAATGTGTTGAGGCGGGTATCGACCGCGTTGATACCGCCATCTCTTCCATGTCCATGACCTATGGTCACTCGGCGACGGAATCAGTGGTTTCGATCTTTAAAGGCACCGAGCGCGACTCGGGCCTGGATATAGTTAAGCTCGAAGAAATTGCCGCTTACTTTAGAGAAGTGCGCAAGAAGTACTCTGAGTTTGAAGGTTCGATGCGCGGTGTTGATTCACGCATCTTAGTCGCTCAGGTCCCAGGTGGCATGCTGACTAATATGGAAGGCCAGCTGCGCGAGCAGGGCGCGGAAGATCGCATCGACGAAGTGCTAGCTGAAATTCCCCGAGTTCGTGAAGACCTGGGTTTTATTCCACTGGTTACACCCACCTCGCAGATTGTCGGTACTCAGGCAGTATTAAATGTACTCACCGGCGAGCGCTACAAGTCGATTACCAAAGAGACTTCTGGTGTTTTACGCGGCGAGTATGGCGCCACACCAGCGCCGATGAATGCTGAGCTACAGGCCCGCGTTTTGGATGAGGGCGAAGAGCCAATCACCTGTCGTCCCGCGGATAATATCGCACCAGAGCTGGAAGCATTGACCCTAGAGCTAGAGGGCTTATCTGCAGAGCACGGTTTTGACCTGAGCAGCGGAGAAGGGCAGATTGATGATGTCCTGACCTACGCACTGTTCCCACAGGTCGGCCTCAAATTTTTACAGAATAAAGATAATCCAGACGCCTTTGAGCCAGTGCCCACAGACAAGGTTAAGTCTGCAGCCCAGACCAATGATACCGGGGAAGAAATTTACACAGTGGAAGTCGAAGGTGTCTCCTACACAGTGGCAGTAAGTGATGGTGGTGATGTCAAGGCTATTGTTGGAGCCGCGGGTGCCGCCACGGGAACGCCTAGTTCTGCAGTTGCCGCAACCGGTGGCGAGCCTGTAACCGCTCCTCTGGCTGGCACAGTGGTGAAGATGCTGGTGCAGCCCGGACAGCAGGTCAGCGAAGGGGAGAGCATAGTGATCCTTGAGGCGATGAAGATGGAAACATCAGTCAGTGCGCCAAAAGCCGGTCAAATTGTTGAGCTCAAAGCAAAGAGTGGCGACAGCGTAACTGTCGGCGATGTGTTGCTAACCCTGGCTTAAGGAGTCGTTTGAAAAATGGATAATCTACTCAGTTTATGGGCCAGTTCAGGTCTTGCACAGATTCAACCCGGTCAGCTGGTCATGATGTTGGTCGGCTTGGGTTTGCTGTTTCTTGCCATCAGTAAAGGTTTTGAGCCTCTATTACTAGTGCCAATCGGTTTCGGTACTATTTTAGCCAACGTTCCCGGAGCTGGCTTTGATGCCGCGCCGGTCTACGATGCCATGGGTCATATGGAGAGCCCCGGCGGGTTGCTCTACTATATCTATCATGCGGGTATTGAAACGGGCTTGTTCCCGCTGATTATCTTTATGGGCGTCGGCGCAATGACTGATTTTGGTCCTCTGCTGGCCAACCCTAAGACTCTATTGTTAGGTGCCGCGGCTCAGGTGGGTATCTTTACCACTGTGGTGGGTGCGGTGGCCCTAAGTCATTTTGGCATCTTCGACTTTACCATTCAGGAGGCGGCATCCATCGGTATTATCGGTGGTGCTGACGGACCCACGGCGATCTTCGTAACCAGCAAACTGGCACCAGATCTGCTTGGGCCAATTGCTGTTGCAGCCTATTCCTATATGGCACTGGTGCCGATTATTCAACCGCCGATTATGCGCGCTCTGACCACACCAGCTGAACGCCAGATTAAAATGGTCCAGCTGCGCCCAGTGACCAAAGCTGAACGCATAGTATTCCCCCTGGCACTGTTGGTATTGGTGGCCATGTTACTGCCAGATGCTGCACCTTTATTAGGGATGTTTTGTTTCGGAAATTTAATGCGCGAATGTGGTGTGGTTAACCGTCTCAGTGATACAGCGCAAAACGCATTGATCAACGTTGTGACCATTTTCCTAGGTCTGGGTGTGGGCTCGAAAATGAGCGCCGAGAAATTCCTCAATCCAGAGACCATGGGTATTCTTGCCCTGGGTGCCGTAGCCTTCTGTATAGGCACTGCCTCTGGTGTGTTGATGGCCAAACTGATGAATGTCTTTGCCAAGCACAAGGTCAATCCACTAATTGGCGCCGCCGGTGTGTCGGCAGTGCCTATGGCCGCACGAGTTGCCAACAAAGTCGGTCTCGACGCCAACCCGCAGAACTTCCTATTGATGCATGCCATGGGTCCCAATGTGGCCGGTGTAATCGGTTCTGCAGTAGCCGCTGGCGTTATGATCAACCTTGTTGGCGGTATGTAAACCAATGGGCCCGATTGAAAAAATTATCACCGAAAAGCTAGCTGGTGAGTTCAACGCTGAAGTCTTGCAGGTCACTAATGAGAGCTATATGCACTCAGTGCCTGCAGGTTCGGAGAGCCACTTTAAGGTGGTCTTGGTCACTGAGCAGTTTGCTGGCAAGCGTCAGGTGCAGCGCCATCAAGCTATCTATGCTGTGCTCGCTGAGGAGTTGGCGGGGCCTATACATGCGCTGGCTCTTCATACCTACAGTTGCGCAGAATGGGCTGAGAGCCAAGGGCAAGCGCCAGACTCTCCTAAATGCCTAGGGGCTAACAAGTCCCAGTAGTATGTCAGTGCCCTTTCCCAGCGTAGGCGCGCTTTATCGCAGAAAGTGCCACTTCATCCCGTAAAAATCCCCCTTCGCCGTTTAGCGCTGGAGCTTGTTCAAATCAGCGTACAGAATCAGAGACTCAAAATTCTGATACTTGCGTATAGGCAAGACATGAATTCATTATAAAACGTTGTTAGGGGGAATTATGCGTCACCACAAATCAAATTTTGTTGGCTCTTTTAGCCGTACTTGGCAAGCAAGCCGCTTGAGTACAGTTGCATTACTTTTATCTTCTCTTTTCCTAGCCGCCTGTGGCGGGGGAAGTGATGATTACAGCTCAACGGACAATGCGGCTGACGGCGCTCCTTCGCTCTCCGCAGTGACAATTGCCTCGGGCGATAAGTCCACGGTAACCGTTGGCGACGTGGTGACAGTGACAATATCTGCTAGCGAAGCGATCAGTGCGCCTACTGTGACCATTGGCGGTTCTGCTGCAACCAGTGTTGATGGGTCCGGCGATTCCTGGACAGCGTCTCGCGCAATGACCGCAGATGATACTGCTGGTGATATCTCTGTGTCGGTTGCTTACGAAGATATAAGTGGTGATGCAGGTGTTCCTGCCTCGGCAACGACAGACTCCAGTGCTCTCATGTTTGAGATTCTTCTGCAGACTGGCTTTGCGATAGATGGCCCCTTCTTAAATGCAAAGGTGTTTGGCGATTATAATGAGAATGGTGTTCACGACGCCGGTGAGCCATCGGATATAACCGATGTGAATGGCGCCTACTCTCTGATCGACACTGCCTCCGCTCCGGCTGCCTACACCATTGTAGTAGAAATGACCGCGGACACAGTGGATGCCATCTCCGGCGAAAGCTATGCAGATACTGGAGTTGTTCTGAAAGGCTCTTCTGCTGGTTCAGTAGTAACACCCCTTACTACTATCTTAGAAGCGGCCAAAGTTTCTAACCCTGATTACACTGCTGGTGAGCTTTCCCTGGCAATGGGATTACCTGTTGGCGTCGATATTGCGACCTACAACCCATTTGCTGCAGACGCTGATGCGACTACAGCCCATGCGGTTGAGACTGTTTTTCAGCAAGTTATGACGGCAACGCTTTTGGTTGCTGAAGCCATGCAAGGTGTTGGTGCTATTGCGGGTGTTGAGCTTTCAGCGGCCCAAGCCAGTGCTGCGGCCCTGACGGCACTGACCAACATGGTTGTAGCTTCATCTGTGGAAGTTGATCTGGCGGATAGCGCTCAGGTTGCGACGCTGCAGACTTTTGCAAAAACTGAATTGGCAGCCCAGAGCATTGAAGTGTCAGATGCGGTTGCCGACTTTATTCTTGATAAAGCATCGGCCACTGTGACTACTGTTGCAGCGGCATTTGATACGCTTACAGCGGATGATTTCACCGCCGGCAACACATCAGCAGTATCTAAGGTTAAACAAGAAGCTGCTGCAGAGCTTGCCGCTATGGCCGCCGCCGCAGTGACCTACTTGGCTGACAATGCAGGCGTAGCTGATTTAAGTGCATTTGATACCAGTGCCACTTTGACACTGGATACTTCTGCAGGCGTCGATGCCGCGGTTGTTGATAATGGTGGTGATACGGATTCAGGGCCAGCTTTAGCTATTGAAGTAACTGAGGCCTTTAACGGCACCACTATTGCCGAGGGTTCGGTTTATACCTTCCCCGCATCTGCTGAGAGCTACGCTGGTTTTGCCAATATGAACACGGCCATCTATCCCATCACTCTGGAGGAAGATAGCGTCATTACCTTTACCGGTTCTGTGCCATCAGGCGTTAGTGCTGATGTGCGTTTCCGCTTTGAAGCCAATCCTTATCCTGCAACTGAGCCATCGTTCGATACGGCAGTTGTTACGGTAAGTGGTTCCGAATCTGCGACCTATAGCATTGCTGTTCCGTCACAGGGTGCTAATACGTTTAATTCGTTAATTATGTATCTCAATACTCGTGATGTGGGTGTTGTGGTTACGAACATTACTTTGTCTGCTCCTGGTGGTGATACAGGTGGTACTGACCCAGAACCGGCGACAGGCATTACTATAACTGAAGCCTTTAACGGCACCACTATTGCCGAGGGTTCGGTTTATACCTTCCCCGCATCTGCTGAGAGCTACGCTGGTTTTGCCAATATGAACACGGCTATTTATCCAATCACTGTAGCTGAAGATAGCGTCATTACCTTTACCGGTTCTGTGCCTTCAGGTGCGAGTGCTGGTGTGCGTTTCCGCTTTGAAGCCAATCCTTATCCTGCTACTGAGCCATCGTTTGATACCGTAGAGGTTACGGTAGACGGTGCTGACTCAGCGACTTACAGCATTGCTGTTCCGGCGCAAGGTGCAAATACCTTTAGTTCGTTGATTATGTATCTCAATACTCGTGATGTGGGTGTTGTGGTCACGGACATTACTTTGACTGCTGCTGGCGGTGATACAGGTGGTGGTGATACAGGCGGTGGTGATACAGGTGGCGGTGATATTGGTTCTGCCCCAACGCCAACGGCTGATGCCGCTGGTGTACTGTCTATCTTTAGTGATGCCTATACAGATCTTGAGGGAACCAACTTTAATCCTTTCTGGGACCAAGCTGGATCTGTTTCAACTGATAATGGTGTATTGACCTACAGCAACCTCAACTATCAGGGAACTAACCTTGGTTCAACCGACGGTGATGTGACGCGCGATGTAAGTGGCTATGAGAGCTTGCACGTTGATTTCTATTCTGCGGATGCACAGACCCTCAAGTTCTTCCTGATTGGTGCTAGCGGAGAGGTAGGTTATGACCTACCTGTCCAGGCCAATACTTGGGTTAGTGTCGATATTCCGCTGACGACTTTTACTGCGGCTGATCTCACTCAGGTGAAGCAGTTCAAGGTTGATGCCAATCCGAACAGCGGTGTTACGGTATTGTTCGATAACCTCTACTTCTATGGTGTTGGAACTACGCCCGTTGAGAAGAATGTTACGTTCTCAGTTGATATGACAGGTGTTGATCTTGGTGGTGAGGTTCCAACACTTCAAGGCACCTTTAACAATTGGTGCGGCGCTTGTAGTCCAATGGTTGATAGTGATGGGGATAATATTTGGACCTTAACTGTTCCACTATTTGACGGAAGTTATCAGTATAAATACGCGTTGGGTGCGTGGGTTTCTGATGAGACTGTCCCAGCCAGCTGTGATAATACAATTGGCGCGAATCGAGCAGTAACTGTTTCTGCTGACGTAACTTTGGCAATTGATGTTTACAGTGGTTGCCCAGGTGATAATGATGGCAGTGGCGATAACGGTAGTGGAGATATTGGTTCTGCCCCAACGCCTTCAGCTGATGCGGCTTCTGTACTGTCCATCTTCAGCGATGCCTATACGGATCTTGAAGGCACTAACTTCAATCCAGGTTGGGGTCAATCGGGAACCGTTGCAACTGATGGCGGTGTTCTAACTTACAGCAACCTAGACTACCAGGGTACTGAGTTTTCTGGTGCACAGGATGTTAGCGGTTATGCAAGCGTTCACGTAGATTTCTATTCTGCCGATGCCCAGACTCTCAAGTTCTTTTTGGTCGGTGCTGGTGAGACTGCCTATGACTTGCCCGTTGAAGCCAATACTTGGGTTAGTGTTGATATTCCACTAACTGCGTTTACCGGTGTTGATCTGACCCAGGTGATTCAGTTTAAGGTTGATGCTAATCCGAACAGCGGTGTGACTGTATTGTTCGATAACCTCTATTTCCATAGTGGTACCAGTGGTAGCGGCGGTGACACAGATACAGAGGGTGACTCCGAGTCGGATACTGGCAGCATAAATTTTGACGATTCACTTACTACATATGTGTTTGCCGATATTGGTCCAGATGCCAATCCAGGCTCTAATTCTGCAATCGTGCAGGATCCAGATGACGCAACGAATTCAGTTGTAATGTCTACTCGAGTTGGTAACACCACTACTTATAATGGTCTGTGGTTCACTGAATCGGAAGATGGCGGCTCAATTGATACCTATGAGTTTGAATCAGGCGATACAGTTGTCTCAATGCGAGTGCGTTCCCCAGCAGCGGGTAAAACAGTGCTGCTGAAATTCGAAGTTGATGATAATGCAGCCATTTCCACAGTCGCCACAGCCCAGACTACAGTGGCCAACCAATGGGAAACTCTGAGCTTTGATTTTGCTGCAGACGTCGATTTCGATGTGTCTTACGGTAAGGTTGTTGTGATATATGACTTTGAAGGCTCTGTAGATCAAGCTGATCAAATTTTTTACTTTGATGATCTTACCTACGTTAGTTCAACAGACTCAGATACTGGTTCAACAGACTCAGATACTGGTTCAACAGATTCAGATACTGGATCAAGTGCTACCGCTCCTACGCCTACAGTTGATGCGGCTTCTGTACTGTCCATCTTCAGCGATGCCTATACGGATCTTGAAGGCACTAACTTCAATCCAGATTGGGGTCAAACTGGAACCGTTGCAACTGATGGCGGTGTTTTAACCTACAGCAACCTGAACTACCAGGGCACTGAATTCTCTGGTGCACAGGATGTTAGCGGCTACGAAAGCGTTCACGTAGATTTCTATTCTGCCGATGCACAGACCCTCAAGTTCTTCTTGGTCGGTGCTGGTGAGACTGCCTATGACTTACCCGTTGCAGCCAATACTTGGGTTAGTGTTGATATCCCACTAACTGCGTTTACCGGTGTTGATCTGACCCAGGTGATTCAGTTTAAGGTTGATGCCAATCCGAACAGCGGTGTGACTGTATTGTTCGATAACCTCTATTTTCATAGCGCTGACGTAACTGAAACCGGAACTGACACTGGATCCGACACTGGAACGGTTGCGGCTGGCGAATTGATTACTAATGGTACTTTTGAAACCGGCGATCTGAGTGGTTGGACTGTGGATGCTACAAGTGCAGGGACTTTAGCGGTTGTGAATACAGTCAATAATGGGGGCGATTACTCCTTAAATCTCTCTGTTATGGAGATCCAGGATGCGGTCATTAAAGCTGCTGGCTTAGCTGCAGGTGAGCTTACGATGGGCCAATCCGTCACTGTGTCCTTTGATGTCAAGGGTGAGATTAGCGATGGCGGCGTGATCTTCGCTCAGTTTTACTATGAAGGTGCTGCTGGCGTAAGTAATGGTAACGGTGCCTTGGGTAACGGTTTGGCACCACTGGCTGTGTCCAATAGTTGGTCAACCTTTAGCTATGACGAAACTCTGGATAGTGACGTTAGTGCCGGTGTGACTTTGCAGCTTAAGGCTAGCTGTGGCGCTGTAGCTGGCTGTGCTATTAACGCCTACATAGACAATGTATCGGTCATTGTTAACTAATCTGACCGATCTATGTTGTTTTGTAGATAAGACAAAAATTAATTGTTAAGCAATATTTTGGGGAAAAGGCGTTTTATGTTTATGCACAACAAAAATATAGTAAGAAATACATTGGTGGCTGCCATTGCACTCAGTGTTAACAGTTATGCCCAAGAGGGCATGGACGAGGACTACGGCATTGATGAAATCATTGTCACCTCCACCAAGCGTGAAACCTCACTGATGGAGACTGCTGTTGCAGTCTCTGCCTTTGGTCAGGAGTCACTGGATAACCAGGGCGTTAAAAACCTGCTTGATATCGGCGATATGGTTCCCAATATGCAGATCGCACTGTCGCCAACTGATTCCGGTGTCCAGGTTGTTGTTCGTGGTCTGACCTCGAACAACTTTACCGAGATTGGCGACCCAACTGTTGCCATGCACTTCGATGGTCTCTATTCGCCACGTCCGCAAGCGGGCCTGGCGTTGATGTATGACGTTGAGCGTGTCGAGATCAGTCGTGGTCCTCAGGGCACTCTGTTTGGTCGCAACTCAACTGCTGGTAGTATCAATGTGATCAGCGCGCGTCCTAACTTTGATCAGCAGGAAGGTAAGATTGAAGTAGAAATGGGTAAGTACGCACAGCGAACTGTTAAGGGCTGGTTCAACTTGCCCGTCAATGACAAATTAGCCTTGCGTGCCAGTGTGCTAAAAGAAACTGCCGATACCTGGTACAACCAGACTCAGGATAAGTTTGATCTGGCCTGGGACACTGACGGCGACGGCAGCACCACTGGTGCTTACGACGTAGCTGCAGACGGCATTCCCAACGTTGATCAGCGTCGCAATCGCGAAGTTAGCGATAGCGATGCCTATGGTTCGGTTGACCGCAGTGGTGCTCGTTTAGGTATGCGCTTTGAGCCAACCAATGACGTTAGCTTGGACCTGATTGCGGATTATTTTCAGGATAAGTCCCCCGGTGGTTTAAGCCTTAAGGATTGTGAAAAAGCCGAAGGCACTTTCTTTGCCTGTGAAGAAGATCAGTATGATGTCAGCGTTAACGTTCCCGGCGAGATGGATATGACCATGTTGGGTCTGCGTTCAGTGCTTACTTGGGATATCAACGAAGACGTAGTATTTGAAGGTCGCGTTGGCTACTCACAGCAGAAGCGCTCACAGGTCCACGATGCGTCAACGGTTTATGCCGATCCAGATCACCCTGCCTACGGTATTATGCGTACTTGGTATGACGACAACGCGGCGCCTGACGGATGTACTGGTGGTAATGGTTCTATGGTTGAATGCCCGAACCTGGTGAACAACTTGCCGTTGCTTGAGTCGCTTGGTTATGGCGATGTGGCCATGCAACCATTCAGTGATCTGAGCCTCAGCACTAACTACTCAGACTACCGTTCTGTTGTCTCTGAGCTGCAGCTGAAATCACAGTCTGATTCTAATCTGCAGTGGATCACTGGTGTCTTCTATATGAAAGAAGATAACGAAATCCGTTTTGATGTTGAAGACCCATTTTGCTGTGGCATTGTGATACCGCTGGCCCAGTCCTTTGTTCAGCCGGAGCGTTTGGTTGAGTCTCTGGCCGGTTTTGTGCAGTTTGATTATAAGGTCAATGAGCAGCTCAATTTAACCGCGGGTTACCGTTATACCCACGACACTAAGGAAGATATTGGCGGCCGCAACTACATCACTGCTGGCTACCGTCAGCCGAATAACAATTTATACGACCCAGACAAGTCTTTTTGGTTTGAGTCCTGGACACGCTTAGGCATATCACCAACCGCGAGTTTAAACCCTTACCAGTCTGATGTGCTTAATAACGATATGGGTACCTCGGGCGATGGTTTCCTCGACCGTCTGCAGTATTCAGATAACAGCCACAAAGGGGCTTGGAGTAAAGGTACTTGGAAAGTCGGCTTTGACTATCTGGTCAATGATGATCTGTTCCTCTACGGCTCTGTAGCTACAGGTTATAAGTCTGGTGGCTTTGGTGATTCGGTTGATATCTGTGACTGTAATATCACTGATACATTTGATTATGATCCAGAGAACAACATCACTTATGAACTGGGCTTTAAAGCCACTATGCTCGATGGCAAGTTAAACTTGTTAGGCAATGTTTTCTTGATGGATAACACAGATCTTCAGGATACTTTCTACGCCACGATTACTGGTGTCGGCGCCGAAATTCAAGTGCCTGCTGATTATGATGACACCGAAGGTCGCACAGCGGCCTGTACTACGGGCGAGGGTGACTGTGTCATCGTTGGTCGCGATATTGGTACTCTGATTACCCAGAACATTGGCGAGACACGCAATATGGGTGTTGAGCTGGAGTTTGATTGGCGCCCCTATAACGGTGGCCGTGTAAACGGTTGGGTT
>Ga0209194_1001226_pt1 | contig 16698 bp, 15 predicted proteins | sample COGITO_mtgs_1004_FD_184787 | JGI IMG/M metagenome (GOLD analysis project Ga0209194, IMG submission 184787) | Pelagic marine microbial communities from North Sea - COGITO_mtgs_100413 (SPAdes) (version 2) | ecosystem: Environmental > Aquatic > Marine > Epipelagic ...
AAATTTACTTTGTAAGCATTTTTCACTCCCTCGGGACTAATTGCATAATTAGGTTCAATAGATGAAATACCACTCGGGTTTAAACTCCATCCCCCAAAATACTCCGACTGCTCAAACAACTGCGTCCTACTCGGCTCCAACAAAAGAGACGGACAAGTTGCCCCGCCCGAATAATCAAAACGCGGTTCGTCCTCTAACAATCCCGCTTTGCCCGTTGTCGCTCCCGTTGAAATTACATCCGTAGCGGCGAGACCGATTTCCAATTGGGCTGATTGGATGTAGATAGAGCCGCTTGTGCCACTAATATCTCCATCATTTGGAACGGGGTAAAAATAAACCCTATCAATAGATATGTTCGTTGTTATACTGCAACGATACCACCCATCCGTTCCAACGGCTTCAATTTTAGCATCAATTGGTGCTATTCCATCACTACCAATAGTGCCATTTTGCAAATCAAAATATCTTGAATTTTTTGGAGCGCCGCCAACTCTTAATCTCATCCAATCCAAAGTACCCGCTTTTGCGTAAACACTAATAGTATTGACACCGCTTACGGAAATTTCTTGGTGTATAAAGCCACCGGTTCCAACTCTTTCTATTTTCCAAGCATCACTTGAACCATCGTAGCCCGTTTGTCCACCCGTTTCCGTTGTGCTTGTGTTTAACCAAGTAGTATCAAACTGATTTGATTGTAGCAGCAAATTCTCCCGCCCTTTCTCAATCAATCCATCCGCCCCCACACGGGTAGCCGCAAGGTTTGAACCTCGTGAAAATGTAAAGTCCCCCGTGCCGTCCGTGGGTTTAATGCTATACGCTTTGCCGTCCTTGCCAGCCGCTCCGCTTGGTAAAAATGCTAATGATGCATCGTCAAAAAAACTCATAGTGTTATGATGGGTTTGTTGTTAGAAAATTCAAATCGGTCGTAAGGCACGACGCGGATTCCAACGTTCCCCCATCTGCAACGACGCGCGTTGTAAATGCTGAAATCAAGCCCGGCACCGGACTCGCTGAACCACCGCCACCAATCACGCCTCTACGAAGTAGGTAATAAAAAGTCGATTGTTTCATTGTGGTAAATATGTTTTGTAAATATAAGTATCGCCTAACGGCTTTTTATTTCGCTTTGCGTTGAATGATGAACCAATTGGAATTGTGTGCCAATAACATCACGCCATCAAAATCGCGGTTAAAAGAAAATTCCGGGTCGCCATCAATCGTGTCGGGTGATGATGGCGTCAATGTGATTGATGTATTTGCACCGATGGTTCCATCCGATTTGAAACGCAACAACCGCCCTTCGTTATCACCCGCACGCGGCAAGTTGATTGTTGCCGTTCCATTACCGCCCGACCACGTGTTGAACATCATATATTCCGTGTCCCCAACATCATAGGTTGAATTTGCTGAATTTGTGATGTCGGTGATTTCTTGAATCAAAATTCCTTGATGGTCCATGTTGTTCAACGTGGTGTCGCCCGTCAACGTTGTTGAACCCGTCACATCCAATCTTCCCGTCAACCCGGTGTCCCCACCAACATCCAAATCGGTTCCAACATTTGCCGTGGTTGTGACATCCAAAATGTTGGTGTCAAGATTCACGGCATCGATTCCGTCAAAAGAAACATTGCCCGTTGAGCCGTTGACATTTCCGAAATCAACATTGTCGGTTGGAATGATTACGTCGTCAAACGTTGGTGTAATGGCTGCCTTTGCAATCGCGAACCATTCGCCATCCCATTGGTCCATATTTGCACTAAACGTACCGCCCAACTGAATCCATTCCCTTCCATCGAATTCCAAACGTTCATTGAAATCGTGGATGGAATACATCCCGCCCATATATTTTTCAATGGGCGCATCCATCAACTTCAACAATTCTTGACAAACCAATTTTTGGATTTCAATGTAAGAACCCGAATTCCCTTCGCGCCAATTTGAATATGGGACCTTAATCAATAAGCCACCAACATCGTATTGATTGACCAATGAACCGCGTTCGCCTTGACCCGTGAAAATACTTGTTTCGGGTAGTTCATAGGAAACCAAACCGTTGATGTCAGCGTTTGGTGATACGGCGCGAATCCTTGTTGTTTGATTTTGTATTGAACCGAATGACGTGTCTACCGATTGCAACGTCATCTTGTATGATGACGAGTTCCCGATATTCAAACCACGAACGGAACCATTGGTGTTGACAAATCCAACGAAATCCCAATTGATAGTCATGTCGCCATCCTCTGGAATTTTAGGCGTGACGATTGTCGTTGGCCCGCCGATTTGAATGACGTCGGGTGTATTCCCTTGCGTCACTTGACCACTAAATTCTTGGAATGTACCAACGAGTATTTCGTAGCCCGAACCCGATTGTGTTGTGGTCCACACGGGTGTCGATGGTGTCGTTCCCGAATAGGTTCTTTTTAAATAGTAGGTGACGTTGTTGTTGAAATCAAACAATTCAACATTCAATTTCAACTTTGCAAAGATGTTGTTTTGATTGACGTTGACATTCAAAAACAATTTGATTTGATGATTGAACACCAAAGTGATTTGATTCTGCAATGCTGATGAAACCAGTCCAACGGCTAAATCTGGGTCAACTCCATTTTTCCAAGTCACACCCTTCATTGCTTTAGGGTCTTGATTCAGCGTGATTGAAACATCGTTCACCGCTGGTAAAAAGTTGAATGAATTGCCAGCCAAACGCGCTTGACCCGACAATTGGTCGATGGTTCTTTCGTAAGAAACAACGACGTTATCAATTTTCGTTTTGTCCTTTTGATAGTTGTGTTCTACGAACGTGGCATTGTCGCGAATGAACAATTGCTCCAATCGATATTTTCCGTTTGCGTAATAAAATCGCAAACCGAATATCGTACACATCTGCGACAGAATTTCAAACCAATTTTTATTGGTATAAACACCTTGCTCATCAATCGTGTCGAATGCGTGGAAATCTGCAAACAACTCATCCAATGGATTGTTGTCCACATCATAGATCATTTCTTCTGCCCACCAATTACAAGAAACGGCCAACACCGGTTCGGTTGCTCCATATATCGCAAGTGCGCCAACTTGGTCCAATGCGTTGATGAATTGATTCGTAAACTGACGGAAAAATGACGTGCCACAAAGCGTGTCCTTTAGCTTTGAAATTCCGTCGGTCGCTTGAACACTGAATGTTGCGGGGTTTGAAACATCTTCAATCTCAATCAAATCTTGGACAATGGTTCCCGCCCAATACAATTTTTCCGAAATCGGTGGGATGTATCGGAATGTTCCACCTAAATCGATGATGTCTTGTTTGTAGCAGTTTGGCGATTCAACCGAACCACCATCGGCGGCAACACGCGCTTCAAATAATGACGCGACGTTCGACAAATTGTTGATGAATCGAGCAGATGCCCCGCGGTATATTACAACGGCGAATCGGTCTTGTTGGTATTGTTTCAGCAATGAAATATACTCCAACAAGTGCGGTTCGCCTTGATTGACGATTCCGACATTCACCGACGACCCAATGATTGGGGAATAAATGTTGTCGGTCTGCCCGGAATAATTCAATTGAAATCCATCACCCGACACTTGAATTTTTTGGGCCGCGCCCGTGAATTCATTGTCGTGAAATTCAATCACATAATCAATGAAATATGATGATGTAAATTCTGCGTATAGTCTCGCCGCCATATTTTAGAAACCTCTTTGTCTTGTTCTGTTGCGTGATGCTCTCTCTTGAGAAAGTAGTATGTCTGATCCAGAGATGCGACCAACGACTTCAACGCGTTGAGAGCCGTTCCCGCCGTTATTCATGAGCGCATTCAATTTCGAGAGCGGTAGAACTGCTTCTGATTCTCTACCTTCGCCAACGAGCGCAAGAGTCGGTCCCGTCACAATTCCCCCTTCAGCCAGTGCTGGAATATCACCTTCAGACGCTTTCGACATTTTCGCTCGTATCGCACCAGCGGCCGCGATCATTGCAATACCCGCGCCCACTGCTAAAGCGGCGCCCATTGGCGTTGGCCCAGCGGCCAATGCTTTGACAAATGCTTCAACGCTGATCCCGTATTGAATAAACATTCGCCCAAGTTGATCTAACAACCCAGCAAATGTACCCAGCAAGAAAGATCCCATATCAGCAAATGACGCTTCGCCCATTACCATTGCACCCGCGATCTCTGCCATTCCTGCGATTGTGTCGATCGTTGTGCGATGCATGAGTTCAGCAACTGCGTTGTTCAGTTCTTTGTATTTCAAAGCAAATCTCTTTGCTGATTCATATGCTTTGCGATATGAATGATCGAATTCATCTGCCGCGTCACTTGTGTTCGCAAGATTTTCTTCTGACTTATCGAACCAATCCCCCATGCCATCATAGTTGATGTTCGCAAGTCTTTTCAGTTTTTTTTCTGTGTCTTCAGCGCCGTTGCCAAGTCCGTCAAGATCGTCTTCAACTTCTTCAATTTCAACAGAAGCCGTTGCCATGCTCGATGCAATCTTGTCAACATTTTCGCCGACTTTCACAACTGCTTTGTTTGCGTTTTTCAAAGCGATTTCTTGAGACTTCAAGACTGCATTTGAAGCACCGACAGAAGATGCCAATTTTTGTTGTTCTGGTGTAAATTTTTGATAGCTGTTGATCACGTCTTCCAATTCGCCGTCACTAAGAATGCGACCGAATTGTTCTTTCATTTGAACAGCAAGTTCATCACTGACTGCAAGAGTTTTGTTGAATTGCGTTTGTGCGTCAACTGCTTTCTTTGTGACCGCTGTCATTTCATCTTGAGCCGCCATCAATGCTATCTTTTTGGCGACTTGTTTGTTCATTTCTCTTTGAGCGGTTGCGATGTCATTTGTCGCGTCTTTTTCATCAATCAGATTCGGAAGAAGATCACCATATTCCGTGTTTAGTTTCGTGATCAATCTTTTTCTTTGATCTTGCGCGATGTTCTGATCTTGAATCGCATTCATCAACTTGTTCGCTTGAGTCGTGCGCACTTGAGTTTCTGCAATATCTTTCTTTGCGCCTTCGCTCAATTTGTGCTGTGTTTCAACAACTTCTTTTTTGCGTCTGTTGACTAACATCAAAACAGCGGCGAAGGCTGCCAATCCCGCGATGACAACACCGATAGGATTTGCTGTCAGTGCTAAATTGTACGCTCTTTGAACTGCGGCCGCAATCTTTGTAACCGTGTTTGATTTGATCATTGCAAATCTCAGAAGACGAACATTTCTGATCAAACCGCCAGTCAAGAACAAAAGCGGACCGGCTGAAGCTAACAACGCCGCAAAGACGACAACCGTCTTTTTCAATGCTGGTGAAGTCTTGTTCAATTTACTTGCAAGATTTGCGAATCCTTCAATCAAAGGAACAACGGCTTCTGCAACAACTTCACCAACAGAGATTCCGAGACCTTCCATTGCTGACTCGAGACGCTTTGAAGCACCGAGAGCGTTGTCGCCCATTTCGTCTGCCATTGATTTTGCAGAGCCTTTTGCGTTCTCAAACTCTTTCGTCAATGGTTTGATCTGATCAACACCTTCTGACAAGATCAAGAGTGCTGATTGTGCAGATCGACCGACTTCATCTTTCGCATCCGCAAGGCCTATTCCTTGAGTCGCCAAGTCTTTCAATGCTTCAGCTACTGGTTTTCCAGTTGTGCCAATTTCTGAAATGATACGACGCAAAGCGGTACCGGCTTTCGAACCTTTGATACCAGCGTTTGCAAGAACAGCCAACATTGCAGATGTTTCTTCAATGCTCATTCCCGCGCTTTTCGCAACGGGCGCAACGAACGCCATTGAACTCGCAAAATGTTCCATGTCAAGAGCTGATGAACTGAACGACGCCGCCATGACATCTGTGACGCGACCAGTTTGTGATGCGTCAAGACCGAATGCTCTGAGTGTAGAACCAGAAACCTCCGCGGCTCTCGCAAGATCAGAACCAGATGCTTGAGCGAGAGCGAGAGTTCCTTCAGTGACTTTTGTGATCTCTGTTGCACTGAAACCGAGTTTTGCGAACTCTGTTTGAAGAGACGCTACTTCTCGAGCAGTGAACATTGTTGAAGAGCCTAATGCTTTCGCATTGTCTGAAAGCATTTTGAACTCTTCTGCTGTTGCACCAGAGATCGCTTTGACTTTTGACATCTCTGCTTCAAAGCCTTTGAATACGTTGAAAGAGACAGCACCAAGAGCAACAAGTGGCGCAGTCAGTTTCATCGACATATTTTTGCCGGTTGCCTGCATCTTCTTGCCGAGTCGATCCATTGATCGCTCTGCTTTGTTGAGACCTTTCTTGAATGGCGAAATGTTCGCAGTTAGTCGAAAGTTAAGACTCGAGAGATTGGCCATGTTTTAATTTTGCGCGTTCGTTTCTTTCATTTATCACAGCGATGATCTCTCCTTTCGTCCAGATCGTTTGCTTCTTCTTTTGTGCTTCCCAAGGAAAAACAATCAAGTCTCTTGCTTTGATCGTTTTCTTTGTATGAACGTTCAAGAGAATCGTTGTTTGCCAACGCGTTCTTTCCCATTCATTTTGTTGCTTTCTGTTCTCTCGCTCGTTGAATCCAGTGACTAAATTTGTCCACTCTCTCGGTGTCAAGTCGTAGAATTCAACTGGTTTGAGACCAATTTGACCGAACGCGAATGACTCGAGATCGTCCCAAGTCGTTTCTTTTTTGCTTTCTTCGCGTCGGCCTACTTCTTTTTTTCGCTCTTTGCACTGAACTGATCTTCAAACACTGCGAAGACTTTTTCAATCAACGCTTCATCATCATCAATCCAGTCAGCGATGTCAGACACATCGTATCTGAAGTTCACTTTTTCTTTTCTCGCTCCGTCTTTGAATCCGCAATACATCAATGTGATCGCTTGATCAAGCGTCATGTCGCCACCAAGATCTTCAAGTTGAGCGAGTGTTGTTCCAGTCATTCTGCTGAATTCGCGAAGTGCGTTGAATCCAAATCTGACTGGATGTTTTCTTTCGTTTGTTTCTATTATCTGAGTCATTTGTTGATGTTGTTAAAAAGAGAGCATCTCTCGATGCTCTCTCTGTTGTGTAGTATTAAGCGACAGACGCTTGAGTCAGTGTACCAGTTCCAGTGAATCCGAACGAATACGTCACATTCTCTTCAACGCCAGCTTCTTGTTCATAGCTTACGAGGTAAGCGTCGCCAGTGTAGTCGATTTCACCAGATGTTGCAGAACCGAACTTCACTTTCACAAGTGTACGATTTGACAACAATGTGAACAGATCGTCTGGTGTGTCGTAGTCTCCAGTGATTGAGTATGTGACAAGTCCGTCACCGCTCAATGACCAAGATTTTAGACCTTCAAGATTTTCTTGCCATCCAGCACTATCTTTTGTGGTTGTGTCGCGAGTCTCCATTGAGACACTAAGTGATGCCGATGTTGCACGGCCGATGATGTCGTATGTTGTTCCACCATCTTCGCTGATTTGAATCACAACGTCAGTTGAGTTCATGATGCTTGTTGCAGCCATTTTCTTTTGTTTTTATTTTATTATTCAATTACTAATCGAGTGAAACACGAAATATCAAATCTACTTGAGAAGAGAAAGTTCTTTCGTCATCACTGAACAAATCGCGCTCACCGTCGAATGAGCAAGATTGTACTTTCACGCTTTCAATCGTTTCATTCATGCGCACAAATGCGTTTCTAATATACGAAACTGCGTTCTGTGTGTCAGCATAAGATGTCGAAACAATTGTGACTCTGACATTCATTTCATCGAGATGTGAGTCGCTGTCTTTTGAACGCTGTGCGTCATTGACTACGATCTCATAGATCGCGAAAGGATGTTGTGCTGTTTGTGCGCCAACGAGTGGATAGACTCGACCAGAGAACAGAGTGTTCAGATCAGAATCATTGTCAAACTTGTATTTGATGACTTTGCCAATCATTGTTGTGACGCTTTTACTTGTTTGTCAAGAAACGCTTTCATCAGAGACTTGAATGTTGTTCTGACGAGAGAGAGTCCTCCTTTTTTTGCTTTTTCAGCGAATCCAAAGTTCGCACCTTTTACATATTGGCCGTACTTATTAATGAAGCCGTATTCAACGAAGTGAGCAAACCAGCCACCTTTCTCTGGATCAGAGTATCTGCCTTTCACTCTTGCACCTACTGAGAGCGAAGAGAAAGTCTGATGTTTTCTGACTCGAGTGTTGATGATGTCGATTGATTTCTTCAAAGTACCTTTCGGTATCTCTGCATATACACCACCATTTCTGTACACTTTGAAACTTGATTCATCAGTGATGTTTGCTTTGAAACGCGCAACCATAGGCTTCAGAGACGCTCTCTGAATCTTTCTGATGTCTTTCGTTTGAACACTATTCGCAAGAGTGTCAAGTTCTTTAAACGCTTTCTCAAACTCACGAATGAGAACGTCATCATCGAATCCGATGAATGCAGAGTTCTTGCTTTTAGAGCGAGAACTTTGAGACATCATTCTTTCAGCAGTTGTTCCCATGATCAGTCTGTGAGTCTTGTTTCAATACGTTGAAAAGAATCTCTCGATTCATCGCTGATGATCGCTTCAATTTTATACGTCTTGCTATTGTAAACAATACGCATCTGTTCATTGATGTCTGATCGATAGCGAATGAAAAAATGTACTTTTTTCACTGCAACGAGTTGATCAGACTGCTCATTTTCAGATCCAGACTTTTCAACAACTTTTGCCCAAACAGAAGCAAGTGTTGTGAATGATTTGTTGAGTTGACCGAATGCATCAGTTGAAGACGTGAATGTCTGAATCGTGATGCGTCTGTCAAGTTGTCCAGATTGTTTGATCATCAGAAAGTGAAGATTCTGTACGGGTTCCACAAATACTCTGATGCTGTCGGCAATCTCTTCACACTATCAGCGCGTTGATCGTAAAGATCAGAGATGACGAGCATCATTCCTTGAATCAACGGCTTTGGAATTGCTGAGACATCAGTTCCGACAACGTATCTGACAATGACTTGATTCACTACACCAGCGGCCGCGAACCAACCAGCAGTCGATTGCACTCTTGCAGGTTCAGAGATCAAGTCTGTGATGTACTGATCAGAAGTGAGTGTGACTTCAGAACCGATTGCATCGACATATTTGACAGAAGATATTGAAGTGACTGGACCTCTCGAGAGATAGATGAGATTCGACAAGTTGTTCCATGAATTTGTAGGGAACTTGTCAAAGTATTCATCAATCGTGCTTGTCACAAGTATTCTTCGCGTATACTCTTCACACATCTGACGAGATGCAGTGATCAAAGCATTGATCAAGTCGTCGTCATCTGAATGATCGACACGCAAGAAGTTCTTCGCTTCAGCAAGAGTGATTGGCTCAGAAGCCGCAGTTGTTACAATATCAAAAGCCATGTTCTATCGTGTTTCCTTTTTCGTTGTTTTCTTGACTGCTTTCTTTGCGCGTGTCTTCGCTGGTTCAGCGATCACTTCACAGAATTTTGCATTCAAGAAATCTCGTGCCATCTCATCTGATTGGATGTCCACCACCGCATCTTTGCGGTAGTGGAATCCAGATCCAGAGACAGATTTCAAAAATCTGACTTTCATACTCTTATGCTTGAGCCAAGTATTTCACTGCACGAGTGTCAAGAACTTTTGAGTCCTTACGCGCGTAGCTTACGAAGCCGACTTCGAGTTCATCCATGTACCGCTCGTTCAAGCGTACCATTTGAACACCACCAGCAGAGCGAACAACGAACTTGCTGAAATCAGCCGCAAGAAGCGTCTTGTTTCCAGTTGCGATGCTTGACTCCATATCGTTGTTGTAGTAGATGTTGTATCCGAACAACTTGTCTGGCTGACCCGCTTCCATTGAAGGTATGAAGATCGGGAAGTCATTTGCAGAGCCAAGGCCTAAAGCACGAATGGCCGCGATCACGTTATCGTGAGCCATGAGGCCGAATGTAGGCTTGTTTCTGTAACTTGGATCAATGCTGTGAATCAAGTCAAGGATGTCGTCTGCCGCGATTGCCGTTGCAGATGCCGCAGTTTTCCCTAAACTTGCACCAGTGATGATCCCTTGTGGCTGGCTTGAACCAGTACCAGTAGTGAATGCGCCGTTTGTTGCACGAGCGATTCTTTCTCCCATTGCTTCAGCTAAGAATGCGTTCAGATCGAATGCATTGTCTTGCAACAACTGCATTGAAACACGCACTTGAGAAGCGTAATTGTATGCGCTTAACTGAGCGTTAGCGAATGTCATGTCTTGAACGGTAACAGATGCCGCTTCACTGATCAAACCAGCGTCAGTTGCAGTGTCGTTGATCGTAGGGTAGTCTAATAACGCGCCACCAGCAGTGTTCAATTTTTTAGCTAAACGCTCAACTTCACCAGTGAACAATGTCGCCATGTCCAACTCGTTTGAGAAGTCTTGAGGTACTAAAAATCCGCCAAGGCTGTCAGTTCCTGCAACTTGCGTTGAAGTTCCGCGAAGTTCAGCCATCATTGAACGCTCGTTTGCGTTCAAAGAACTCATGCCGTTGCGTAGGTATTTTTCGAAAGCACCTTTGCGAGTTGCTTTTGGAGCCGCTTCACGCACTTCAGCATTTGCAGCCAATTCTTTCTTCATCTCAGCAGTGCGCTCGATGATGTCGATTTGTTCTTTGATGCCACGAGCATCAGCTTCCATTGCGTCGAATTTCGACTTTTCTTCAGCGTTCAATGAACGTCCTTCTTTCTGAGCATTTTCAACGATGTTCGTTGCATTTTTAATCAACTCAGCGCGTTGTCCGCGTAGTTCGATGTTTTTCATCTTTTTCTAAAAATTTAGGGTTTTCAATTTGTAAACATAAATGTCGGTGTCATTCTCTTCAGCTTTCACTTCAACAGAAGCATCTTCAGAAGATGTGTCTGCTTTCGCTTCAGCTTCAGATTCTGACGCCAAATCTCGTTGCTTGAGTTCACTTGTTGCGTCGGGATAAGCCGGTTGAGCAACTGGTGAAACATCCAACAAACGTGATACTTTCTCGATGATTCGATATGTTGTTCCGTTGCGTTCTTCCCAGCGATCTCGATCAATTAAGAAAGCGAAAGAAGATTGATTGATGTCGCCTCTTTTCATGAGTTCAACTAAATCATTCGCATACGTTGTATTTGGTAGATCTACTTCGTAGAAGAGACCTTTTTCATCTGTGCTGATTCTTAGTGTGCCAGAAGAGACACGCCCTAAGATCAAGTTTTCGTCGTGATTAAAATACGCACGAACGTCGTTGTCAAGAACGCTGTCAAATGCGCCTTTTTCTATTTGTTCGTAGAAGCCACCCATCCATTCGCTGTCTGAATTGTAGACTGCCGCATAGCCTCTGATCGTGTTGTTTTCATATGAAGCTGACTGCATTCTGAATTCACGCTCTTCACGAACGACTGACGACTTGCGAACTTCAGCATCAAACTTCTCGAGTATGCTGAATCTGTGCGCTACATTTAACGTTGGTTTTCTCTCAACATACGCATCAGTTTCTGAATCGTAGCGATAGATTCTGATGAGCGCCGCAGGGTCTTCTGCTGTTCCGTTGACTTTGAATCCAGAATCTGCTTCAATTTGTCCGTTACGCTCGATTTGTATGATGCGACCATAAGCAGAGCCGCCAGATGACGACCAGCGAACGAAGTCACCGACAGAGAGCGAATCTGCTTCTGCGCGATTTTCAAGAGCAGAGGCGTCTTCTGAGACGTCTTCTGAAGCGTCTGAGTCGTCAGAGTGTTCTGATTTGCCGAATGTGATGACGATTTCTTCATCTGTTTCGACAACTGATTTGATATGTCTTTGTGATTTGTCTTCCATTTTTTCAATTGTGCTTTTTGCCCAGCGAAGCATTGCGTCGCCTCCCCATGCATCGTACATGATCGATCCACAAATCTCTTTTTGATCTTCATCAAAATACTTGTCTTGATCATAGACTTTCGCTCTGCTCAGAAAAGAAAACGTTCTGACAAGAGTGTCGTGAGAGATCGTCTCTCTTTTTGCAAGTTGATTTGCACGTTGCCAGCCGACAGAAGTACCGCAATCTGATCCGTGTTTTTCACGATGATCAAGAGCGCGTTGAGCATTGTTCGATGCCGCTTCTGGATAGTTATTGTACGGCATCGTCGTTCTCTTCAGTTGTTGGTGTTGTTCCTACTTCTGTCATATTGAGCGGTTGCAGATAAGCATCACCACCTTCGATTGGAGCAAGATTCTCCATCTTTCGAACATCGTTTGCGCTGATCCAGCCCCATTGACGTCCTTTTGTGTATGCTTCGTATCGGGATCTGATGTCGCCTCTGAGAAGTCCTTCCATGTTGAAGCGCACATAATAAGATGAATCCGTGAATAGTTTTCTGTTGAATTCAGATTCCCAGCGTTTAACCCAAGGAAGTATCGTGTTTCTCTGAAACTGGATGCCTTGTTCTTCGATGTTTGCTCTTGTGCTTGAGTTCTCGAGACTACCTAAATATGCGAGAGGTATTCTGAAGAAACGTGCGATATCTTCAACGCCGAACTTGCGTGTTGAAATGAATTGTGATTCTTGCGGAGTGATCGACATCTTTTCAACCTTCATGCCTTCTTCAAGAATCGCAGTCTTGTGTGCGTTGTCAAGACCGGAGTTGCGTTGCGTCCATGATCTGATCATGCGCTTGTATGCTTCGTCTGATAATCTGCCCGGGTGTGTGAGAACTGCGCTGATGTTTGCTCCGTTGCCGAAGAAAGAACCACCGAAGCGATCTGCCGCAAGTCCGAGACCGATTGATTCACGCGCTGATTCGATGACAGACTTTCCGACGATGCCGTCGAAACCAAGCCCAACGATGTGAATCACTTCACTATCGTCAAAAGTCTCTTTTTCGTCTATCGTGTAGAACTTTTCATCTTGATACACTTTCACTTTGACACGATCTGGATGGACTGGGATCAATCGCACAGCTTGTCCAGATTCATTGCGTTTGATGATGATGAAAGCGTTTCCGTGAAGACAGAGATGCGCTTGACACACTTCGCGAAGTGTGAAGTCTGTCATCATCTGATTTGGATGATGAATCAACTTGTTCACTGGATGATCTTTCGCGTCTCTGACGATGTCGTCTTGTGTTGTTTTTACGTCCCAAGGAAGTGATGCAATCGTCTCTGAGATGACGCGAACAGCGCCGAAGACGGCAGAGAGTTGCATTGCTGTTGATTCTGTGACTGCGATGCCAGTCTTGCTCTCATTATCAGTGAACAACCATTCAGCAGGGTTCGAGAGTGATGTTGAAGGTCTGTTCGGATTCGATCTGATCGCTCCAAGAACTCGAGAAAACAAGTTTTGATTTTCAGCCACGCGTTGATGTCTTTGAATGAAATTTCAAAACAAAGCTAACTATCTACGAATGAATAAAAAAGACACGAGCGAGAAAGTTCTTGCTCGTGTCTACAACAAAACAACACGTTTAACGTTCGCCAACGAGTAATTCTTGAATGTATTGTTCGATACCAGTGTCGCGTCCTTGAGCATCGCTCCAGTTGCTTAGATGAGCGATGATGTATGCGTCAGCGTGACGATCGTGTTCTGTATCTTGAAGTGCTGTGCTGATCAACTCGATCGCTTGAGTCAAATGATCTTGCGCTTCTTGAAGCATTTCAATTCTTTCTGATGTTGTCATTGTCTTGTTGTTTTGTAAGAGAGCGACTCGCGTCGCTCTCTTTGTTGTTTCTTACATGTCTGTCCAGATGTCGAATCTTCCTTCAGTGCTGATGAAGTCACGACCTTCAACTGATTTTGTGACACGCTTTCCTTCGCCGAAGACGTGCTTCAAGAATTTCACTTTGAACTCACCATCGATCTTCATGATTGATACTGGGATAAATCCGCCAGCGTGAATTCCAGATGAAACTGAAAGAGTGTCGAAGAACCAGTTCTGACCGAATTTGCGAAGTTGAAAGAAACGCTTTGAAGTAAATGTGTCATATGCGTATTGTTGCTCCTCTTCGATCTTGAAGATCATTGTGTCTTCTGCGATTCTGTTTGCGATTCTGTTCACTGAACTCATGTGATATACACCACTATTGAATTCAACGAACTCTTCAACTGATGAAGACTGAAGTGTCATGTCGTAGTCAGCGTTGAATACGTTACCGAAAAGAGTTTCGATTGTTTTCTTGTCGTTGATCTTCTGAATCATTGCGTCGATGTCTGTGATTGCTGGGTTGATTGTTGCTGTTGTTGTCATTTTGTTGTTTGTTTTGTTGTTATTACTGGTGTAAAAGTACGGCTATTTTTTGAACTCACAAGTATTCACAAGAAAAAAGTCACATTTATTTGAAATTTGAGTACAAACACTCTTTCGTTTTAGTATTAAATACTCAAAATCAAAGCATAGTTGTCTCAGATATGCAGTTGGCTTTGTTCGTGCGTGTGTGGCTACGCACACAAACGACAAAACCAACAAAGAGACAAAAAGAAAAAATTGTTTTCTTCCCTCTATATATATAAGGAGGGAAAAAAACAATTCACAAGAAACTCACAACTACAAGAAGCGAATCTCGCTTTCTTCATAAACAGAAACACCACTCTGATCAGATTTCTCGATCGTCATCTTTTCTCCAAGCGCCATGATCAAAGCAACAACACCATCGATCTTGTCACCAGCTTTTGACTTTGAGAATTTCACGTTCTCTGCATCATCTTTCTTGACGACGACGTTTGAGACCATCCAGCGAAGCATTGCGTTGCCTCCGTGATGAAGTTTCTGCTTCTTGATCAATACTTCAGCATTCTTGATCGGTGCTGTCATTGATATGAAGCCTTGACCGAAAGGGTCTGTCATGATCCCAGCATCAGACAACTGATTGATGAGAACATTTGAGTTCCATCTATCGTATGCGATTGAAACGATGTTGAACGCTTCTGCACATTCAATGATCTTGTTCTTGATGACATCATAGTCAGTCGAGTTGCCGTCAGTGACGATGAGTTCACCTCGAGAGATGAAGTTGTCATAAGAGCCACCAGTTGTATTTCTTCTCTTTTCAACTGCACTCTCTGATACAAAGAAGTACGGCAAGACTTTCATCGATCCATCTTCAAAAGGAAATATCATAACAAACGCACATACATCTTCAACTTGAGCGAGATCAAGTCCAGCATAGCACTCACGATTCTTCAATTGTTCGATGTCGATGTCTTCACCAGATGAAGCCATCCATTCAGCGTCTGTGATCCAGCCAGAGAGTGAAGAGACCCATTGATTCAAATGCAACTGACGAAACGCAATCTCTGAAGATGGAAGTGTCTTTGCTTCTTTCGCCATCTTCACGAAATACTGCTTCGTGATGCTCACTTCATAATTAGGATTCGCTTTTCGCCATACTTCTTCAGAGTGAATGTCGTCATCTGGCTCTGCTTCATATATAAGAGGAAGAAACGTCTCGTCATCAACAGAGCCGTCTCGTACTTTTTTGCCGTACGCATACAACTCATAACAGATCGAGTTCGGGTCAAACATTCCAGCCGTCGTGATCGTCATCATCAGTGGCTGTTTTCGCGCACCCATAGAAGTAGCCATGACGTCCCACAGATCGCGATTCTTCGCAGTGTGAAGTTCATCATAGATGACCATTGATGCGTTTGCGCCGTGAAGTAGACCAGCTTCTGCCGCGACTGCTTTCAAGAACGAGTTTGAGTTCTTCATCACGATTGAGTTCTGATACACATTGCATGATCTTGAAAGCACAGCAGAATTCTGAATCATTGTCTTGCATACATCGAAGACGATCTTCGCTTGATCTCGAGATGAAGCGCAACAATAGATCTCAGCACCTTTCTCATTGCCGACAAACAATTCTGCAAGAGCAAGAGCGGCAGAGAGATTTGACTTTCCGTTCTTTCTCGGGATCTGCACATACGCTGTTCTGTATTGTCGCGTTCCGTCTTTGTTGAGAGTTCCGTACAATGTGCGAATGAAATCTTTTTGCCACTCTTCAAGCAGAAACTTCTTTCCAGAGAGATCGCCCTTCACATGCGTACACACACGTTCAATGAATTTGATTCTGATCTGTGCTTTGTCGTTGTCGTACATTTTAGTCATTTAGTAAGTCATCGAGAGATTCAACTCTCTCTGGTGCATTCAGTTTTGCTCTTGATGATGCTGTGAGTCCAAACTCTGGAAGCATCTTCTTCAATCTGTCCCAGCTTTGTTGCATCAACGAAAGTTCTGGTCGTGGTCTATGCATTTCATCTCCTTGTGCGTTTGTTGTTGTGTATGTCGGTCCCAAAGTTCTGATCACTTGTCTTGAAGCGCAGTAATCTTCCCAAGCATCTGCCATCATCTGCAAAGCGATCGCATCAATCTCTGCAAGAACACCGAGATCATCAAGATGCTTCACTAACCAATCGAAAGTATCTCTTGAGTCACTGAAGACTGGTTGTTGTGGTGTTCCACTCGCTTCAAGTCTGTTCTCATGTCGATCTGGTCTAAAAGTGTCAGACGCTTTGAGCAACGCTGTTGGTTTTGGCTTTCTACCTTTGCCCATATTTTATCATTTTATTACTCACTTTTTAACACTCAAATTTGACGGTGCATCTTTCTTTCGAGTGCAGTGATTGTTTATACTTTGCTTCATTACATTTCATAGTGCCCTATGTGTGTGTGCCTCACGACCAGACTTGCTATTGTGACATTTGTGACACATTGACTGCAAATTTTGCCA
>Ga0209194_1001237_pt1 | contig 16566 bp, 9 predicted proteins | sample COGITO_mtgs_1004_FD_184787 | JGI IMG/M metagenome (GOLD analysis project Ga0209194, IMG submission 184787) | Pelagic marine microbial communities from North Sea - COGITO_mtgs_100413 (SPAdes) (version 2) | ecosystem: Environmental > Aquatic > Marine > Epipelagic ...
TGGATGAGTTTTTGTGCGATCGCGAGATCAGGCCCAATACCAAAAAAGCTTACCTACGTCAGCTTCGAGGCTTTCAGGTCTGGTGCAAGTTCAAGTGCTGGGCTGAAATTGGCGATGTGGATATTCGCAATTACAAGACGCATCTTAAGAACCAGCCAACTAAGTCGGGCAAGATAGGGCTGTCACCGGCCAGTATCAATCAGGCGATCGCCACGCTCCAGAGCTTTTTCAAGTGGCTCACGACCAAGCGCTACATTACCTATAACCCTGCATTAAATGTTGAAAAGGTGCCCGCCGCGCCGACTGAGACGAAAGATATGGAAGTCGCAGCGGTGCGCCAGCTTGCAGACGGGATTGAGTACCGAGGACAACGCGAGCAGCTCAGTATCAGAGACATGGCTATCTTTGAGCTGCTGAAGCATGGACTTAGAGCAGAAGAAGTCAGTAAGCTCGATACAGATGACTATAACAAGCAGGCAGTTCATGTTGTTGACGCAAAGTGGCGTAGTGACGGGTGGGTGCCACTGTCACCGAACGCTCGGTATGCGCTAGACCGTTACCTAGTCTGGTGCGTAGACCAAGGCTTTGATACTGGCCCTGGTCAGCCACTCTTTAGAAACCTATCGAGGAATGGGTACGGGAATCGGCTGGGCTACTGGGGGATCTACGAGATGGTTAAGGATTTGGGAGCGATCGCCGAATCAACTGAGAACATACACCCGCATCGACTGCGCCACACGTTCGGCACGCAACTTGTTATGGGAGATGTACAGCCGGACTATGCTCGTAAACTGATGCGGATAAAATCGCCGGTTACATTTGAGCGTTACACCCGCAGGGCTGTTGAGAAGAAAGCAGAGGATGCATTTAATGACTTAATCGAACGCTCAGAGCATAAAGATAGCTTGTTCTAAAATTCCCACTACTGGATATTGGTTACCTTCTCAATAGAGCTACGACGCCAATTTAACGCATAGCGTGTTTGTCTCAGAAGCTCAAAAAACTGAGCCAGATACTATTTTTGTGCGATTCAATTATGCACTGAGTACTCAGCTAAAGGCAGTAACAAAAAATATTTTCTAGTGTGCATTCTCTGCACAAATTGCGATAACATCTGATTTAAATAAGACGTGCGATGTCGCACGTCGGCCTTCCTTACATGAACGTGCGATGTCGCACGTCAACGCGCTTCAATTAATAAACAGGCCCCAGCTATGACAGTATTTTCAGTTTTTAACATGTCGGGAGGAGTTGGTAAAACGACCCTCACGATGAATCTAGCCCATGAACTCAATACAAGAGGCGTCAAAACACTCGCTGTGGACATGGATCCACAGGCGAGTCTAACCACGTTCTTCGGACTAGATGCCTATGAGCTGCCCAAGACCATTCATAATAGCCTGATGGATTCTGAGCCTCTTCCCATCGAATCCTCAGAATGGTGTGATTTAGCTCCCGCGAATCTGACGCTGGCTCAAGCAGAGTTGTCTCTCACGGCAGAGCTTCGTCGCGAGTATCGACTGGCCGATGCATTAAGCAAAATTTCTGATCAGTACGATGCCATCATTGTTGACGGGCCTCCTAGTCTTGGGTTGCTTTCCGTAAATTGTTTGGTGGCTGCTGACTATCTAATCGTTCCTTTAGCTACGAACTACAAAGCTGTAGAAGCTACTATGGGCCTTCTCAGAGTCTCTATAGAAATAGCTAGTAAAGTTAATCCTGGTTTGAAGGTTCTAGGGCTTGTTCCGACTATGTTTGACCGGCGAACTTCTGGAGCCAGAAGAGCAAAGGAGGCGATCGACGATATCGCTAAGCAGTTACAGCTACCCATGTTTGAAGGGATGCAGGTGTTTGCCCCAGTCCCCTTGAGAACCGCTATCTCTGATGCTCAAGAAGCTCATCAGCCGCTCTCTGTTTACGATTCCAAAAACGATGGATTAAAAGCGATAAGAAAAATTGCAGACGTTATGGCTAGTCAAGTTGAGGTGACGGTATGAGCAGCGCTGCAAAGAAGAAGATGTCGGTCGGTAGTAATTGGTTGGGAGGTTTGGTCACTTCGTCTCCTGAGTCAGTCCCATCCTCGGCAGGCGAGTCTATTTCTGAAGTTGCGATCGCGAAGATCTGGAAACCTAAACAGCAAAGAATCTACTTCGACCGTGCGGAAATAGACAAGCTAAAAACGGCTATTAAAGACGAAGGCTTTCGCGGCTCTGTGCTTGTTACTCCCTTGTCCGACGATCATTCTGCTCGAACTGAAGGATTTGAGTATGAGTTGGTTTTTGGCGCAAACCGTGTGACGGCCTGCGAAGAACTAGGTAACACCAAGATTCGAGCGGAAATTAAGGCGCTAGACCCAAAACAGGTTAGGCGCATTAGGTTTGATGAAAATATGGTGCGCAAGAATTTGAACCATTTTGAGGTTCTTCTTGGTTACCTGGAGTTGATGGCAGACGAAGCTGGTACTACATCTGAAGTTGTTGAGCAGGAACTCAATCAAATGAGTAACTCGGCAAAGCGAGGTGGGGACATCTCTGAGGCTGTATTTAACCATATCGAACTCTATCAGAGTATCCTCGATCGCTATAAAGGAGGAAAGCTTACGACTTTCCGTAGTAAGCTCATTCGGTTTCGTAGTCTTCCTGACGACGTGAGAGCAGCGTTAGATGCTGGTAGGGTGGATGCTTCTAAAGCGCTTGAGCTTGGGAGTGTCAAAAATGTAGAAGAGCGTGCTGACTTACTTGATTGGGTAATTGGTGATAATCCTTCTGTTGCTGAGATTCGTAAGGAGAAACGGCAACGGACGGAGAATGCTGGTGAAAAAGAAGAGAAGAAACCTACTGTAAATATGAAGAAAGCTAGCAGCGCTGTCAACGAGCTTACGCTGCTGTTGAAGAACAATTCTTTGAGGACGAAAAATAAGAAGGCTGGGGAGTTGCTTTCTCAAATTAACGAGTTGATTATTCAGCTTCAGAGTTTGTGATGACGTGCGACATCACACGTCGAACCGTTCTTATATTAAGATTAGAGGATTAGGAGCTAATCTGATTAGCAATTCTGCCTTTTTGATCAGACAGTTGTCAGTAGACACGGACTCTACGTGAGTAAATAAACGGTGCTTGTGTCTACTGACCAGCTAAGAAATCTGCCAAATCCTTGTCTCTTACAATCACATATAGCTGAACTACCTTTGCCAAGGGATCGGAATACAATAAATGTCTGATGCAACACCTGCATATCGTGGCTATCGCCTGCAAACTCTATATACGCTAAGTCGTATTCTTGAAGTAGATAAGACGAATCTAGTCTTTCATCCTGAAGGTGCAGAAGACTTTTCTGTCTGGGAGAACGATACTCGGTTGATAGAGGTTGTTCAAGTAAAAGCCTACAGTGCTAGCTTAACGCTGTCTTTACTGTCTCCGAATAAAGCTGACTCCTTCCTATATAGGGTTAACAAGTTAGTTTCTGAAGATAGCAATATACAAATCAATCTCGCAAGCTTTGGAAGTGTAGGCCCTGAACTACAGGCAGCTATAAGCGAAGACGGCTCGGAAAGACGATCGGTCGTGAAGAAGTTGTCAAGCTATGAGTTTTTGTCTGTTAAAGAGTCGCAAGACTTACTATGCCGCATAGGTTTAGTTTCTGTTTCAGAGTCTCATCTTAAAGATTTAGTCTTTAACAAAATTAAGGGTTTAGCTATTGGAATTGATCCTCAGCCTGCCTTCGAGATGCTGAGCTTCTGGCTATACATCTGTGCAGAAAAGAAGCAAAAGATTACAAAGGATGACTTAGTTCAACGTCTTAATGATATTGGTAGATTCTTATCAGAACGAGAGGCTCATCATGTCGAATGGTTTAGATCCATTGTTCCTATCGAAGATTCTGAAATAGAGCATCAAGTAAAAGAAAAACTCCTAGATGAGTTTTACCGTGGAATATCTGCGAGGTATGATCACATTCTCGCGGATGTTGACAAACCTCGGCCAAAAAAAATCACTGAGATCCGTCAGGGTTTTGAGATTGGTCAGAACGTTATTGTTCACGGAGCCTCTGGCCAAGGAAAAACAACGCTTGCATATCGTTACCTTCATGACCACTTCTCAAGTCAGTGGCGTTTTCAGATTCGGGTAGTTGAAAATCGGCAGCAGGCGCTTAATATTGCTGCTGCACTCTCAGGGCAGGCGAAATCTATCGGTGTTCCTATCGCCGTTTATATAGATGTTTCTCCCAATGACTTAGGCTGGGAAGAACTCGTCAAGCAGCTCTCTGTGCATAGAAATGTTCAAGTCTTGGTAACAGTGCGAGAGGAAGATTTTCGCAGAGCTAGCATATCAGGTGCAGAGATACAGTTTATAGGAATTGAACTATCTTTTGAGAGAGCCGAAGCAGAAACCATATATAGCTCTCTTACAGCAAAAGAAGCTCCTGACAGATTTCTTGACTTTGAAGATGCTTGGAGTAAGTTTGGTAGTCGTGGCCCACTGATGGAGTTCGTATACCTAATTACGCAAGGCACCTCTTTGAGGGAAAGGTTACAGCAGCAAGTCAAGCGAATTCAGAACGAAGTAAGGGCTAGCACCCGTCCAAGCGAAGAACTTGAGATGCTTCGTCTTGTGTCAATCGCTTCTGCATTCGAGGCGCGGCTCAATCTTAGAGAACTGATTAGACATCTTCAACTACTTTCCCCTCAGAGAACACTAGAGCTGTTGGAGAAAGAGTATTTAATCAGAAGGAGTAAAAACGGAACGTTAGTTGAAGGGTTACATCCTGTTCGATCGGGAATATTAGTCGAGATTTTGATTGACCCAGTTCTGTTTCCTTGGGTAGAGAGTGCAGCAGTTTGTCTACCCTTGATGTTTGAATACGACTTAGAAAACTTCCTTCTTTACACGTTCTCTCGACATCGTATCGATCTGGATTTATTTCTATCAGCACTTTATCTATATAAGCCTACGCAGTGGTCGGCGATCGCTGGAATCGTGAGGGCTTTAATCTGGCTAGGAGTCAAGGAGTATGTGGAGGCCAATCTGTCTCTAATTGAGCAGTTTCAGGAGGAGGCTAGTCAAACTTGGACAGTTTTCTTAGATGTTGATGTTGCTGACGCAACGCCAGGGGTGAGTGAACAGTCACTAGCGGCAATCACTCCGTTGTTATCAGATGAAAGAAGAGAGTGGGCACTTAGCATTATAAGCCAACAGACGGATAAGGCTAATGTATTTGATAGGGTCAGTCAGTGGCTAACGCAACTCACTAATAAACCTGAAAATCCAAAGTCAGAGTCAGACTGGCAAAGTACGGCAGATTCTTTATTCTGGATCGGAAGACTAGGAATTACACTACCTGTCTCTGAATGGATCAGCCATACTACGCTAGACCTTGTATCGCGCACTTTACCTCTTAAGACTGTGGCAGACTTATCACTAGGTTTGTTTCAGAGTAGTCCGGAGACTCATCGCATATGGATGAGTGCAAACCGTGAAGCACTACTCGGTAGATTTCGTGAGGAAAGTTGTTCCGTCCTTTACGAAGATGATGGAACAACTCTACGCACTCATTATCTTATCAAGATTTTGCACTCTGATGACTCCTCACAGGATGATGTCTTTGAGAAAATTAAAGGTGCCAGGAAGATGCTCAATGCCTCTATGACGAAATTGAGTCTTCTGAGAGGATTCTTCCCTGACTACGAATGCTACGGTAGTCGCGGCTATGGTCACATGTTTTTAGCTCAAGATAACTCAGTTGATGATACTAAGAAAGATATTGCTATCCGCAATCTTCCACTTCGACCTTTAGTAAAAGTAAATTCTATCTTTCTTGCGCTAGGAGAACAGTACTCAAGGCCCTCAACCTGGGAGATTTATGCTCGTACCGTTGTTGAAATACGCAGAAGTGTCCTCAGAACGTTGCAATATCTGACTGAACAAATCAATGTTCATTTTAGAAAGAATAAACCAAATAAAGGTCTAACTGAATATGTTCGTTCAGAAAAATGGAAACAAATACGTCTGACACTTGAGACATCTCCTATGCTACCGCGTTGCGCATTTGACGAATGGGGCTTTGCTAGTGAGAGTCATGAGAGAAGGACTGAGGAGTCTCAAAGCAGCCCTCTCGATCTTAATCAGAATCTAGCACTGGAGAAGTATTACTTCTACGTAAAAGCGTTCAATGAGTATATCCGCACTTGCTCAAACTTCTTCAAGCAGGCTGAGTGGCTACTACTCTTCAATCCAGAACTCAAAGGAAAAAATGCCTACAGAGTGGAGGAAGTTGCTCAGGCTTCTAATATAGATCTAGCTAGTCAGGCCCGTCTTTCTACAATGAACTTGGCAGATGCCTGGAAGTCTTTGCCTAATCTACAGAGCGAGTTTGGACAGACACTATCACAGTTCTTCGACGATAAAGAACTACACGAGCTAGACAGAATGGAGTCCAACAGCTTCTCCTCTTTCTGGAAAGTCTGGTATTTCTTTGCGTTTCATCCTACGAAATCTATTAAGCAAGCTACGAAGGAATGTTCGCGCTTGTTTAACGCCAAAGTTAGAGAGATAAGAAAGAGGGTGAAGGGAGAGCTTCAATCTATCTCTTCAGAATCTTCAGAAAAGGTAAAAGCCGAAATTTTGTCTGATTCAGTACATTGGGAGAACGAATCAGCTTTATGGATAAAAATTGATGGAAAAGAAGCTGTCGAAGTTTTCCAAGCTATTGAATTGGTAGTTGAGGCTGTCAGAAATGCTATTCATTCCGTTTACGATAATCCTCTACGATTCTATGCAGTTAAACTTGCGTATGCGAACATCATCGTAGTGCCTATGGTTCGAGGCAACCCTTTAAACAAGGATATATGGAAGTTTCACTCAGATCCGCTGTCTTTAGACGCTAACTATCAAATAAAATGGTGGAATTCGGTGCCGTCTGAAGCTTCGGAAGATTGCTTAGCTCAGCTATCCTTATCTCCCTGGCAGTACCCTCGCTTGAGTACTCTAGCAGAACTGCGAGCATGTATGTCTGAACTGTACCTCATATCAGCTCATATAAAGGATTTTGACAGACTGCCAGAACTAGATGATAGAGGTCAAGAGCTAATGCAAGCATATGTAAATGAAATTACACCTACTCTAAACAAAGCCTTTCAAAGAGTTATCGATAAGACTGTAGAAGCAATGAATTATTTTACAAATCTATCCTCTGAACAAGTAGATACTCGGCTATCTCTGTGTCAGTCTGTACAAGCATTGAAGGAGATGCATGAACAGTTGCTACCTGATGCTCATGAAGGGGGAGACGAGCTTATAGACGTAGCCATGAGTTTAGAAGAACTCTATAGTTGGGCGGATAAATTGCATATGGCTCAGCAGCTAGCTTTTGCTGCATACTTATTTTGGGCTTCGGACGTCTTAGAGGAACATAACTGTTAGTTGATAGAACGTGGTTAGAGTTGATAAGGGAGAGATTATTATGTTTCTTTACTCAGAAGAACTGATATAGGGATGCTTGCCTGTCAGACTATTTCTAGCTTCCTTAAGTCTTTCGACAAAGTGAAGTGCGTTGTGATAGCTCGGATGCTGTCTGATCTCACACTCGTCTGCTACCCTCTGAGCTATCCCTACGAAACATATTAGAAGATCTATCTCATTAGTATCCCCGCACTCTAGGCTTATTATCCAGCGGTAAGTCCCTGCTAGCAGTTTTTCTGCTGTCTGGCCCTCGTTGCTACCTGGTAAGACAGTTAGTACATGCATAAAGGCATCTACTGACTGTAGTGAGGCCGCACGGTAGTAGGACTCGTCTCCGTAGAAGTCTTCATCTTGAAAGTAGTGTTCATATAAACCGATACCTACAGACAGCAGCGCAAATGGGAGTAAAGCTTTATGCTGTGGACAATAAGTTTGAAAGAGTTCTACCACCCTCTCTAGAGTTTGTAGCTCATTGGTTTTAAGAGCATCTTCTATCGTATGCTCAGCTACCCAGCATAGCCAAGCTTGCTCGTTTTCACGACTGGGAGGCGATGCAGCTATGCACGTTCTCCACTCTTCAATACGGTCTTCTCGAACGTCTATAATGCAGCACATCCAAAGAAGATCTCGCATACGGCCCCTACCATCAGCACCATCTGACCACATTACAGTTCCATCTTTAGTCACCCTCTCGAAGAGAGAAAGTATAGAGGTGGTGTAGCTCGATAAGCTACGTAGCCTATATGAGGGAATTTGAAGCACGACTTCCTTCGAGTCACGGGCCATGTAGGAAAGACCCCAGAAGCTCAGCCCGTTTCTCGCAGGCGGCTGATTTTCAGCATGGAGCAAATCAAAAATAAATCGCCTGCGCGTACTGACATTAAACCGCTCGTACTGGTCGTACAGAATTCCATAGGCTAAGTCCCATTGACCGGCCTCGACGCACTGATCGATGAATGACTCTACATCAGCAGTAGTCGCTAGCCCTGCCCATAGGAAGGTGATCGCGTTCCATGTATCTTCTCCTCGGTGCTGAAAGAGATAGAACTGGTTGATAGTGCGCTCGTTGCTGTCTCGCTGGTCACCTTGCCATACCGTCTCAGCGATTAGGTACTCCATAATGCTTCTGTGTGAGAAGCTGTAGATGCCAGGGCCGACAATCAGACCAGAACGCTCTCTTAGAACAGTTAGGGCTTGCTCTGGAGTTGCTGCTATCTTTAACTTTTGAAGAGAGTCTGCTACTACCCCCATGACAACCTTCTCTTCCATGCCTTCTTTCTGTTGGAAGAACATCTCCAAAGCTATTCTTTTTAGCAGATATTTCCGATCTTCTTTTGAGATTTGAACATCAACGACTGCCTGCACATTGCGACGATTGTCCCAAAGTCCTAGCATTCCTTCCACGTAGCGACGGTAGAGCTGAGCGCGACCGTTCGGTAGACTCCCATCTAAATGGTTGACGATGAGTAGGGTTGTTAGCAGGAGTGGGTTACCTGTTAGCGGTTTGACTGCTGGGTCTCTCATCCAATCATCGGCCAAAACAGATGCATCCACCTTGCATCCGTGTGGCTCTACCAGACCAGTATGCCGATACCAGCGCTCTACGTATTGAACGATGCGCGATCGATCGAATGGTTCAATTGTCCAGCTTCTCCAGATATCAGGTAGCTTTCCTATCTGGTTAGTCGTTAGAGGCCGAGAGGTAATTACCATTGGGCATGATGAAGCAAACGAGCTTAGATCGGTAATCCAGTCGTGAATAACATCGCGGTCGCTCAATCGAACTTCATCAAACCCATCAAAAACAAAGATAGCTCTATGCTCGCGCATCCAAATAGATAAACGCTCTGAGGTTAAATCCTCTACGAAGTGCTGACTGATGTTGTCTCTGATTAAGCTATAGCAACAAGGTAGCGAGTTAACTGATAGCTTACGTAATTCAACTCTTATACATAGTCCAGTCCACCGAGAACTGTAGGCTTCTTGTTGGAACCACTTCGTCCAGCTAGATTTGCCTGCTCCTGGCTGACCTATCAGAATCGCTCTACTTCTGGGCTGTGAAAATGATTCAAAGCCTTCTTCAATATCTTTATATCTATGAGTTGTTTGCCCTTCACCTGCAATCTCTACCTTTGTTCTAAACGTTGGATGAACAAAGATATCGTCTAAGCTGGCACTTTGAAAATCGCTATCTCGAAGACCAGAAAGATCTAGCTCAAATCCTATGGACTGCAAACATACTCTTCTTACTCTAGATAGTAGCTCGTCTGTGGCTTGCGTTGGTTTGGTAGCCAGCTCATCTACTTTGATAAAAAGAGCCTTGATTTGATCGCTGATGTTGTCGAGGCGACGGAAGTTCTCAGACCATGCCTCGTACTGCCAGTCTTCTGTAGCGACAGCGATGCTACCTAGCAGCGCTGCGATTCTAGGGCAAAGAAGTACATAGACATCCTGTAATCCGTCTTCAACCACCACCTGCGGAAGTAGCTTGTCCTCATATATACAGTCAAAGACCTTTTGCCCATTTAGCGAAGCTTGAAATAGAGCCTTCTTGTCTCTGATAAGAGGACTTAGTTCCTTGGCGCATATCTCTACGAGTCGCAACTGTTTATCGCGAGGAATACCCTCATTTTCTAGGAAGGGAAGTAAAGGCTCAACGACTTCAGCAACAGCGCTTTCAACGTGGCTTTTAATTTTACGCTTCTGAAAGAATTCTAGCGAGTCGATTTGGTCGTAGATAGCACTGGATATCAGATTGATAACTACGCTAAAGATGGATTCGCTTAAACTCACGAATGTAGGGGATAAACTACTTTACGATTTGAGCATTCTACAAGCTTACGTACAGCTTCTATCGCTTACTGAGATCTAGATTCCAACTTGGCGGCTTGTCCTGCCTTGTGAGCCGTATGGCAGCAGCAACGAATAGAGCATACCTACGGTGGGAAAGCTAAAAGAAATTACCTCATCTCCAGGCGATGGCAACGCTTATTCCCTCCTACCGCAGCAGCGCTGGTCGTATGACCTCTGGAGAGCGACGACTAGTACAGAGGCTCGAAGCTAATCTCGAAGATGACTATCTACTCTGGTACGACGTGCCGGTTGGCTCAAAACGCCTGCATCCCGACTTCATTATTCTGCATCCCTCGCGGGGCATCTTCGTTCTAGAAGTGAAAGACTGGAAGCTGGATACGATTCAATCTGTCGATCCTAGAAGCTTTGAAATCGCTACGCCCTCTGGTGAAAAGAAGGTTGATAACCCTCTGCATCAGGCTAGAAACTACGCGCTGGCTATCTGCTCGCTATTGGAAAAGGATGAGGCGCTAGTACAGACGACAGGTCGCTACCAAGGTAAGTTGCTTTGCCCATATGCCTATGGCGTGGTGCTACCTAACATTACCCGTCGTATGTTCGACTCGCAGCCAGCGCTAGCTCAGGTGATGGATGCTCACTTGGTTATTTGCAAGGATGAAATGACGCAGAGTGTTGATGCGGGTGTCCTCCAAGAACGGCTTTGGTCTATGAGCCACTACAACTTCGGCATCACCTTAGTGTCCGAGCAAATTGATCGCATTCGCTGGCACCTTTATCCAGAGATACGCCTCTCTACCAAGCAGCTCTCATTCTTTGGTGATGAACCTGAAGAGACGCTGCAAACTGCAATTCCTCAAGTTCTTAAAGTAATGGACTTGCTGCAAGAGCAGCTCGCCCGCAGCCTGGGCGATGGCCACCGTATTATTCACGGCGTCGCAGGCAGTGGCAAAACGCTGATTCTGGCCTACCGCGCTCAGCATCTAGCACAAGGCGAACAGTCGGTGCTGGTGCTGTGCTTCAACGTAGCGCTGGCATCCAAACTGCGATCGCTACTGGTTGCCAAAGACCTTAACCCACAGGTCACCGTACGTCACTTCCACGGCTGGTGTACAGATATGCTTAGGCGCTATAACCTGCCGCGTCCTGATGCCCGCAGATACCGGGGAGAGGAATATATTAGAGCGCTAGAGCAGGCTACGATCGCTGCGGTTGAAGCTGGGCATATTCCAAAGGGTCAGTACAGCGCGGTGATGGTGGATGAGGGCCATGACTTTGCTCCAGAATGGCTGAAGCTGGTCGCTCAGATGGTAAATCCTTCGACAGACTCTCTACTGGTACTTTACGACGATGCTCAGAATCTGTACGGCAAGCAGGCGAAGCATCAGTTCAGCTTCAAGGCGCTAGGAATCAAGGCCCAAGGTAGAACAACTATTTTGAAGCTCAACTATCGCAACACAGCTCAGGTGCTGATGCTGGCTTATGAGTTCGCAAAAGAGATTATGCAGCCTACCGATTACAAGGATGAGGATGTGCCACCGATGGTAGAGCCAAACAGTGCTGGGCGAGAAGGGCCGGTGCCGGTGCTGGTGAAGTGCGCTAACTACAAAGCTGAGGTTGCCCATATTGTACAAAGGGTGCAGCAGCTACAAGAGCGGGGAATGCCCTTGAACGAGATGGCAATTATCTACCGCGCGAAGTGGATGGGAGAGGTTGCTTTCTTGGAACTACAGAAAGCAGGAGTGCCTGTCGCGTGGCTTAATCAGAACAGCCGCAAGCGAAACTTCGACCCGCTCAGTCCTAGCCTCAAGCTGATGACAATGCACAGCAGCAAGGGACTGGAGTTTCCGGTAGTCTTTATTCCAGGACTGGGTTATCTCCCAAATGCGAAAGGGAAGATTGCTGATGAGGCGAGGCTATTGTACGTGGCGATGACGCGAGCAATTGAGATGCTGGTGCTGACCGGCGATCGCCGGTCAGCGTTCGTAGACCGACTGAAGGACGCGCTTACACAGATAGACTGAAAATAGGATTACTCGTCAATGAGCGAAAATATAGGCAACGCAGGACACTCTGAATCGACTACCTTCCAGTAATGCTCAAGATCATGGCTATTGTAGGGACTGAAACCTGTCTCGTATACATAGGGTAAACGAGACCAATTGACGAACTGACAAGGTTCGACAATTTTTTTAATTGCAAAACTGATTAGTTGAGCAGCTGGTGACATGACCTGTTTATAAAGGTCGGAGTATGCTTTGTCTAAAGCGTCGCTATTGTTATAGAGTTCTCTCAACATTTCTATCTCAAACTGCTGTAGCTGATCTATATATGAAGCTCTATACTCATCAAACTTTTTGTCTAGAACCTTATCGAAAACTCGTTCTGATGAGAGAGTAATATAGGGCCTTGGAATACCAGCTATCTTAGCGAGCGCAGTCAGAGAAGAGCTACAAGGATTTTTATGGATGTGATGTTTCATATAAGACATTCTTTTTGTTCTCTCTGTCTTAGTTTCTATCTTTGTTGGAGATATAGGTAGGTGTTTATAATCACACCATAAGAGCGTTGCTAATACATCTTTTGTAAGACTCTCTGTTGAACCGAATCGAAGATATTTAATAATACCTATTAGATGTTCGTAGTGCTGTTGGATGAATGCTCGTTCATCAACGCTATTCAGCTTAGCTTTATGTGCGATAACAGTAGGATATGCCTCTTTCTTTAGCAAAAGCTTTAGAAAAGAAGACAACAGCCTCTCTACAAGCAGGTCGCTTTTCTTGTCTCGGATAACCCTAACCATAACCGCAAGTAGCAGCTCAGGTTGGTTATAAACCCTTCCTGGAGTACTGTTAAACTCAACAAACTTCTTTATGAATTTCTTAGGCAAATTATACTGTGTACTGATTAAGCGAAAACGATGGACATACTCATAGTTTGGGATTTTCACTCTATGACTCCCATCAAAGTCTATTGCTGCACCTTGCCATCCCCTCAAATAGTTCTGAAAACAGGTAAGAACAGCTTTCTCTAGCTTCTTACTGTTTTGGCCTCTTTGCATAGCTTCAAATACATCACTTTCCTTCGAGTCCGTTTTTATCGCTCTAGCAGGACAATCTTCTTCATCACCTTCTGGATGTACGAATGTAGGATGTATTTGGGAAGTTCTCCTTTCGTGTCCTTTTCTAAAGTGTAGAGTTTCGTTGCAGTGAGGACACTGGAACACTCTACCGTAATCAGAGTAATTAACTTCAGATGCTTCTACTAGCTTTCTACTTTCACTAATAACAAGATATGCTAACTGCATAAAGACTATTCATTTGTATCGCCACTACTAAAGTCGATCATTCCCTTCTAAGTGGAGGTGGGTTACTAAGCGCCTGTGACAAATCTACCTTGAGGATGCTGTAGTTGATTACTTCTCAATGTTCCTCGTGCTAGTCTTCTGCGGTGCAATTGCATATTGGGTATATTTAGTGTCAATCCTAAATTTTTGCGATCAATTATCCTTTTGCTCTAGCTGGTACATCCGCAGAGTTGGATGCTCTGTCATTAGCCGCCAATAGCAGCCTGTGGATGGCTGCATTGGGCGATCACCGCAGCGGTACAGGAAGACCGGTTCATGACGTTTGAACTTACCTTGGAAGACTTCATCTAGCTTGAAGCCAGTACCTGAGCTGTCCCATACTATGTGCGCTCTAAACTTGTAGCCAGCAGCCATGAGACTACAGCCCAGCCACTTCATGACTTCTGTTACTTGCTCAATAGGTAGACCACAAGCATCTTGACCATAGCTTTCGAGAGATAGCTGCTGTGGTTCGGGAGGTGATAGAACGGCCTGGAGCTGTTTCCACATGATGGTAGACCCTTAGCAATATGGCTTAAGGGTGCCCGCCGATAATGTGAATGCTTCGACAAATAGCTGTACTCGGCCTGTTCATCTTCCGCTACGAAACTCAAGTTTTCTCAACCTCATCAAGATTGGCACTCTCCGTCGCCGCCGCTAGGTTACCGTCTGGCATCCGTTGATCTAGCGACCAGCAGCAGGGCGACAAGGTGCAAACCTAACTTGACGCTCGCACCTTGTCGTAACATTTAGGGCAGCTCAGCTCAGAGGGGTCGCATGTGCGCCAGCCCCAAGTCCCTGCTTTTGGGTGTTCTCCGCAGAGTGCTGGAGAGAACCAGCGACCGTAATCGGGAGGAGCCTGCGCGATCGCATGAACTGTTCGATTCATTGTCGTCGCACCCTTCGCATCCTTGAGGATATATTTGATAATTACCTTTGGACAAGGCTGTACCGTGTCAGCGGTAACATCTTCTTTTTGAGCTGTGGTGAACTCTTCAGACTCGTTCACCAACTGCTCTGCTTCGCCAAAATCCCAGGCGATCGCGTCTGCTACTTCAGCGGCTTGTTGTATGAGTGCTAGGCACTGCGCAACTTTAGCCTGCTGATTGCGAGCATAAATCTTTTGTTCCCATTCCTGCACGTCTTCAGCCTTCAGACTCATCGTTCGCTTGCCGTTCGGGAGTGTTTTACCTTTCGGCGCTCGCACTCTGGTGTAGGTGCTACCGTTGCCAGGACTATGTTGTTCCAGCGTCAGTCCTAACACCTGTTCATCCACAGGGATAGTGTCCCGCATTGCCTCAAGCTGTTCAGAGAGGTTCGCTATTTGCTGCTTTAAAGACGCCATATCCAGGCAGACATATTTGGTGAACTATCTGTAACCTAACACTAATTGGTGAAAGCAAATTATATGTTCACCAAGAGTGGATGGAGTGTAAAGATTCGATGCCGATAGGATGTTCGCGCCCTCTCAGCCTTGAAAGAGTGCGCATATTTATGGTTCTAGCTAAACTAAGTTTTTAATATGCTAGAACTATAAATATGTGCAGCGAGCTATCTTTTGGTATTGGTTTCCCAAAAGTCCGACTTTTTTCTGTAACTGTATACCCTCTACCTATTGGGACTTCTGGCTAAGATCTACACCCACAGAGTGCCCCTTTTCAATCAGTCATTCTGGATAGGCGAATTGGTCGTTGCGATCACCCATCATTTCCAAGAGATCGAGCGCCGTAAGGTGGTCGCCTAAAGCCCAGTGCGACTCACGCAATGCCTGCCACCGATAATCTTGATGGTGATCGCCGCACCATTCCGAGTATTTCTGCATGAGGCAGTGCCAGCGATGAGATGTTGCTAGTCGCGGTAGACCAGATCTCGAAAGGTCTTACAGACAATACAGTGAATTGCTTTGTTTAAATACTATAGTTCTAGCTATATGTTATTACAATATAGCTAGAACTGTGATACAAGCGAACACCACCATGCCACAGAAGAAATGCGGCTTCGGCTTTTGTTGTGCGTCTATGATGATGCAACCGGGATTAGAGCCAAAGAACTGCCCGAACTGGAAAACCTGTGGCAAGGTACAGGAATATAGCCCGGATGAAGTCATCGAGTTGCAACGGGTTCGCATCGTTCAGGCGGAACGAGAACATTATCAATTCCGTATCACTCGGCATGAAGCAGCCATCATGATGTTGCAACAGCGCGGTAACTCTCAATCGCTGGAAGACTTTGAGCTGCCAGCGCAGCAGTCAGCGATCGCGCAGAGCTTGTCTGAACTGCAAGACAACTTAGCCCTTCTAACAGAGAACTACGTGGCTCCTCTGGAAGTGAATGCCCACCGCTACAACGTCAAACGCCCTGGCCGCATTTACCGCAATGAGGAAGGCCAGCTCTGCCAGGAACGCCGGATATACTGGTACAACAAATTGACAGCCAGTCAGCCCATTTTTGAACCTTCTGAAGACGCGCCCCTCGAAGAAGGTGCAGAAGAGAAACGACCTGTCCGAGCCATCCACCTCAGCCACGATAATGATCCGCGTAATATGGAAGGGCGACTGGGACTGGAGCGGCGAAACCGTTTGATGGCTATCCATACGCAGCTACAAATTGCTGCCGACGCACTGTCCGAGGCTAATGCGATCGCTACAGCACCGATGGATAATGTTCTAGCAGAGCTACGTGAATTGATAGCTAGAACTCCAGACATTGAAGTAAATGCCGTGGCAGAGCCGGAAGCTGCTGAGTCCGAGGATGCAGCCGTACCTGACGATGTGGATGTGTAACCTTGAGTAAGCCATAAGGCTGCTCAACTGATGGGATGGTTGAACCAGTCGCTTCCAGGTATAGGGTGAGGGCTTGCAGCATTTTGGGGCTTTTTGCATAACCCCCCGAAAAGGTAAATTCCAGATTGAGACGAATGAGACTTACTGAATCGGTCTGTGCATCAGTTGC
>Ga0209194_1001245_pt1 | contig 16506 bp, 10 predicted proteins | sample COGITO_mtgs_1004_FD_184787 | JGI IMG/M metagenome (GOLD analysis project Ga0209194, IMG submission 184787) | Pelagic marine microbial communities from North Sea - COGITO_mtgs_100413 (SPAdes) (version 2) | ecosystem: Environmental > Aquatic > Marine > Epipelagic ...
CTCCTTGAAAAAGGTACTGAGCTTTAATCCGCCTTTTCAGGCACAAGTAATTTAGATCATGCGTCACAGCAAAAGAAGACATTCACTGGGGGTCTCCGGACCACACCTATCCGCCATGATGGGCAACCTCGCAGTTGCACTCATTACACATGGTCGTATTCAAACAACATTAACTAAAGCTAAAGCGCTTCGTCCATTCATCGAGAAGATTATCACCTTCGCGAAAAAAGCAGAAGCCGCGAACGACACTGCACGTAAGCTGCACTTCCGTCGTTTGGCGATCTCTCGTGTTCGCGACAAAAAAGCAGTTGCCAAACTGTTTGATGAACGTGCGAGCGAATTCACCGACCGCAATGGCGGTTACACGCGCATCTACAAGGTCGGTCAACGTATCGGCGATGCTGCTGAAATGGCATTGATCGAACTGATCGATGGTAATGATGAGGGCTACTCTAAGAAGCCGGCAAAAAAAGCTACCAAAAAAGCCGCCACCAACAAGGCAGCTAAGGCTGAAGCAGAAGTAACTGAAGCAGAAGTAACTGACGCAGAAGTAACTGAAGCAGAAGTAACTGAAGCAGAAGTAAATGAAGCGGAAACGAAGAAGCCCGCGAAGAAAGCCGCTAAGAAGGCCACTAAGAAGCCCGCTAAGAAAGCCGCCAAGAAAGCTGTTAAAAAAGAAACACCGGCTAAAGAAGAGACGGACGCATAGTCCCTTTCAAAATCACATTCTTTCAAAAAACCGTCCGACTGGACGGTTTTTTTTGGTTACAGGCGAAGTGGTTTGGAGCACGGTTGATCGCTCTTCTATCTCATTGCAGTGGTAATGGTGCGTGTCCTTATACGCCGGTTGTGGCCAAGGCTATGCGTGTCGCGTGCGGTTTACTTGCCGAATAAGCCTTTGATGCTGTCGGTTGCTTTTTCGAGTGCATCATCGCCTTGTTCGAGTACACCTTTGCCGCCTTTACCGATAAAGTCACCTGCACCTGCAATGGCGGGGCCGATTGATTTGAGCACTTCGGTAAGGATGAGGTCGATAACTTCTGCCATGCTCTTCTTGTTGCCGTCTTCGCCGATGTTGGTCATCTCGATACGTGGGAGTGGCACCGTTGTGCCGGCACCCATCAGGCCTACGAAGATGGTGCCGTCTTCGATGACGAGTTGCTTGATGACTACTTGCGTGGAGGAACTGTCTTCTGCTGGCGCCGCTTCTGTAGCCTTGGGTGCGTTCTCATCTGTACTGCCAGAGAAGGCGTCAATATTTGCCATCAGCGCTTTAATGTTGGAGCTCATCAGCGTCTTTTCATAGCTAATTTCAGGCTTCTGGATGATGATCTTGTTAATGATGATCTTATCGCTAAAGACGGAACTAGTATCGATATCGACCTCGATCTGGCCGAGGGCGAAGATATTTTCACTCTTATATCCATCTGGATTTCCGACGTATAGGCCAGAGAGAGAGCCCTTGCCGGAGAGGATCGAGAGGTTGACCGCGTCGAGCGTGACCGAGGTTTGGGTGACTTCCGGACCAAATGTTTCGACGCCTGCCTTAATGCTTTTATTTAATACGCTTGAGCCGAAGAAATAAATCCCAGCCACAGCAGCGACTGCCAAGATTACGAGAAATAGAAATATTTTTTTTATCATATGTGTGATAGCTTTATTGGTTGATTGCGTGTTGGAGACTAGAGCATAATGCCAATATGGCGAGCTTGAAAGCGATAGAAGCTAAGTGGATGCCGTCTGATCTAGTTGATTTCGAGTTGGATGAGGGGCTCGTTGCGGTGGCTGTGTTTGATGATTATATCAAAGCGGGTGAGGCGGGGCTAGCCATTTTGGCGATGGGGGAGGCGTATTGGATGATTCTACATGCCGGGCTCTATGTGATTTGTGTAATAGAAAATCGACACATAGCAGTCAGTGCAGAGCTGAATGCCTTGGCTGCTTTGGAGTCGAAGCGTAGCCGTGGCGCTCGGGTTGAGTATCAGGAATTTGATTTCGGCGGGCTGTCGTTCGTGTTGTATGCTGCGGTTCTGACCGCCTGCTTTATGTGGCAAGGGCGCGCGGATGTCGTCTCAGTGGGACAGACGGATGCTGTGGCCATGGTACAAGGATCGCAGTGGTGGCGAGCGGTCACTGCGCTGACCCTGCACGCGGATGTGGTGCACTTGGTCTCTAATTTGATCTCGGGGATGGGCTTTGCCTTTTTTGTCTGCCGCTTTTTTGGTGCAGGGGCTGGTTGGCTGCTAGTGTTGCTCAGTGGTATCGGGGGAAATGTGCTCAATGCGGTAGTTCATTATCCCGAGTCGCATTACTCGATTGGGGCTTCGACTGCAGTATTTGGGGGATTGGGCTTGTTGACCGGAGTGGGTATTTGGGCTGCGGTTTCGGATCCTGAACATCGCCTGTCGCTCCCGCGTTGGTTGATTCCAGTCTTCGGTGGGTTGACGTTGTTAGGCTTGTTTGGCGTGGGGGATGGCAATGTGGACGTCGCAGCGCATATCAGTGGGTTTACCTGTGGTACGGCCTTCGGTGCGCTGGGCGCCTGTGTGCAGCGCTGGTTTGTGTTGTTGCAGCGCTGGTCCATTGCCTTGGGCGGACTATCTATAGCCTTGCTGGCCTTAGCATGGTACGCGGCTGTTGGGGTATGACTCTCAACAGAGGGGTGAGAGTGTAGAAGTTGTAGGTCAAATGTGAAAAGCTCTAGATCATGAATCGCCGCACGTGCGCTAATTTAGAGCAAGGGTGATGACGCCACTGATTAATAAAGGATAGCTAACTAGCTTGACTGGCATGATAGGTCTTCGTCCTCGCGGTTATCTCGCAAGATGTGCTTGGCAATGTGCTTTACCTTCTGTGGAGAACTGGTTAGCTCTGGAATATGAGTAATTTAGGTCTCAGTCGACTCGAGGTAGGGCGTCAATCAATGCAGGCGGAGGCTGCCGCAATTCAAATTGCGGCAGATCGTTTGGATGGTGCCTTTGAGCGCGCATTGGATTTGATCTTAGAGTCCAGCAGTAAGTTGGTGATTTGTGGCATCGGTAAGTCTGGCCACATCGGCACGAAACTGGCGGCGACATTGTCGAGTTGCGGCATCCCTTCAGTTTTCTTGCATGCTGCTGAAGCGATTCATGGTGATCTGGGTGTGTATCAGCCTGGGGATCCGACGATCGTCCTGTCGAAGAGCGGCAGCACGGCGGAGGTACTGCGCTTGATGCCTATGTTCAAACAACTTAAGTCTCCAGTGATTGCCATTGTCGGCAATATGGATTCTCCGATCGCTACGGCGGCTGATGTGGTATTGGATAGCAGTGTCGAGCGTGAGGCTGATCCACTGAATTTGATGCCGACGTCTAGCTCGACGGTGAGCTTGGCGATTGGTGATGCCCTAGCCGCGGCGTTGGTTAAAGCGCGTGACTTTACTAAGGAGGAATTTGCAAGCTACCATCCCGGTGGACAGCTTGGACGAAATTTGCTGATGACAGTTGGTGATGTGATGCAGGTCGCCGATCAAATCGCTTGCGCGCGCGCTGAAGAAACGCTGCGCGAAGTGGTGATTCGGATGACCAAGTTTCCATACGGCGCGGCTTGTATCGTGGATGGAGCGAATGGCTTGGCTGGAATTATTACGGATGGCGACATTCGCCGCATTCTTTCGCAGGATGGCGACATTCTGAATTTCAAGGTGGGGGATTGCATGACAAAATCGCCGATTTCGACTCATCCGAACGTGCCTCTGGGTGATGCGGTACGCACGATGGAAGACCGCAGTTCGCAAATTTCGGTGCTACCCGTCGTGGCTGAGAGCGGCGAGCTGTTGGGTTTGCTGCGGCTGCACGATGCGTATCAACCCAGCTTTTCATAAGGCACTGCTATGGGATCTCCATCTGTTGCGCCTCGTGAGTGGGCAGTTGTTGTAGTCGGCGGCTTGACCTTGGCCTTTACTGCTTGGGGGCTTGGGGGCATGCGGCTCTGGTCGCTACATATTTTGTTAGCGGGCGGCTTGTTGACCTGGCTGCTCTCCATCGTGCCGATGTCGCAGCGCTGGAACGGGACGGATGGCGAGCATGGTAATGCGCAAAATCTGCTGCGCCTACTAAAGTTTCCAGTCTTTTGGCTGAGCGTGGCCTTTCTGGTCTATATTACGATTCAGGGGATGAACCCTGCGTGGGAGCAACTACGGGATGAAAGGGGCTGGTGGGTCGAAGAAGTGGAGCCTGTGAGTTGGCTACCTTCTGGAGTCGATACCAGCTATGTGCCGATGAATGCGTTTCGCGTGCTGTCGAGTTTTGCGGCGGCGTTTACGTTGATTTGGGGGCTGTGGGTCGGGGTGCGGCGCCGTAGCAGTGCGGTGCTCTTGCTGTGGTCATTGGTGATCAGTGGGGTGGGAATGGCGATTGTGGCGATGTTGCAAAAGTCCTCTGGTGCAGATGCGGTGCTGTGGGCTGTGAAATCACCGAACCCTCATTTCTGGGGCACGTTCTTCTATCGAAATATGGGAGTGGCCTATCTGAACTTGATCATCTGCGCCTGTGGGATGCTGTATTTTTACCATTTCAATCAAGCAGAGCGTCGTGAGCAGAGTGGCGGGCCGCACTTATTGCTCTTTGTGTTTGTGGCGGTGCTGTATACCTCGATTGGTTTGGCGCTTTCGCGGGGCGGAATTCTGTTTGGCGGCGTGATGGTCGCTGGTTTTTTTATCGTGGCCGCTGCGCGCGGGTTGTTTGCGAGCTCGCTGCGCAATTCGATTTTGCTGAGCTTGCTGATTGGATCGTTAGTCGGCGGTGGCGGCTATATGATCTTTCAATTCGTTGATATCCAAAAAATCGAACAGCGCTTTGGTGACATTGAAGAGACGATTCAGACCGCGGATCAAAGTGACCGAGCGATCACGACCAAATTGACGTGGCAGATGGCGCAAGAGAAATTGTGGCTCGGTTGGGGTGCGGGGTCATGGCGCTACATTTTCCCGATGTATCAAAAGAGCCATCCAGAAATCTTCTATCAAGGCTATCGTGCCCGCGGGGGGTGGTGGGGCCGGAAGATTTATCACTACGCGCACAATGATATTGTGCAGTTTCTCTGTGAGTATGGAATTGTGGGCTGTGGAATATTACTGATGATCTTTGGTTATTGGGTCTGGAACTTACTATTTCGAGCAGCAGGCAATACTTTAAGCGCTCTGATGTTGCTGGTCGGTTTGGGCGCCGCATTTGGGCATGCCTTTGTGGACTTCATCTTCCAAAGTCCAGCCTATTGGCTCGCGCTCAATGGGTTGCTCTGTGTCAGCGTGAAATTGCTCTCACTGCATCGTGAGCGCGTCTATCGCTGAGGCAGTCGTTAGGATAAGAACCGCGTCGTCAGTTGCTCGATAATAGTGTCACGTGCCTCTTCAACAGTATCGACCACTTTAAATAAATCGAGGTCTTCGGGTGAGATCGTACCCCATTCGATCAGTGACTCGAAGTTGACCACGCTGTTCCAAAACTCACTGCCAAACAGTATGATTGGTGGCGCTGTCGGGTCTTTACCAGTCTGCACTAGTGTGAGTGTTTCGAACAGTTCGTCCAGGGTGCCAAATCCACCAGGGAAGGCGACCAGCGCCTTGGCCAGTAATACAAACCAGTATTTACGCACGAAGAAATAGTGGAACTCAAATTGTAGCTCATTGGGGATGTATTCGTTTACGCCTTGCTCAAAGGGCAGGCTAATGCCAAGGCCGATCGATTTGCCCCCGACATTGTGCGCACCGCGATTGGCGGCTTCCATAATGCCGGGGCCGCCACCAGAGCAGATGATGAAACGGCGTTGATCTTTCTCCGGAAGACTCATCGACCATTGAGTGAGTTCTTCGGCGAGTTCGACTGCCATCTGGTAGTAAGGCGCTGCCTTTACTGCACTTTGCGCGAGGTGCAGCGCGCGCTTCTCGGCGTCGTTGAGATGATCGGGGTCAACTATGGCGGCCTGCGCCTCCTCTAGTTTAGCTTGCGCGACGTCGACAGGCATGATCCGAGCAGAGCCAAATAGCACGATGGTGTCTTTGATTTTTTCCTCTGCGAAGCGTAGCCCTGGTTCAGTCATTTCGCAGAGCACCCGAATGTTTCGGGCGGCATCACTATTTAAGAAATTGAGGTCTTTATAGGCTTTGATTGGCCATTCTTCACGGGAGCATTGGGTAGATTCGGGCATAAGAGGTGGGATAAGTGAATATTGGAGTGAACATGGGCAGATCCTAGTCCGCTAGCAACTCTTTCTCTGTTATCTTTTAGGGTTGCGAGCGCCGCTCTGGGCTATTCTTCTAGAACTTTTCTACCCACCCTCAGCTGTCCATATTTAGTATTTATGTATCTCAAAGAGATCGTCATTAGTGGCTTTAAGAGTTTTGCTGATCGCACTCGCCTCGACCTGCGCCGTGGGGTAACTGCTGTCGTTGGTCCGAATGGTTGCGGCAAGAGTAACATTGTTGATGCGATTCGCTGGGTACTGGGCGAGCAGAGTGCTAAAGCGCTGCGCGGTGCGTCCATGCAAGACGTCATTTTTGAGGGAACCGATAAGCGCAAAGGACTGCCAACCTGCGAAGTCTCGTTGACGTTTACCGATTGCGAAGCCGAACTTGGCACTGCCTTTAATGAGGTCGAGATCGCTCGCCGTGTCACGCGCGACGGCGGCAGTGATTATTATATCAATGGTAAGGTTTCGCGCCTAAAGGACATCCAACGCTTGTTCGCTAATACTGGGATAGGCCGCGTGTCTTACTCCTTTATGCTGCAGGGGCAGATTGATCAGATTTTATCGACGAATCCCGGCGAGCGCCGCACCATTTTTGAAGAGGCTGCGGGTATTACACTCTACAAAGCGCAACGTAAAGAGGCGCTTAACAAGCTCTCGCTCGTCGATGCAAATCTTGCCCGTGTCACCGATGTGATCGAGGAAGTCAGCCGTCAAATCGGCTCGTTAAAGCGTCAAGCTAGTAAAGCGTTGCGCTATCAGCGCATTAAGCACCGTTTAACACACTTGGATTTGGCATTTAGTTCGTATCGCTTCACCGCTTTAAAAGGCTCGATTGATACGGTCGCAGGGCGCGCGAATGAGCTACGTAAAAAACTGGAGTCGCACACCGAATCGATGGCTGCCGATGAGGAAGCACTGGCGTCACAAAAAACCGCGCGTGCCGAGTTGTATGACAATATGCAGGAGCTGCAGCAGCGCGTGTTTAATTTGCGCTCCGAGAAGGAAAATTCCGAGAACCAGGCGGAGTTCTCCGCCATTCGTATTAAGGACTTGGAAGCGCGTATTGCGGAATATCAAAAAGAGATCCAAGGCCTCGAAGTACAGCAAGACGAACTTGCCGCGCGTGCACGAAGTGAATCCGAGAATAAACAGCTACAGAGTGATGTCGTGGATGACTCCGATCGCATCTTCCGAGATCGCAATTCAGAGTTGGTCAATTCCCAAGAGCAACTCGGCGAGATGGAGGCGCAACTGCAACAGCGCAGACAGGCTGTGCTGCAGGCGGAGAATCGGATTAATCGGGCACGCTCGCGGTGCACCACGCTCGAAGTCGAGTTAAAGACATATCAGGTCAAACACGCCGCGTTGACCGAGGCACTTTTGACGTTGAAGCAAGAAGTCGTAGTTTTGGAAAAGGGCCATGCTGACATTCAACGGATGTTGGCAAAGCGTCGCGAGGAGCAACAGCTTAGTGAGGTTGCATTAGAGAAAGCTCGCACCGAATCAAAGGCAATTTTCCAGCAGTTCCGCACGATGCAGGAACAGATTCAGGAGCAGGACCGAGGCATCGCACGTAAGACAGCACAGCTCAATGTACTTGAGGACTTGCAGGCCAAATTTGAGGGATTTGGCGAAGGTGCGAAGGCTATCCTCGGCGATAAACTCGGCGACCTCGTGGCAAAAGACAGCGTTTCGATTATTTCCAAAGAGTTGAAGGTGCAGTCTGCCTTCACCAGTGCCCTGCAGACCCTACTCGGTCAAGCTGCAGAAGCCCTGTTTATTGGTGATCCGAAACAAGCGCTAACAGTGATCGATAAGCTCGATGCTGATCAACTCGGGCGTGCCTGCCTACAGGTCAACCTTGAGGCGGGCCATAGTAAGCTGCCTGGAGTGAAGCTGCCAGACGGGATCGTGCCAGCCGCCTCAGTTGTGCTTGCGCGCGATTCCAATCTCAGCGAGGCAGTCACACGTTTGCTGACCAATTGCTATTTTGCGGAAAGCCTTGAGGGATTTGTTCAATTTTGGAAGGCACATCCGGATTTTAACTTCCTGTTAGTTGCAACTCAAAATGGTGAAATTATTGATTGCCGTGGTCTAATTCATGGCGGACGAGCCTCTGGCAAGAAGTCCTCCAGTGTAATTGAGCGCGAATCTGAGACTCGTAAGCTTCGCGGCGAAATCGACACCGAGCGTAAGGCGCTCAACACGTTGCGCCAGCAATCCACGACTCTCGAAGATCAGCGCCATGACGCTGAAGCTTCGGTTGAGGAGCAGCGGCAACGCCTCAGCGAACTTGCCAGTGAAGTGTCTGGGCTTGTCGCGGAAGAGCGTAACCAAGGGCAGAAAGTTGAGCAAAATGCTCGCTCGCATCATCAGAGTGAGGAAGAGCTTGAGCGACTCGATGCGCATCACAGTGATTCTGTGCAAGATCTCGAAGACTCGAAGCAGGAGCTGGTCGCAGCCGAGCAAGGCTTGCTTGAGGAGCGGCAGAACGGCACTGATTTGGAAGATGCGATTGCTCATTCCCGTGAGTCTCGCGACCAAAAGCGCGAAGCTTTGGCTGACGTTCGTCTTGAATTAGCAGAAAAGAAGCAACGTCTCGAATCTGTTGATCGCGTGCTCGGAGAAGTGCAACGCGAGACCGCGAGTTTGCAGAATCGTATCATCCGCCGTAATCAGGAAATTGATACAATCAATGAACAGATCAGCCAACTTAAGGGTAGCGGTGTTGAGGAATCTGAAAAAAGTCTCGAACTTGAAAAGACCTTACAGGTGGCCGCCGGACAGTTATCTGAGGACCGCGCGGCGATTAAAGAAATGGATGCGAAGATTGCTGGAGTTGATGGCGGTCTTTCTGGGCGTCGCAATGAAGGTCGATCTTTTGATCAAGAGATGACTCGTCTTGAAGTCCGTCTAGCAGAAGAGCGCTCGCAGATTGGTTTTATCGAAAGCACAGCCCAAGATGAGTATCAGATCGAACTGGAAAACGTTAACTGGAAGACCGAACTATGGGAAGGCAATGTCGAGTTTGATAAACGCGTAAATTTAGACGACATCGATGACCCCGACAAGCTCGCCGCACAACCAAAGCATGAGCGACGTGATCCGACCGAAGAAGAACTCACGGAGATGGACGGCACAAATTGGAGCGTGATCGAAGAGGAAGTGTCCGAGTTGAAGAGCCGTATTTCGAATATGGGGCCAGTCAATCTCGATGCGATTAGTGAATATACGGATTTGAAGGAACGGCATGATTTCCTGAAAAACCAGAGTGAAGATCTTTGGAATGCGAAAAATGCACTGGTAAAGAGTATCGATGAAATCAATGAGACGTCGCAGAAGTTATTCCGCGAAACCTTCGATCAAGTGCGTAAGAATTTTGCCTTCACGTATGAGAAGATTTCTGGTGGTGGTGAGTCTGATCTTATTTTAGTTGATTCTGATGATCCACTGGAATCGGGGATTGATATCATTGCGCGGCCTCTTGGAACTCGTTTAAAAAGCGTGACACTGCTGTCAGGCGGCCAGCGTACCATGGCTGCGGTAGCATTACTGTTCGCGATCTACATGGTCAAGCCCAGCCCGTTTTGTGTGTTGGATGAGATCGATGCCGCGCTCGACGATGCCAATATCGGACGCTTCTGTGAGACGCTGCATGGCTTTACTGATAAGTCTCAATTCTTGATTGTAACTCACAATAAGCGCACAATCTCTAACGCAGATACGGTGTTTGGTGTAACGATGCCAGAGAAAGGTGTATCAAAGTTGCTCTCAATGCGCTTCAATAAAGACACCAATCAGCCGGACTTAGCTGGCATGGATAATTCGCAGTCGATCTAAGTAGAGTTTGGGGTGTTCAATCCCGGCATGAAGCCACTGTCCTAACTGTGAGCCTCCGCTGAATCGATAGGTTTGTCGCTGGGTTCATTTTCCACTGGGCCATTGAGTATAATCCAAATAAGTATCAAGCAGCTCCAGTAAGTAATGGTGCCGACGATTTCGTGCATGAGGTGGTAGTGATCCATCATTGATGGTGCTAGCAGCACTATAATCAGAATGCGTAGTGTGTTAAATATAAAGCCGAGAGTGATGCTTGAAAGTAAATTGAGGGCGATGTCGATCGGGCCGAGTCTGCGATAAATTGCCAGTAGCACCGCGAGCAGCAAGCTGGTCAAAATGACACCAAATCCATTACACTCGGACGCGACATGAAACGGATGCTCATTGACCATTAGTATGAGTTGGGGCGGTGTCGAGGCGGTGCTATCCTGTACGCCGAGTTCGACGGTCTTGCCAGCAGCACTTAGTGCCATCCCACTCCATTTACCCGCAAGAGTGCGTAGCGGCCAGTCTAGCGGGGTCATTAATATACTAAGTAACATGAACGCACAGAGCGTGCCAGTCGCAGTGTAGGTAATACGGCGCAGGCCTTGGCCGAAGATGAAGAGCACTAAGGAAGCGATGCCGAAGCAATAGGCTGGGACTGCGATTAGTGAGCTGAGCAGGTAAAAAACCTCTGATGAGGGCTGGATTGTTTGGCGCGAAATAATACAGAGTGATAATAAAGCATAGGATACCAAGAGTGTGTTACGGGCGCTCTTGTTGAGGGTGAGTGGCGCTTCGACTTTGATCCGATTATAAAGAACGAGCAAAAAGATCGCCATGGCTAGCACGAGTAGGGCGTTCAGAATTCGACTTTGTTCATTCGCACTCGTGGCGACCCAGAGTGTGATTGGCAGAAATGCGATACTAAGGCATGCATACAATAAACCATTTAACCAGAATTCGGATTGCGTACGCTTTTCCTTAAGACTGGCGAAGATCTGCTGACGATTAGACATGTATGGAGAACTTGGGCGCAGTCGTACTTAATGACAAGGCTATCAGGCTGTGGACCTGTGTTGCGGAAATCGCATTGAGAGTCGAGGACGCATGTCTTCGAGGTCTCACCAAAGTCACTCTCGACTCGCTAGAGTACTTTATTTTACGGGCGCTTAAGCCTAGCATAACGCTGCATAAGATACAGTAAAGTGAAGTGGGCTTAGAACTTCTTTTTGCCACGTTCCCAGGGGCGCCGGTCATCGACTGGTTGCACTGCGATCGATTGAATGCGCACTCCCGCAAGAGCGGGGTGGCGCCGTAGTTGTTTATAATTTGTGCCAGTGATCGTGAAGGTTAGAGACTGTGCGGTTTCGGTCTCGACGATTTGATTGTCGACTAGAAAGCTTAGATTCACACGGGTGGAGCCGTATTCAACATCAATCATCTCGCGGAATTTGTCGATGAAGTCAGTGGCGTTTTTCTCGTGTGGGTGCAGGATGAAGTTGATACGCTGAATGATGCGTGGGATCGATTGCTCGAGATCGAATACTTCGTGTGCGGTGAGGCTCATCTCGCCGTTGCGTCGGCTAATCTGGCCGTGGATTAAAGTCAGCTTGCCGTCCTCAAGTCGCGCACCGTTTTTCTCATATGGTTCGGGAAACATGATCATCTCGTAACTTTGCGTGGCAGTTGCGAAATTAAAGACGGCCATCTGGCGACTGTCTTTGCGGGTATATTTAATTTGTAAATTACTGATGATGCCGCCGAGACGGAACGTCGTGCGGTCATCAAAGTTAACTAGGTCTTCGGGCTTAGTGAAAGTATCAATCACGGTGTCGAGCCCTGCGTAGGCATCCATCGGGTGTCCCGAAATATAGAACCCAAGCAGCTCTTTCTCGTAGCGCAGCTTTTCGGTCATCGGCATCGGCGGGACGGTCTTACGCGACGGGCCACTCTTGGCCTGCGAGTCATCCGCAATACCATCGTCGCCCATCATATCGAACAGTGAGCTTTGTCCTGCTTCGCGGTCGCGGCGCGTACTTTCTGCTTCGGCCAATTCGGAGTCGAGGCAGTCGAGCAGTGTGGCGCGGTCTTCGCCGAAAGAGTCGAAGCCGCCGGTCTTGATCAGTGCTTCAATCACGCGGCGGTTCACGGCCTTGTCTGCGGAACGGATGATGAAGTCGGTGAAGTCTTCGTAAGCGCCGTTGGCATCGCGTTCGTTGATGATGACAATCGAAGCCCCTTCGCCCACGCCCTTAATTGCTGCCATGCCGAAGCGGATGCTACCCCAGTCGTCTTTGATAATAGGGGTAAAGTCGCTACCCGAGTCGTTGATGTCCGGGCTGAGTACTTGCACGTTCATCGCATGGCACTCTGCGAGAATATTCGAGATTTTATCGGAGTTACCTTGCTCCGAAGTGAGTACCGCGGCCATGAACTCGATTGGATAGTTCGCTTTAAGGTAGGCGGTGCGAAAGCTTAGCATCGCATACGCAGCAGAGTGAGATTTGTTGAAGCCGTATTGCGCAAACTTTTCCAGCAACGTGAAAATTGAAGTAGCTGTTTTAGCGTCGATCTTGTTGGTCTTGCGTGCCCCGTCGATGAACACCTGCTTCTGCGCGTCCATCACAGACTTAATCTTCTTACCCATTGCGCGGCGAAGGATGTCCGCGCCGCCCAGCGTGTAGCCGGCAATGATCTGTGCGGCCTGCATCACTTGTTCCTGATAAACTAAGACGCCGTACGTTTCCTGTACCAAGTCTTTGAGCAGCGGATGCGGAATCTGCACTGTGGACGGGTCCTTTTTGCCCTCAATAAATTGATCGATGAACTGCATCGGGCCTGGGCGATAGAGTGCGATCAACGCAATGATTTCTTCAAAAGAACTCAAGCCGATCTGACGGCAGAGGTTTTGCATGCCGCCGGACTCTAACTGAAAGACGGCGGTAGTGCGACCACTGTTGAGCAGGTCGAAAGTCGCTTGATCATCGAGTGGAACGTTATCAACATTAAACTCAGGACGCTGCCGTGTGTTGCGCACATTAGTCTGCGCATCATCGATTACAGTGAGAGTTTTGAGGCCCAAAAAATCCATTTTCAGTAGGCCAAGATCCTCGCTAGGGTCCTTCGGATACTGCGTAGTGAGGTCGCCTTCCTGCAGAGTCACTGGAACCAGGTTTGTGATGTCTTGGTCAGCGATGATGACGCCGCAGGCGTGCTTGCCAGTATTGCGGATCATTCCTTCGATCACGCGGCCTTGCTCAATGATAATTTTTGCGACGGGGTTGTGAGTTATCTCGGCAGCAAGCTCCGGGGACTTTTTGACTGAATCGTCGAGCGTAATGTTCAGCTCGTCGGGAATCATTTTTGCGATCTTGTTGGCTTCGGCATATTCGAGCTCATTGACGCGGGCGAGGTCACGCACAATCATCTTTGCGCCAAACGTGCCGAAAGTGATAATGTTTGCGACGCGGTCTTTTCCGTATTTTTCGCGTACATAGTTCACCACTTGGTCGCGGCGGCGCATGCAGAAGTCGACATCGAAATCGGGCGGCGATACACGCTCTAAGTTAAGCATACGCTCAAACAAAAGACCGAAGCTGAGCGGGTCGATATCAGTAATCTTAAGCACGTAGGCAACAATACAGCCTGCACCCGATCCACGACCTGGGCCCACTGGAATATCTTGTTTGCGCGCCCAGTCAATGAAGTCCCAGACAATCAGGAAGTAGTCGACGAAGCCCGTGCCGGTGATGATCGCTAGCTCGTACTCGAGTTGTTCGCAGTAGCGCTTGTCGCCGGCCGAAACATTCTCCCAGTCGGCGCGGCAGGCGTCGTAGTCGGTGCCGTAACGTTCCTTGAGTCCTTCTTTGCAGAGCTCAAATAGGTAGAGTCCATTGGTCTTGTGCTTGATGCGCTCGGCGTCACTTAGAGTGATTGGTTCCTGCCCATCACGGATGAGAATAGTGTTTTTTTGCACCTCATAGATGTGCAGCACGCGATCAAAGTTTTCGTGGTCATCGCCAGAGTTAATCTCGATCGGCCGCTCGTAAATAGGATAATGGTCTTCGCCAAAGGGCAACTTAACCTCGCACATCTCGGCAACAGCGGAGGTGTTAGTGATCGACTCAGGGATCTCTTTGAAGGCGAGCTCCATCTCCTCGCGTGATTTAAGATAAAATTGGTGCGAGTCATAACGCATGCGCTTCTGGTCCTTAATCTTTGCACCAGTTTGTATGCAGAGCAGTGCGTCGTGCGGCTCCCAGTCGGTGCTGTTGACGTAGTGTACGTCATTGGTGGCGACGACCTTGAGGTCAAATTCTTCGGCGATCTTTAACAAGCCAGGGATGATTCGGCGCTGCTCTTCAATGCCGTGATCCATGATCTCGATAATGAAGAATTCCTTGCCAAAGATATCTACAAACTGTGCGGCGGCATCGCGCGCGTTGTCGTATTCGTCCTTCAGTAGGAACTGCGGGATGACCCCCGCTAAGCAACCCGAAAACCCGATCAGCCCTTCGCTGTGTTGGGCGAGGGTCTTCATGTCTGTGCGCGGGTTGCGGTAGAAGCCTTCGGTGTGCGCTTGTGAGACGATTTTGCAAAGATTCTGATAGCCAACGAAATTACGCGCGAGCAGGCCCATGTGATGGGATTTCTGCTTGGCGCGCAGTTCGTTGACTGTGGCTAGCTCTTGCTCGTAAATGAGATATACTTCGCAACCGAGTAGAGACTTGATGCCGTGCTTCTCCGCTTGCTTGAAAAAGCTGGTCAGCCCGTAGAGCACGCCGTGGTCGGTAATCGACAGCGCCTTCATCCCCAGTTCCGCCGCACGTGAGCAGAGCTTATCCGTACGCGAGCAACCATCCAACAGACTGTGGTCAGTGTGGACGTGGAGATGGACGAATTCGCGGTCTTTTTCGGACATGAAGCCGTGATACTGGCAACCTCCCGCCGACTGTAAAAGTTAAAACGGAGAACTTATTCACAGTCGTGGTGTGTGGCCGCGTTTAGATTTTTATTTCGATTAAAGTTGTAATGAATTCGGGTCTAAACTGATGCATGAGATCTATGAAGTCTTCTAATCAGATTCAATCGAATCGGTGGGTGATCGCACAGCGTTGGTCACATGTGCAGTTCCTGAGTTTTCGCTGCGATTTTGACGCGATTAGCGAACAGCTTCCCTCCGGTCTGGATTTGGATCTGTTCGATGGCTCTGCATGGTTGAGTATCGTGCCATTTTACATGTCGCACATTCGCTTCCGAGTAACGCCTGCACTGCCTTTTATTTCGCTGTGGGAGCTGAATTTACGCACTTATGTGACTTATCGAGGGCGGCCTGGTGTGCTTTTTTTGACCTTAGATACTGACAATCGCTTAGGGCAGTGGATTGCCACGCGCGTCTTTCATTTGCCGTATCGAGTGCGAAAGATGAAGGGAGGCGTACAGGCTGGGCGCTATTCGTTTACTGCGCCCGATTCATTCTCGATGGAGTCCGAAGTTGGCCCATCGATCGCGGCGGATGCATTGGATCGCTGGTTGGTGGAGCGCTATCATTTATATACGTCGGACGGCACGTCGCTGTATCGCGGCGATGTGGCCCATGAGCCCTGGCGGTTGAAACAAGTCGCTAACCTGCGCTGGGAGGACCGATTGTCGCCTCAGTTTGGCTTCGATCCAGCGAACAATCTGCGCGCACGCTATGCGGAGCCGGTCGATGTACGTTTTAAACCTTTTGTGAAACTATCATAGCATCAATGATGAATCGAGACCAAGTAAAGGCGCTGCAAGATGGTCGTATTAATGGAAAGCTGATGTTTAGCCTGATCTATCTCGGTGATGAACAGTCGTTTTAAAGTCTGAGTGGGTCTTTTATAGACTGTGCCAGAGTGATGCCGTCTTTAGCACTCGAGCGCCGAGCGTAATTTAGCGCTGATTGATCCATGTCGCACTTTCAAATCGTTCGCGTTCTTGCTGAATGCGGCGACTGTCGAACAGCGTGCGAAGATCTGCAACTGTATCGATTGGAATAGCGAGTTTGTTGGCTAGGGCTTGTTGAAAGGCCTCGGCGAAAGTTTGATAATCGAAGTCGTCGGGCAGTGCGTCGCGGGCGATTGAGCCTTGGACGAGAAGGCCTTCGCGAGTACGTTTCATCGCGGCGCCAGCGATTTTTGTGCCGTTGAGGTGGATCACGTCGTTGGCTGTGGGTTGAACAAAGCACTGCTCGGGACCCGTGAGTTCTTTGGCTGGTAGTTTGTCGCAGGCGCGTGGGCAAGGTGCGAGTTGGCTTTGTATGGACTGGCGTTCGAGAGCGGACTGGATGCACCGGTGGATGGTGGCGTAGAACTCGGTGGCGGGTTGATGAGCCGGGGGTAGATCGATTTGCAGCGCGAGCGCGTAAGTCCAATCGTTGCGGTGATCGACGATGCCTCCGCCAGTGAGTCGGCGACACCGGTGTAG
>Ga0209194_1001249_pt1 | contig 16488 bp, 10 predicted proteins | sample COGITO_mtgs_1004_FD_184787 | JGI IMG/M metagenome (GOLD analysis project Ga0209194, IMG submission 184787) | Pelagic marine microbial communities from North Sea - COGITO_mtgs_100413 (SPAdes) (version 2) | ecosystem: Environmental > Aquatic > Marine > Epipelagic ...
CTCAAAGATGGCACTGATCATTAGCCTACATCCTCCTATTGCCAAGCATTGATGCCTCAATTGCCTCGGCTGTACTTGCCTTGTATATTACAATCGGCTAGTACAAAGGGTCACCTTAACAGGGGTAGGCTTTGCCCTTAGCACCTCCGCCAGCTTCCGCCGCTGCGCCCCCTGCCCCATCGCCCCAAAGCTCGCAAACTCAAACTTGCTCAACACCCGCTTGCCAATCTCATGCAAAATCTGTTGCAGCGTATGCGCCTTTTCGTCGTAGCCAAAATAAAACACGTCTACCGCAAAGTTCGTCCGCTGCCACCAGTCGCGCAAATAGTTCAGCAGCGTCGTCTTCCCCGTGCCGCCCATCCCCTGCAACAGCAGCACATTATGCCGCAGCAGCGCCTTTTCTATCTTCAATATCTCCAGGTCGCGCCCCACAAAGCTGTAGGTCGGCGGCGTAAACCGATACCGCGCATCTTCCCTGTCGTAATACGCCGCTTCCTGCTCCGGCGACAGCGGCTGCAATCGCAAATCCACCGCCTTATTCGCATACACCACCGGCAGCAGCCAGTCTTCTAGCTCCACCACCTGGTTAAAGTACACCTTCCGATTCTTGTCGTTATACAGCGCCTTGCGCCCCAGCCGAATTGCCTCCGGAATTCCCCGCTCCGCAAACAGCTCCCCATACAGCTTTTCCATCATCAGCGCCGCCGCCGTCACCGTCACGCTGTAGCCCATCGCCACCACCATCTGCACCCCCGAAGTCATCAGCCGACTCCCCAGGCTCGTCTCCCGCGCTTCAATCTCCTCTTCGCCGCCACCTTCGCCCCCTGCCCGAAGGCTGAGCGTAGTCGAAGCCTGCTTCCCCGACTGACAGGCATTCAAAATACAAATCGGAGTCCCCTGACTCGTCAGCAAATCCGCCAGTTCCTGCGCCTCCACCGGGTCGGCCTTACCCTGAGTCGCCCCTTCCAAAAACAAAAACGCCTTTTCTCCCTCGTAGGGCGCAATATCCCCGCGCCCATACCGCGCCTGAAACAGATAGCGATTGTTCTTCGCCCCCGCCTCAAACTGCGCGTAGCTCATCAGCCCGCCATGCGCATCAAAATGCACCATGTGGTAAAAGCCCGCCTTCCCTTCCAAATGCTCGCTCAGCGCCTTAAAGGTTCCAGGCCGCAGCAGCTCCACATTCACCCGCAGCCGCCCCCGCTCAATCGCATCAATCAAAGGCCGTGAAATCGTCCGATAGCCCACATCCTTTTCTTCATCGGGCCGCGCCGTCACCACCAGCAAATTAATCACCGGCGAAGGCTGCAAATCTACCGGCAAGCCCCCCCGCTGAAAGCGCTTGCGCACAAACACCGTATCCACCGCAAACGGCCTCGGCTGCTGCGGATCTTTCATCGCCTCCCAGTGCAACGCCTGAAACGCGGGCGACTCCCCCTCAATCTCAATTTGCAGATTCGTCAGCCCGCCCCGGCAAGCCTCCCGGTAGTCGCTATAAGCATCCGGATCTTGCCGAAACACCTGCGCAAACAGCGCCTCCCCATAGGCCTTAACGCTGTCTCTCGCCCGTTCTGCCCGCACCCGCTCATCAAACGGAAACTGAATCCACTCCTCAAAGTAAAACTCAAGCGATCGCTCCTCTCTCTCATCGAACGGATCGCTCACCGTCACCTCATACTGCCGCTGATGATCGACCGTCACTCTAGCCACAAATCCGGCTTCATTAAGCTGATGCTCGCTAATCGTAATCGTAGGCATAGTATTGAGATTCGAAAGATTTTGTTGCTATTTGATTCGTACAGCCAATATATCCGTAATTCCGACAGGTTACGAGCTGTTGCTATTCTCTTTCTACGAGCATAGGATCGAGGATTGAATTAAAGAGCCAGAATAGTTATCCGTTGTAAGCTGGATTTGCCGTTATTATAGCGTCCTTCAAGATGCGTCAGATTCAGCCTTACTCATCAGCAATAGAACAGCAGATGCAGCAGTACTATGGGTCACTGAGCGAGAAGGATCGCCGCCGCTATGCTGCGATTGAAGCGGTCAAGCTAGGTCATGGTGGCATCAGCTACATTCATCGATTGCTAGGCTGCGGTCGTCCGAGCATTCGCTTGGGCATAGCGGAGATATCAGACCCTGAAGCCCTGAGCGAGCCAGGGCAACGAGCGCCAGGAGCAGGCCGGAAGGGTGCTTTCGAGACGATACCCGGTCTGGACGAGGCATTTTTACGCGTGATTTCACGTCACACGGCAGGCTCTCCGATGGATGAATCGGTTAAGTGGACGCATTTGACCCGACAGCAAATTGCCGACCAATTAGCGAGTGAAGAAGCGATTGCAATTAGCGTGACGGTGGTAGACCAACTGCTCGATAAACACCAGTTTCGCCGTCGTCAGGCAATCAAGCGTAAAAGCACGGGCAGCAACCCCAACCGCAATCAGCAGTTTGAGAAAATTCATCAGTTGGTCGAAACCTATCAAGCCGCAGGCGAGCCGGTGATCAGCATGGACAGCAAAAAAAAGAGCTAATCGGCTTACTTTACCGGGCTGGTCGCACCTACACCCAAGCCCCGATAGAAGTTTATGACCACGATTGGGCCTCGCTAGCGACTGGCAAGGCGATTCCGCATGGGCTTTATGACCTGAAACAGAACATCGGCTATGTCCAGATTGGCACTTCTCGCGATACCCATGAGTTTGCGATTGATTCGCTGCGCTATTGGTGGCAAACGCATGGACGTCAGCACTATCCCACGGCCACCTCACTCTTGTTGACCTGTGACGGTGGTGGCAGTAATGGCTCGCGCTCTTACTTGTTCAAAGCTGCGCTACAGGCGTTAGCCATTGAGCTGGGACTGGATATTCGAGTCGCACACTATCCTCCGTATACCTCCAAGTACAACCCCATCGAACATCGATTGTTTCCGCATCTAACGCGGGCGACCCAAGGGGTCATTTTCGATACCGTTGATACCGTCAAAGACTTGATGGCAACCGCAACCACGGCAACCGGATTGAGCGTTTTAACGACCGTCCTTGACCGAGTCTATGAGACCGGCAAGAAAGCCACCGATGAACTCAAGGCCAGCATTCGAGTCGTTTTCGATGATGTTTTGCCAAAATGGAATTACACTGCCCTAGCTAATCCCTCTCAAATTGGCTCAACTATTTAATCCTCGATCCTAAGTAAGCCAAAGCGGTTTCTCATGCGCTAGGCAACCTGCGCATGAGAAACCTGTTCTCGACAAAAAATTCCCCGCAGTCTAACAAACTACGGGGAACGGTAAATCTACTTCAAAATTAAAACCGCTATTCGCTAGCGATCGCTATCACCGTTCTGACAATCCTTAGAATCTGGGTCGAAGGCAAAAGCATCCGGGTCAACCAAAAAGAAAAGCAGAATAGCAGCTAGAGAACATACGCCAAAAGCCAAAGCAGAAAAGACAAGCAAGAGCTTGTTCAGTCCGAAAGTAAAACGACTCATAAGCTTCGTTGGAGCTATTAGCATCATCATGTCATAAATTACTCTTATTTCAGTACATCTGCTTATCTTTAGGTATAGATAGCTACATAACGGTCTTACTACCGTTATATTCACTGATGACTCTAAGTGAAAAGCCTGACAGCAGAGACTTTACACAAAGAATCTATACCAGCACAGAGTACGAAGAGAACGTAAAAATACGAAGTAATCAGTCCATCGACAATCGGTTAGGTAGCCCCCACCTCTGCGCGTCAAAACTATTAAGGTTTAGCGCAATCTCATCTGCTGCTTCGTAAAGCGATCGCGCCATGTAGCTAGCGGGCACCGCCACCACAGACATACCCGCTGCCTTCGCCGCCACCACGCCCGCAGGCGAGTCCTCAAACACCAGGCAGTTTTTAGGCGATGCCCCCAATTGCTCAGCCGCCACTAAAAAGCTGTCTGGCGCGGGCTTACTCCGTTTCACCGCTGGGTCGTCGCCTAGCACAATGGCATCAAAAATTTTTAGCCAGTCCTGATGGCGCTCAGTCTTCAGATCAAACGTCACCTTTGCCGAGCTAGTTGCGATCGCCTGTTTCACCCCTAGCTGCCCAAACCGCAGCGTCATCTCCATTGCGCCCAGCATCGGCACCGACTCAGGCAGCAAATCAAAAATTAGCTCATCTCTAGCCGCCAAATGCTCTTGCGCCGTCAGCGGTAAATCTAACTCGCGCACCAGAATCTCCGCACAGTCTAATGCCTGCCGACCCATGATCATTCGATGGTGCGATCGCTCAAACGATTTCCCGTATCGCGCCGCAATTATCTCATTCACCCGGCAGTAGATCGGCTCAGTGTCCAGCAAAAGCCCGTCAAAATCATAGATAAGATGCGTAATCTCTGGCACAGCATTGAGTCCATAATCTGTTCGATTACTACTATCTCATAGCCGAAGGAACAGCCTAAACAGACTCAAGCAGCTTAAAGCCTAAAACTTAGAGCCTAAAAAGAGTACTGCACGCCGCCTGCTAGAACAACGCCCTCGTTATCATCAAACAAATCTTGAACTCTAAGATAAACGCCTGGCCCTTTCGCCACGCCCGTACCGACAGAATCCATCACCTTCTCGCCGTTCTCATCTAGTACAAAGGCATTCACAGCCACTTCAACTTCATTACCATCAGCATCAGTCACCACTTCCGTCAGCACATTTCCAGCCGCATCGCGAACAGTTTCTGTTCTATAAACCGGCACAACAGCCCCCGTCTCGTCGTAGCGGAAAGCTTCTCGCTTCACCTCTCCAAACGGATGAAACGCTAGCTCCGCTCGCCAGCCTGTGTCAACCCCATCGCTGTCGCTACGGCCAATAACCGTATCTTGGGCAAATAGCTCCGCTCGCACCGTATTCGCCGCTGTCGTCCAGGGCGTATTCCCAAAGTTCAGTACCGAACCGAGTGCAATCTCGCCGCGAACAGCGGAGAAGTTGGCATAGCTATCCGTGTCCGTATCCGAACGCTGATCGAGCTCAATCATATCTCCTGCAATTTCTTCGGTAGTCTCTTCAATGAGCGGCGTAGCATCCAGTCTCTCCTCTTCGCCCCGCTCAATACTAGAAGATCGACCGATTTCCTCCTCACTCCGAGCAAGACTTTCACGCTCACGTTCATCAAAGCGAACATTCGACAGCTCGCCATTTTCATTAACATCAAAAAAAGCAACCCCAGATCGCCTAGCTGTTTCCGTCACCTGCCTAATTACCTCGTCCCGCTGCGTCAGCGGCGTCGAAAACCGGGTCACTTCCTGAATCCGGCGAATCTGATCTGTCGCCTGCTCCATCGTCCGAATTGAGCGGGTTACGCTGTCCTCCTGGTTGCCAATTCCCGCCGTCAATCCACCGTCTAGATAAAAGCCCAGCGCTCGCGTTGCGTTTCTAACCACCGGTGGCTGGCCTACCTCCTCATCCAAAAGTGTCTGTGGCAAAAACTCATTGCCAACTCGCGCATCCGCCTCAGACGGCACCGTCACATCCACCGTCGGAATTCGCGCACCGCCAAGCGTCTCCGCATAAACACCTCTAATACCATTAAACGCAGAGGTAGAGGCGTTAGGCTTCGCTAACGTATCTTCTACCGCATATACCTCAGCCATTTCTTGGGCAAAGTTCTCCGGCTGCTGATCAGCAGAAATAACGGTAAAGCCACCGTCCTCAATCAAGTATCCATTAGCGCCCTGACTCACCGCATAGGTCTGACCTAAAGCCAGATTTTGGCCTGCCTGCTGCGGCACCAGGGCATAGATAATTCGCCGTACCGCGCCAGATGGCAGGTCAATCTCATCTTGAGAATAGCCGCTGCTATTCCACTGCGGCACGAAAACCACATTGCCAGCCAAGTCAGCTAGCAGCAAGCCGCCCACGTTGTCTGTATAGGCAGAATCACCTCGACCTACTTTAGAAGGATCGGGCGGCAGAATAGCAATCCCGGAGTCTGAAGGCACATCAATAATGCCGTTAACAGAAGATATCGGCACGCCCCTAACCAGCTCGGCAGGCACATCAGGGACATAACCAACGATTCTCTGATTAGTGAAAAGACCCGTAGGCTGTAGCAGTCTGGTGTCATCAGGCGATATGACTTCATTGCCAAAGGCATCTGTTGCGACCCGGTGCGTCCGGGTCAAATACTGCGTAATCCCCAATGTTCCCGTAAAACCAGCCTCGTTATCGCCCACAAACGGATTAAAGTTCAAGTTACCGTTGAGCAAAGTTGGCGGCGCTTTAGGATTACCGATCAAAGGCTTAAGCTGGCCCGTTGCCGTAATGCCGTCGCTGCCTAACCGGAACTGACTCTCATTCGTATAACGGCTGTAGATGAGCTGCTCGTCATCTTCCGTGCGTACGCCGCTCGCATGTCCTAGCCAAGTGCCAACCGCATCGGGCAAACCAACCTCTCCAAAATCCCTATCGGTCTCAACGACTTCATCAAACTGCACAACCTCAGTTGTCGTATCCGACTCTAGCGTAACCACCTCTTCTCGAATCTCAGGATCCAACGGCGTTTCGGTTACGCTGCTCTCTTCATCCACGGTCGTTCTGATCTCAACCGTCTCCACATTTCCCTGACCATCAACAATTTGAACGTATTCACCATCATCAAAATCCAAATCGCCGCCGTTTTGCAGATCTTCAACGACAAACTCGCCGTCTTCAGAAAAATAAATAGCAGACTCGTTAGGCTCGTTACCGTTTTCACGGATGTTCAAAACCCTTATCTCGACGACATCGTTCGCGCCAAACCTTACCATCGTCGTATCTGAAACCGGCAGTTCTCGACCACCGGGGCCAATGGTTACTCTGTCGCCCCGTACATAAATAGTATCTTGGCTAGTTCTCTCGCCATTTGGGCCAATGACCGTTGCCTGAATACCTTCACCAAAGCTGTGATCGCCTGGACGATAACGCACGTCAAAATTTGTCTCTAGTTCTAAAGAATCCGAATTAAAGGTATATTCTTCCCCGCCAACCTCTCGCTGTAAGATTGTCCTTAAAGATCCTTCGATGTATTCCACATCGGTCGTTAGCTCAATCGTATTAGGCGCTAGTCGGCTTCTATCAACCTCTTGCGGCTGCCTTTCTTGAATATTTCTAGGAAGCCGACTAGGCAGTGGAATATTCGAATCGTTCTCTAACGGGCCGGTTCGAAAGTCAAACGCATTATTGTCTAAGAACACCGCGCCGTTATTAGTGGTGATCCTGCCGTCACCCCCGCCCTCAGTCACCGACTGCGCGATCGCTTCCAAACCGCAAACTCCCCATCCACCAGCAGCCATCAAAACGGCTATCATCCTACTGGCAAAAGGCACAGTTACTGAACGCGACCAGCGCTGATTTAATGTTGAACCAGCCTTAGAAACAAAAGCGTTGGATAGAAGCGTTGCGAATGTCATATTCTCAGTTTTTTTCAAAGATACTTTCAACGAGATACTGTTTCTTCTAATGCACTTGTCGAAGGAACAATTATTTTCTCAGCGATATTACTGAGTGTGCCACGAAGCTGCCTTAGTACCCAGCCGGATGCACGGACGTAAGACACCTATAGAAATACCTCTAAAGCAGCTATTCTCAGGATATACGCTGAGATGCAAGCCTAAACTTCAATAAAATCTTTACATTATTATTATCTACATGTAGTAAATTACGCTCTCTAAGGCCGCGGACAACCCCAGTAAGTGATATCTTCATCTACCGATAAAGACAGATGCACATCAAAAGAAAGGAAGAGCAAAGTCTCGATTTGCCTAAGTTTCAACAACGTCATTTAAGAAATTCAGCAATCTGGGAACAAGCGAACCGAAAAAGAGTCAATTACTAGTTTGCTACTCACTGCACAGACTCAATCATTCAGAACTCAATCATTCAGAACCCAATCATTCAGAACCCAATCATTCAAAGAGCTATAGGAGTCTACGGCTCTGTTGACCGTTATGAAAGCTGTTCTAATGCTCTAGGTAGCCATCTATCTTTCGAAAGATAGATGCTCAAAAATAAACCGAACCCTTTCTAAAAAGAGAACTGCACGCCTCCAGCCACCAGCACACCCTCATCATCATCGCTAACATCCTCGATGCCGATATAGACGCCCGGCCCTTTCGCCACGCCAGTCCCAACCATCTGCGCCATGCGATCGCCCCCTGCATCCAGCACAAATTGATTCACCGCCATCACTATCTCACCGCCTACCTGTTCCATCACCGGGTTTCCGCTCTCATCTAACACCGGCTCAGTTTTATAAATGGGCACCACTTCACCACTCTCGTCATACTGGTAAGCCTCGCGCTGCTGTTCGCCAAACGGATGAAAAGCTACGGCTGCTCGCCAGCCCGTCTGTACGCCATCACCGCCTCGGCCAACCACAACGTCTCTAGCAAACACCTCCGCTCGCACCGTATTCGCCGCCGTTGTCCAGGGCGTGTTTCCCAAGTTCATCACTGCGCCCAGCGCTATTTCACCTTGCACCGCAGAAAAATTAGGGTAGCTATCTGTTCGAGCTGTCGCCTTCCCATCTGGTTCAGCCACCTCTGGTTCTACCAGCGATACAGACTCAATCGTCACCGAGTCTATTAGTTCTTCTTCACCCCTAATCACCGTTGAAATTCGCTCAGTCTCCGTACTGCTCACCAGCCGAGAGGAAGGCGAATCGTTTCTAAAACGAGCATTAGTCAATTCTCCATTTCGATCAATATCAAAAAAGGCCGTACCCGCAGACCGCTCAATATCTGAAATTTCCAACACCATCTCATCTCGGCGAACGAGCGGTGTCGCAAACGTATTTAGCGTTCGCAGCGATCGCACCGCATCCATCGCCTGCTCAACCGCCGCACTCGATCGGCTTACCGTATCTTCCTGATTGCCGATCCCAGTCGTTAGCGAGCCGCCTAAATAGAAGCCGCCTGCTCGCGTCGTTTCACCATAAGCTCGCTGGCCCGTGCTGCCAATCACCGTATTCAATGGAAACAGCTCGTTGCCAACGCGAGCATCAGCCTCAGCTTGCACCCTCACATCAACAGTTGGCATCCGCTCGCCGCCCACTTGCTCCGCATAAATGCCTTGAATGCCATTAAAGATATCAGTCGCCGCGTTGTCTCTAGTCGCCAGCGTGTCTTCTACGGCGTACACCTCAGTCGCCTCCTGCGCAAAGTTCTGGGGATGCCGGTCAGCCGAGATAATAATAAAGTTTCCATCGGTAATGACATAGCCATCTGCCCCTTCAGCCACCGCATACCGCTGACCAATCGCCAGCGCTTGCCCAGCCTGTTGAGGCACCAGCGCGTACACAATTTGCCTAGCCTCACCCGCTGCTAGCTCAATCGTCTCCTGCGAATAGCCGCTGCCCGTCCACTGTGGAACAAAGCTCATCTCGCCCGTCGCGTATTCAATCAGCAGTCCGCCCACGTTGTTCGTATAGGCCGCATTCCCTCGGCCTACTTTTGCCGCATCCGGAGGAGCGATCGCCACAGCCTGATCGCTTGGCAGCTCAAAAATTCCCAACGACGAAAGCACACTTTCCCCGTGCACCTGCATATCCGGCGTCGAAGGCACATAGCCCACTAGCCGTCGATTCGTCAGCAAACCCGCTGGCTCCAACAGTCGATTGCCCGCTGCGCTCACAATCTCGCTGCCCATCGCATCTCGAGCAGTCCGATGCGTCGGATTTAAATACTGCGTCAAACCCAACGTCCCCGTCAGACCCGCCTCGTTATTCCCCACCGTTGGGTTAAACGTCATATTGCCAGAGAGCAAAGTTGGCGGCACAGCCGGGTTACTCACCAAAGGCTTAAGCTGGCCCGTAATCCCTAGACCATCACTCCCCAACCTAAATTGACTTTCGTTGGTGTATTCGCTGTACACTAACTGCTCATCATTCTCTGTCTGTACGCCGCTAGCATGTCCAAGCCGAGCCGCAGCGGTATCAGGCACTTCCACCCGCCCCCACTCTCTAGTCTCTTCTACTAGCGCCTCATCCGCCTCTTGTAGCGCTGCTATAACCTCAGTCTCAACCACTTCCTCCCGACGAATTTCAGGCGCTAGTGGCACTTCAACCACCCGAGTTTCGTAGGTGATATTTTCTCGTTCTTCTAACGTTGTTGCCTCACCGCTTCCACCCGAAATCTGCATGTAGTCGCCATCATTAAAATCTCGGTCGCCCCCATTTTGCAAATCTTCCACAATAAACTCGCCGCCCTGCGAAAAGTAAATACCCGACTCGCTAGGGTCAGCTCCGTCATTACGGATGTTCAGCACCCGTAGCTCCACCCGTTCGGTAGGTCCATAGCTCACATCTAGCTGCGCCGACGCTGGCAAATCCTGACCATCTGGCCCTTTGCTTACCTGATAGCCACGCACAAAAGCTGTTTGCTGGCTAACTACCTCCCCCGTTACATCTAGCACCGTCACCTGAATGCCTTCACCATAGGCATGGTTGCCCTCGCTATAGTTCAGATCAAACTGAGTGCTAAATTTTAAAGACTCCGCCTGCAAATCGTAGCGGGCATCGGGTCGCTGCTCGCGCAATAGTCCACCCAAAGACTGCTCAACATAGCCCACGTTAGGAGATATCTCAACGCTATTAGGTGCTAGCCGGTTAGAGAATGTGGGCTGAGAGACTCTATCTTGCACCCGTAAAGGCAGTCCATCCGGCAGCGGAATGTTAGACAAATTATCTAGCTTGCCCGTTCGAATATCAAAGGTATTGTTGTCTATGCGAACAGAGCCAGCATTGCGGTCGTAGCTTAAAGAACTTGCGGTTTGAGACTGAGCCGGTTGGGCGATCGCATCTAATCCACTCGCCGCTAAAAGTACAGACAGTAATCCGATCGCAAAGTTACGCTTGCGCCTCCCCTTAAACGGCTGAGGTGTACAAGAAGCGGCCAAACCAATAGGTAGAGCAGAAGATAGATGCAGTTTGAATGACATGATTAACAGGAGTGATACTTTGACAAAAATCTGTTGAGCGAGCCAGAACGAACTTCTCGCATCTCTTAGTAATGCTACTGATGACCTTTCACCTAGATGTCCGAGCTTTCTGCCAGATGTTCAAGCGTCTTTTAGATAAAAAACCAGCATAAAACCCCAAAACCCTTTGATTTCAGTACTTTCAAAAACTTATTGCATCTAAAAATAATTGTTATAGGCGCTTCTACTCCAACGCTTAGATTTAGAACATATCAACGTAAATTGATGAAAACAACCTGACCGCAAAGGGTCTACGTTCTTTCAAGTAAACGCAAACTAAAATCACTCTTATATATTTTTATATTTTTTTGGAGTCTAATTTCTTACGCCGAAATTTTTAGGCAAACAAAATAGAACAACATAAGAATCCTATGATTCTCGGTGTGCCAGTAATTCCATTTGTCTTCAGAATTTTGAGGCTTTAGCCATCCTTGTATGTTTGAGAACACAAAACAGCTATGCCAGTAGCAAAAATCGTCCATCTAATAGTCATTACTCAGTAATATTACCTGCTTGTGTAAATAAAATTCAGTAATATCACTGAGAGTCAGGCAATACGAAGCATTTAATGTCAAGTATTCCTTACTAAAGTCCTTACGTATAAATGCATAGAAAACTCTACAAACCTTTTCTACAAAGGCTTTCAGTCAATACGCAGTCGGGTTAGTTCATTATTTTTTAACGGCCTAAAGCGGTTTTTTTCTCAAATTTGACGCAAATTAGCATCAGAGAAAAGTACTTGTTGAGCGCGATCGCTACAACAACAACTTGCAGCGAGATCCGCAAGTAGACAATTTGTTGACCGGCAATAAAAAAGCGCCGAGCTTATATAAACTCAGCGCCCAAACAGCGATCGCAGTTAAATTCCAGCAGCCTCAAAACGGAGAGAAGGGCTACTGAGGCACCCAAACAGAAACCGACCCAGCCTCACAGCGAAAGTCTGCCCAGCCCTCCTCATTAGTCGTAACTGGCTCGTCAATATGCTCAGTAATGTCTATGTACGTCCGATTCGGCTGGCCAACCTCCATCCACTTTTTACCCTCGTCGCCGTTACTCAGCACAACAGCCACTCCGCCCGGATGCTCCTCAGTCCCTAGCCGAGTCCATCCCACCGTATTGGAATGGTCGAAATAGTCGTACTGATTGCCAAACGCATACGTCCCACGCACCTCTAGAAACTTGTCAATAATCCACTGATGGCTGTCGAGAAAGATTTCGTGCTCGCTGCCATCGTTGCCGTTGTCTTTATAATGCGCTCCGTAATAGTCAGCGTAAAAAATGCACGGATACCCACCCTGACGCAGCAAAATTAAGGCATAGGCTAGCGGCTTAAACCACGCCTCCACAACCGATTCTAAAGACTGCAAGGGTTGAGAATCATGGTTATCTACTAAGGTTACCGCCAGCGCTGGCTGCTCGTTTACCAAGCTGCCGTCAAAAATAGTGCGCAGGTCGTAGTCGCCCCCTTGCTTACTTGCCTCTCTAAAGTTGTAGTGTAATGGAGCGTCAAACAGGGCTACGTTCCCCTCTGTAACTTCAATAAAATGGTGCAAAGCATCAATCTCGTAAGACCAGTACTCACCCACCGCAAACAGAGGCTTGCCCGTATACTTCCGTACGTGTTTTAGCCAATCTGGAAAAAAGCCAGCCTTTACATGCTTCACCGCGTCAAATCGGAAGCCATCGAGATCGGTCGTATCGGCATACCATTCGCCCCAGCGTTCTAGCGTCTCTTTCACCTCCGGGTGGTTCATATCTAGATCGCAGCCCATTAAGTAGTCAAAACTACCCTTCTCTAAATCAACCGCATGGTCAAAAGCTTTGCCCTCAAACAGATAAACGGCCTCAAATTCCCCTTTCTCATAGGCGTTGTAATCCACTGCGTTAAAGTGCCACCAATGCCACTCCATGTCAGAGTACTTGCCTTCGCGCCCAGGAAAAGTGAAGTTCGTCCAAGCTTTGATAGTCACCTCATCACCAATCGCCTCATGCCGATTATCCGGCGAGTACGGCGTAGCCTTAAATTCCTCTTCTTCGTCTGCGCCAAGCATGTGATTTAGCACAACGTCAGCGTATACCTGAATGCCTGCCTGCTTTGCCGCCTTAATCGCCGAGATATAGTCTTCTTTAGTACCGTATTTAGTCCGTACAGATCCCTTTTGATCAAACTCTCCTAGGTCATACATGTCATAAACGCCGTAGCCCACGTCAAAGCCACCCGCGACACCTTTATAAGCCGGTGGCAGCCATAGAGAGGTAATGCCTGACTTAGCCAGATCCCCAGCCTTCTCCGCCAACTCATTCCATAGCTTTCCATCTGGCTCTATATACCAGTGAAAAAACTGCATCATCACGCCATTCGGTGCGGACATATCTGCAAGCATCCCGTACAGGATGGAAAAGATTGCCTCACAATAATCGTGCCAAAACCAGTTTCAGGGAACACCCCCGAAGGCATAGTTATTCACTCAAAACCGCGCTAGCTATTTTTGCCCGTGCAGCGACATCGGTGCTAGGTTCGTATACGCCTCCCCTCGAGAAGTTCAATCGGCCGGCCACTAAAGCAGTCGATGTACCTCTCCTCTAAACAGTCGATGTACCTCTCCTCTAAAATAGAGAAAAAGTTAAACCCCTATTAAAATCCATAAGAAAGACCTGACTACATCACTTATCACCCTTGTCCTTCAGCCTGCTGGCTGAGCGTAGCCGAAGTCATGCTCCCCACCATCCAGAAAATCGCAAAGAAGCTCCAGCCCCGTCTTATCGAAATCCGCCGACACATTCACGCCAACCCCGAACTCAGCGGCCAAGAATATAAAACTGCCGCCTACGTCTCCGGAATCCTCTCCTCCCACGGCTTCCAGGTTCAAGAAATGGTTGGCAAAACCGGCGTCATCGCCGAACTCGCAGGCAAAGCCGCCCCCAACCAGAACGTCCTCGCCATTCGCACAGACATGGACGCCCTCCCCATCCTCGAAAAAGCAGATATTCCCTGTGCCTCCAAAAGCCCCGGTATTATGCACGCCTGTGGCCACGACGCCCACACCACCGTCGGCATTGGCACTGCGATGATCCTCTCCGAACTTGTCCAAACCACCGACATTCCTTTTCCCAGCACCACCCGCTTCCTCTTCCAACCCGCCGAAGAAACTTCCCAGGGTGCAAAATGGATGATTGAAGATGGCGTTATGCAGGATGTTGAGGCTATTTTAGGCGTTCACGTTTTTCCTTCCATTCCCGCTGGTGTGATTGGTCTGCGCCAAGGCCCACTCACCGCTGCCGCCGACGACCTAGAAATTATCATCAATGGCGAATCTGGTCACGGCGCGCGTCCCCACGAAGCCATAGACGCTATCTGGATTGCCGCTCAAGTTATTTGCCAGCTTCAGCAATCTATCAGTCGCACTATCAATCCGCTCCATCCTGCTGTTATCACCATTGGCCAAATCTCAGGCGGACGCGCTCCTAATGTTATCGCCGACCAGGTACGGCTGACCGGCACAGTGCGATCGCTCCACTCAGACACCCACGCCCTCCTTCCCGGCTGGATCGAAAAAATTGCCACCGACATTTGTCATCTCCACGGAGCCACCTGCACCGTCAAATACACCCGAAAGTGCACCTCTGTGCTCAACAATATCGATCTCACGAACTTAGTCGCAAGCTGTGCCGCTGAAGCTTTAGGCCGTGATCGCATTCAGTGGATAGCCGACGCTTCTATGGGCGCAGAAGACTTTGCCAACTACACTGATATTGTCCCCGGCACGATGTTCCGGCTCGGCGTCGGCTACCCCGATCGTAAAAATCCACCCCTTCACCATGCCCAATTCGAAATTGACGAAAGTGCGCTGATTGCAGGCGTCATCACGATGGCCTACAGCGCTTACAGCTACTGGCAAAAACCCAACATTCTCAGCAAAAAGAAAACAAGGCCGAGAAAAATCTAAAGGGATAAATAGTCCTATACCTTTAGAAAGAGGAAAATCCTCAAATACCCCAAAAGAGGCGCTTACAGCGACCTATCTTATGCTTTTAGGAGTGTTAAAAAAGGTGCAGGTTCCGTAACATGAGCGCAGCTAGCAACTTAAGTTTCTATTGTTGCAAACTCTTATCGTTAACTCAAGGAGCATGGAAACGCCATGACTTTCTTTCAACGCAGCCGACAGTGGCTATCAGCCCTAGCCCTCGTCCTACTGCTTACTGTCTCCACCGGGTGTACAGCTACTACCGAAGCGCCTACCACTACAAACGCGAGCTACAGCCAGCTAGAGCGCGGTAACTCCGACGCCGGACAGGCTTACGGCGATTGGGTCGTCAGCGCCGCTCAAGGTCTCGTTTCAGATGCCTATGTGCGCGACAACGACAAACTCGGCGTCGTCATCACGAACTCAGTAGAGCCTGGAGAAGTCAAAGATCTGTCTAGATCTCTCCTTCAAGGCTTTCGCCAGAGTTTCCCAAACAAAGATCTCAAAGTACTGGTTTACGCACCAGATAAAGAGCTAATCCTACAAGCCAACTACGACTCGCAGAGTCAAGAAGTTATCTACGAACAGCCTAGCTAGACCAATGAAATACGGTCAATCGGATCTATTGGCTAGTAGTCTATCCCTATAATTTTTCACCCAATAAAACGGAGAAAAGCCCCCATGTCTTCAAGCGATAAATACAAGCGTGAGATCATGAAAGATCTTGCTGGCGGGAACAAAGAAGTTCTCGGCGACAACGAAGAAATTGGCAAAAAGTTTGAGAGCTTCGACGACTTTGCCAACCGTTCTTCTAGAGATGAGCGTCATAGTTTGCTGCGTCGCTCTTTCACCCCTGAGCGCATTCCTGCCACTCAGATGGATCCCGAACTCAAGTCCGCCATCGACAAAATCAAGCCTAATGAGCGCGATGACGTAGCTCGCGATTTTTTCAAGCATCTTAAAGAGCGCGGCCTCAGCGATAAAGACTTAGAAAAACAGTTAGGGCTCTCTACCCATAACCCCAAGCGAATGAAGTCCGACGATGTAGGTAAGCTAGCATCCTTTGCCTACACGGCTCATCCCGATATCTTTCAAGAGGTACTGGCCGACCAACCGGCTATCTTAAAGTTTTTGAGTAATCCTTTAGTCGGTGCTGCTATCGGCGCGATCGCAGCTAAGTGGCTGCGCAAGTAAATTACTCTATATAAAGAGTCATCTAGTTCTTTGAGCTAGTTAACTCAGAGAAAAGGTGTCTTTTGGCACCTTTTTTTGTATCTATAAAAAAGTAAACTTTGCCCACTATTTGCCCACTCCACTATTTGCCCACTCCACTATTTGCCCACTAAAGTATTCTCCTCCGTTATGACCAGCCTTAGCAAACTCTCTGCGCCTTTTTTTGTAGCAGGCGGTATAGCTACAGTTGCCTACGCAGGCACCTGTCTTGCTCTTTACAACTACCAAGACAAACTCATTTTCCGGCCTCTTCCCTTGCTGCTTCGCAACCCTGCCGAGGTCGGCCTTGCTTACGAAGACGTCTGGATTCCGCTA
>Ga0209194_1001250_pt1 | contig 16474 bp, 12 predicted proteins | sample COGITO_mtgs_1004_FD_184787 | JGI IMG/M metagenome (GOLD analysis project Ga0209194, IMG submission 184787) | Pelagic marine microbial communities from North Sea - COGITO_mtgs_100413 (SPAdes) (version 2) | ecosystem: Environmental > Aquatic > Marine > Epipelagic ...
CTTGTGAGATCGTTCCTTCAATCCCGGCTCTGCGCTTGTATTGCTCCTGACCGGCTTCACTGCGATGCTGTTCTCTAGCCTTCTCTAGCGCTTCGTGCTGTACTCGCGGGTGAAGGTTCAAACTCCGTTGCGGGCCACGAGTACACAGCTCTTTAGCATCGCATGTAGAGCAGTCACGACTACTGAACCTAGCTTGTAGGTAATCTCGATTGTCTGGCATGGTTCTGGGCTTCCAACTCGTCGAGACGTTTCCTTCTGGGCAAGTGACGGTTTCAGTTTCCCAGTTGATGTCAAACTTCGTTCCGTCGTAGCCGCCTTCTAACCTTGCCTGCCAGCTCATATCCTGACGAGCTGGCCCAACGATTTCAATCTGTTGTTCTTTTGCATTCACCAGATGTTCTGCACTCACATAAGCAGAATCAACAAAGTGTTCTGATGGTGGTAGCTGTTTATCGAGAAGAGATTGGTGAATCGCTTCTGTACGCTGCGCTTCATGGACGCTTGCATCTGTTGTTTCTACGTGAGTAATTAGATGACACTGCTGGTCATCACAGGTCTCACTCAGGTGAACGATATACCCAACCCAGTTCACCCCACACCGAGACCGAAACCGAGCATCTACATCGTAGGGTGACTCGACACCAAACTTAGCGCGGGGTAGTTCCTTTTTTGATTTCCAGCGCACTTGTGCATCCAGCGGCCCATCGGCATCGTACTCATAATGCCGTTCAAGCATGAGCTTCAGCGCTTGAATTCTCGGTAGGTGCTCCCAGTCAGCGAGCCGCGACGCTTCAAGACAGAACAGCAGATAGTAAGCGTCTTCCCCTACCGCCTGCGCCCAGGCGTTTCGTTTTGCTTCCGATTTCGGCAACTGATAGTCTTCTACGCGGCGACCGTAGCGCTCATACCAGTCGTCATTCGGGACGATGTCTGAGAGCCACTCTGGGGCAACGGTCGCCAGTTCGTTCAATGCAGCTCGCATCGTTTCGCCGACTAGCTCCAGCCGGTTGAGTTTGCGTACCGATGCCAGCACACGAGTCGAATCAGTACGCTGTTTGCCTCGGGGTTTGAGCAGTCTTTTCTCTTGAGCGCAGTCCAGTAGCTTTTCTAGCAGCAGATGCTCCTGTTCGTTTTCTATCAACCGATCTCGAAACTCGCTCAGGACACTGAAATCAAAGCCTTCGTCGGTTAGCTCTAGGCCTAGCAGGTATTTCCAATCGATGCGAGAACGGACGGAGTCAGCCGCTTGACGGTCAGACAGGGTCTCGCGAAATTGTAGCAGTGTTATCAGCGCTAGCCGCCAGGGGGGAAGTCCCGGCTGGCCTGTGTTTGAGAACAGGCCGACAAAGTCGCTGTCCTCAAACACTGTGCCCAGTTCATCTCGTAGCGTCAGGTATGGATTGCCCTTCGGAAAGGCGGCTTTGGCGACTTGCTGGGTAAGGGCTGGAATTTCGGCTATCGGTTGCGGCTTGATAGACATCGGCGATCGCACTCCTGATTGACTAGCGACTAGCCTCAGAATACCGATTTTTCGCTACTTTCGGAGTTCGCCAACAGTGTCCGGTCGTTTTTAAGACAAAAATGATAGAGAAATAATGATGATGATGTAGTACTACTACTAATAAAAAACGCTAAAAAGCCTAGAATGAAGGTGTAAATTTAGGCTGTCAATAAGCATTCTTACATTATCAAACAAAAGTATGTCTCCAGTAAATGAGAAAAGGCTCGCCAATCTAGAATATTTGATAGAGCTAGACTATGAAAAACTCTATGAATATGAACAGGAGTTATCTATAACAGCTAGCGCGAACAATAGAAATGAGGCTAAGCAGAGAATTAAGCGAGAAATCATGCCGCGCATTAGGAAGCATGAAGCAGAGTACTGGGCTATACTCAAGCAATCCGCAGACCCTAACAATGTTTCTGACTTAGAAGCGCAGAGTGCTATAGATTCCGTTGTTCAAGAAGTCGAGATTGTTCAAGTTCAAGAGATGCCAGATGAAGTGCTTCAAAAATTACACGAGATTTTAGAAAAACTAAATGAGCCAGGAACAGCAGCGGCAGCTAAAGCAAAGTTTGCAGTCAACATAATTCCGGGGATACTGGCATACGAGTTCGAGCTAGATACAGAGGCCTCGCTGCGGAAAGCGTTTCGACCTATAAAACAACTGTTTGGCCCAGCTCAGGCGTAGCAACGCTACAGGTAACCATAGTTTGAGCGTACTTAGATGTACGCCTCTGCCTGGCCTCCTGCAGTTAGCTAGGCGGATCTCCGTGAGGAGATTCGCCTAGCTAACCTCACTCCCCTACATCGAGTTTTTGACCTTCAGGTGTCGGTTTCGAGGTAATTGCTCTTATCACTGAACTAAAACGCTAACCTCATTTGCTCTTTCGTTCAGATCTTTCCTAAGAGCAGCTATCATCTCGTCCTGTCTGTTATTGGCTGAAAAATCTTTCTTCAAAGCTTTAACAATGTCTTTCTCTACTTCTCTGCGCTTCTTCTCCATCGCCTCTTCGACTCTTCCTTCTGATAAGACAATCTCTCTAACCCAAAGAGGAATCTTAGAGTTCTTAAGCTTATTGTCAGCGGCTTTTCTAAGGGAGAAGTTTGACATCATACCCACAATGCTACCAGTCACAACTGCAACAGGGTAGATGACCCAAAATAGTATTGTTGACAGAATTCCTGTCACTCCAGCGGTTAGCACTACAGCACCAATAAACACAGAACCTCCTGAAGCTACTCCCGTAACCCAACCAGCAACATTACCAGCAGCATCTGTTACCGTTTTCCCCGGATTAATGACTCCCTTAAAGTTGCCGCTATTAAAACTAACAGGATCTGAAGATAAGGAGACGGTCATCAGTTTTCTTGGAATGTTGTACTTGTCACAAACATCAAAGGTAAGAGCCTCTACCTTTGGGCTTAACTCATTGACCCACTGAGTAATGCTTATTGCTAACGTAGATTCTCCTTTTCTTTTCACAAATTTATTAATTTCAGATGTCATATCATCTTCCATATCCTGAAGAGTCAGTATTTCACCCTTAGACCATCCTTTAAAGCTATTCAGACTAATTTCAATACAACTATCAAAGAGTCTTTTCGCTACGCTCTCATACAATTTTTGGAATTCTTCATCAATTGTATTCATTAGATCTTCCGAAAGAAGAACTTTTTCTATTTCTCTTCTAAATGCCTTTACTCTAAAGTCAGTTCGACCTGCTATAGCCAATCCCTTAGATATTGTGAGATGGGGTTCCAGACCTACTTTGAGAATGGAATTGGGAAATACCTCTCGACAGATACGCTGCGTGAACCTCATCTGAGAGCCACCTCCCGTTAGCAAAACTAGGTGAGGTTCTTGATATTCAGGCGTCTCTTTACATTCGACAAGGGCCTGTCGAAATGATTCTGGCCACGACATGTTATCTAACTCATTCATTGGGTTAGAAAGAATTTCATCCATATCACTTTTGTATATGTCAATATCAAAATGATATTTGGATAGAACCCTTTCGCTCTCTGAAGCAGGAATTTCAATCCAATCTAGTTCGTTATCTTGCGAAAAATACTTTTCTTTTACCTGCCTGCATTTTAATAAGCATCTAGATTTTATCTCTGGATAGCTACTGAAAGCATCAAGAAAGGCTTTCGCTTCAGCCCCATACTTGTCAATAACTAGATTTAAGATAGCGACATCAAGCAGACTGCTACCTAAAACAACGTGACCAAAATCTAAAGGCTTTTCTTTATAGCTTTTAACTATTGTGAAATCAGTAGTTGATGACCCTATATCAATTATCAGAACTGGATCGACTAGTTGATTAGCAGTCACATTGAAAGCGCCAGATTCTTTCGCTTCTAGGAAGGCTGCTCTTGATTCTGGAATAATTGCAACGTTACTAATACCTGCATCTTCTAAGAGCTTTTTATATGCATTCTTGTCTTCCAAGGTCCATCCTGACGGACTACCGACGTAAAAGTAAGTGTTTTCGTCACAATTTACTTTTCCTGATTTTTCTAATAGCTGTAAACACTTGTATGCGAATAGCTTAATGGTTTTAGATGTTTGCGAATCAGATAGATAAGGAGACTTGAAAAAAATCTCTAGAGTATCGCTCCCTTTATGACAATATGCATCATCACCAATAAGTATTCCTCTTTTAGAATCTAGAGCAATAGCAGTTAAGATGTTACTTTTCCCATTCAAAATATGCAGCCGCTGAGGCTCTACCAAGGAATTTGAAGTTGTTTTAGAGATTGCAGTTTCACCATGACCTAAGTCAAACCCTACTATTTCAGCAACATCATCTTCGACTTCTACCGCCGAATCATTGTTTCCTGCCTTATCTTCTTTTCTTTCTCTTTTGAGACTTTCTATCTTTCTTTCAGTATCAGCAAGTAGCTGAGTAAGTCTTTTCTCCTCTATTTTCAAGCTTTCCAGCTCTTTCTCTAGCTTGAACTTAGAGCCTATATCGGCCTCTATAATTAGAGCCTCACTATATTTAAAGGTTTTCTGCCTCGTCAACTCCAGCTGAACCAACAAGCTTTCTTGTTCTTTTAAGAGAATGTTCATCTGATATTTCTTTTCAAAAGGTCTTAAACGCTACATACCAGAATCACAAAAAACACAGAGGCGTTCCAAGATCAGAAGATACGAGACTAACGTCACTTGTGTAACCCCTAATTTTGCTTCAGGAGTAGCCATAACTCAAAAATATCATCGCTATAACTCAAAAATATCATCGCTTGCGAAGTTAGAAGCTATAACTATCCATGTTTAATTGTTTAACAGCCGCACCAATAAGCTTGATAAATCCATAGTTTACAGAACCACCAATGAACGCACCAAAGAATGGAATCGCCTTTCCAGCACTGGAGGCAGTCATTCGGACAATAATTTGACGAGCGATTGCGATCATTACAGATTTTCCAACGGTTGCTCCCATCTCTACCCCCACGGAAAGCCCAACGATTTTCATAAATTCCGTAAAGGATGGCTTGTAGATCCCCTTCTTGTGATAAATGACAGCAAGGGTAACACGAAACTGTTGAAAAACATTGTTGATTACATCAAGGGGTACGCCAACTACCATAGTGGCGAAACCACCAAAGCCTGCTGCCGCACCTGATGTACCAGCATAAAGTGAGCATCGATTAATGAATGCATCGATGCCAATTTCATCTACGGTTTCCTTTATATGTTCATTTTGTAGCTGATCGAATAACTTCCTAAAGTTGTCAGCAATTATGCCAGCGTTGTCCATGTCCGGAATAAGTTCTACCTATTAAGATGTACTGAGTATTGAAAGTGTGTCGTTTTCTAGATCCGTCGCGTGAAATAGAGCGATTGAATTAATTGACTGATCAAAAATTTCAGTCATTTCATCATGTATCGTCAAAAATTTGACTGTAAAGCGTTTTATCTTTTCTGAATAGCAGTATGAATTGAAAAACATTGACAGACACATAAAAGCCTATCGAGGACAAGATATTTATCGCTTCAGCGATGCCAAAATTGTAAGTGATTTCACGTTGCTGAAGCTGAATGTGTAGGTGTCTAAGCCACTTTACTGCCTTACTTCAAAACAAGTTAAGAAAAGGTATGACTCAGTTGTCTAACCACGACCGGAGCCTATCGTCTAACCTCTTGAGAACTATGAATAATCTAAGTATCCGGTCGTAGACTAAGTTGTCGATTTTAATAGACTCAAAGGGCTTTTTTACTTATACAAGCAATGAACGGCCCGGTAGTGTAGGTCCGAGTAGCTCGTAGCATCTACCCAAGGTTCGTCACCCACTCAACGAAGTCCCCCCATCCATCTTTAGCAACATCTTGGCCGAACTCAACAAATTCGCCGACATAACCAGGATCAGCCTCTGACTTATTTGCCAGAGCTACAGCTGCATCAATAACGTCCTGGCCAGCCCTGTTTAAGTTTGTGCGATTCTCTAGAACTTCCAAGTGTTCTTCAAGAGTCCTAGACCTTCGCTCTCTATCGGACATTCCCTGTAAGTAGTCGAGGAAAGTCTCAGCCGCAATTTGAATTTCTCTATCCATGATTCTTTTATATCCGTAGATATTACGTTTATGCCTTGATTTTACGTATAATACGATGCCAAGCCTTTTAGGTTGGCTCGTACCATATGTATAAAGATTAATTCAACGGTATTTGATGCTTTTCCGTAGAGTATGCCACTAAATATATTTCCATCGAACTGGCTGGGAAATGTCATAGGTAAGGGCATCCACCGCTGTGATTAGTACTCAATTTCGGCACGGTTCAAAAAGTGCCAATTTAAGGTAACACTCGCAGCACAAAATAGACCGTCATCCAGACGATCCCTATCACTGATCACGTTAGTCTCTACGCTCTCTGGAATCGCTTAAATCCGAACAGCTCCAGCCAGTGTGGATGATCTTTCCCAGTCAGTAATTGCTTCGGACTTTTGCCCACCCGTTCCGGCACTTCAGATCTTAGAAAACAGCGATGATTTAGGAAAAACTGAAGGGTGCTCAGGTAGTCGTCACCGAGGCTGCGACGTAGAAAGAAGTAATTACGTAAGCGAGAGTTGAGGTTCTCCACCATCGAGCTGGCTCTTGGAGTTTCTTCGAGCACTTTTTCGACCGCTTTCATGACGCCATGAAACTTGTCAGACAGCTGACTGTGCAACTGATTCCAGCGTTGCCAATAGACGTTGGAGGTGTTGCGTTTGCGGTGTAGTAAACAAACCTCGCGCACTGCCTGTAACGGCAATTAAAAGTCTTCAGCAATGTCTGCCAATTTCTGATCGAGAACACCAGAAAACGCCAGCAGCTGATTGCGTTGATTCCGCAGTGCCTTTCTCAGCTTTCGAATAGCAGGATAGCGGTCATCTTCTCGCTGATGCAGTTCACTGACAATGAAGTCAAAGAGTTCTCGTCGCACCGCCAGGGAAGGGCCAGCCAAAGCCATCACATCATGAGAGAACCAGCTCAATAGCGTTTTGACATCTTGGGCTAGCAAGATGAGTGCCTGCTCTCTGTGTTCGGCCAGCAACTGTTGACTGAGCAGTTTCTGCGCCACAATCTCTTTCAGGCTGGTCTTGCTCATCTGCTGAGCTTGCTTCTCCAGTCGTGCTGGCCCCCCTTGAACACGACGAACCAGACCGTTGGCAACTTGCTCAAACTGCTGCTGAATATGGAATACATCGCCGTGGCAGGGCACCTCCGGCATCACTGCTTTCTGACCTGCTCGCAACCCACTACCGCCATCGGCAATGGTGTAGTCTGGGTCAAATCCTTGCTCCATCACGTCCAGCAGATGGTAGCCCCAGGTGTCTTCATCCCGGTGCTCAACTGACTTCAACAAGTAACAATACGTCGAGGCTGCATCAACGCCCACCAGCACAGGTTTATTTGCTTGATAAATTTCATCCTGAAGACCGACCTTAATGCCAGCCAGGTCTTGTGATTGGTTAATCTCAGCCGCTTGCTCAGCGGTTTCCTGAAGCCGATTGTGGACAGTGCCGACACTGATCGATGTGTCGAATAGATCGCGAAACAGCTCGACGACATTGCGATAGGAACTGTGGCATATCAACACCAAGCCTAGAATCAGCTGGTACAGCCAGTTTTTGGTCACGGGTAGATGAAATAGAACCTCGTCATCACCCTGGGACGGCTCAAACGACTCATCGAGGGCTTGCTGCGCTTTATCACCCTGCTGGTAAACGAACTTCCGACTCACCTGGTGCTGATCAGCCAGCTGGCTGATAGGTAATGAACGGGAGAGCACTTGAATGCCGATGTCTTGGTGAACTGTGGACGATAGGCTGGCGGCGACGGAAAGGGCTGGGCTCATATTTGTGATCGCACAAAGCGGTGGGATGACAGTAAGCCCTAAGACGATCCAGTCGGTCTAAAGTGTCACCTCGTTTTGAACGGTCCCGGTTTTTCGCCTTAAGTTGATACCCCAAAATTCGATACAGTCTCGGTTCTGTTAAAACGTCTTCCCTAGTTTTTGCCGGTGAAGTTTACACTGCCTCTTATTTCTTGATATTGCTTTAATGAAACAAGAATGAAGATATTTTGATGTTTCATTTCTAAGATGTGTTTTCTCTTTTGCGTCTGTAAGTATCAAGAAAACTAATAATTACACCGTGGAGTTAGGTGCTGAATCTCAACTTATAACGCGATTGTATTAATTGTAACTAGTTGAAGGAAAGGGTTACTTAAGCTCCACCGATTGATTGGTTTTTCTACCTTAGTTATCCGAAATTGAGGTAGCTTTCCGTGATTTGAAACTAGATCTGATTTGTGGGCATACGACTATGGATAATGCTGGAATAATTGCTGGTAACTTCAAGAAACTGTACGACCAGCTACAAAACGAGAATATAAAGGAGACTGTGGATGAGATTGGGATAGATGCTTTCATTGACAAGTGTGCGCGCTACGCTGCTATGTCTGGTGCCGCAGCGGGATTTGGTGGTTTTGCCACTATGGTAGTGGGTGTCCCTGTTGATGTTGTGAATAATGTCTTTCAGCAGTTTCGTGTCACTCTTGCTATCCTGTATCACAAAAAAGGGGTTTACAAGCCATCTTTTACAGAATTTATGACGATTGTAGGACTGTCAGTAGGAGTAGAGATGGGAGCAACTGTTGGGAAATCAGTAATGATAGCGATCGCACGTCAGATTCTCGTCAGGATGACTGCTTCTACGGCTGGAAAAGCAATTCCGTTTTTTGGTGCGGTTATTGGAGGATCTGTGAACTACGGGTTCATCAAACTTATAGGCACATCTGTCAAGCAGCTAGATATGGACAGTGTATGCGTATAAGCTAACTTCCTACTAAGTGAGAAACGCTGTTAACCAGAACCCGATAGAAATGGCTCGTGATATATGCAGTGAATCGTGGTTCTAGCTGTTCATAGTATTGTCTTTTGGGCTTTTTGGATTTATGTACGCGATCGTACTGAGTGCTCATTGTGGCATCTGCCAAGTTAGTTAGGCACTATCATCAGCTAGAACCATTGTAAAGCTGCCGCTAAGCCGAATAGCAATCGACGAATGAATTCATTCGTCGATTGCTATATCTCATCGAAACCTACGGCTATGAGCTGTGTAGAGTGAAGTTTAAATCTACAGTAGATACTTAGTTCTCGCTTCTAATTGAGATCACAGTATCTTAGCCGAATACTGCATCTGTCGTTTTGCGGAGACATTAATGAACGAATACTATGCCAAGTACTATACGGATGACGGACATATTCTTGTCGCAGTTGATAGTTTGGATAATGCCTCAGAAGAGGGAGTAATTAAGGCTGGACTACATGACAATATAAAAGGGACTGTACAAGACTTAAAAGTGGGATTTGATGATGCCTTAGATGTTGTTCACTACAGTGCTAAAGCTTTCTCTAAAAAGGTTCATAGCTTGTCAGAGCCGCCTGACGAGATGGAACTTAGCTTTGGCCTAAAAGCTACAGCAAGTGGTGACTTAGTAGTTGCAAAAGCAAGCGCAGAGGCAAACTTTAATATCAAGCTTACTTGGAGAGGTTAGTTAGAATGAATTCTGTCTTGACCCAAAGTGTTGTGCGTATCCTTCGTAAGAATGGGATGACTGCAGGGACTGGATTTTTCATTGCGGAGAATGGGTTGATAGCAACGTGTGCTCACGTAGTAGCTGACTATACGCAGAATGAAGAGATTTCTATTGAAGTATTTTCTACACAGTCAAATTATCGAGCAAAAATCGAGTGGAAATGGTGGCGCAAGCCTTCAGAAGAGGATATAGCAATTTTACGGTTAATGGATGCGCCGAACGATGAAGTTCCTACAATATCGTTAGGATATCCTTGGAACATAAATAATAGTTCCCTGTTAACTTTTGGATTTCCAGCAAGTAAGCCAATAGAGGGCCTGAATGGCAAGTGTGAAGTTATTGGACGTACAACGGAGAATGGATGCTCGGTTCTTCAGTTGAGAAGCCCAGAGGTGACTCGGGGCTTCAGCGGTGCACCTGTGATGAACCCAGCAACGGATAAAATTGTTGGCATGATAAGTGCTATCTCTAAACCCGATCAGTATGGGCGGCAAGCAGAAACAACATTCATTACGCCATCAGATATACTATCCTCCATATGCCCTGAAATTGAGAGGACAAATCTAAAGGCGATCAAGGATAGATTAAAGTCAAAAAAAGTTTTATGCGATCTATTTGTCGACTTATCTAGTCAATCTTTAAGATCTGAAGAACCCGAAAAGGAACTGTCAGTCGTAGATCAGCTAGGACTGGATCCTATATTCGATGTTTTAGAAGTTACTGCCAATGATGGCTTTAAACATAAGGAGAGGATATCTGCCGAGATTAAAGACTTACAGAGTTTTTCTGGTGATGTTGTTGAAGAAATAAGCAAAATTCCTCGCTGTGTTGTTCTAGGCGAAGCTGGAGCCGGTAAAACAACGGTACTAGAGAAAGTTGTTTTAAACACAACTGAAAAGCTCTTGTCAGGAAAAGAAGCACCTCTGCCAGTATATATAGAATTGCCTACTTGGCCAACGAGTCAGTCGTTCCTAGACTTTGTCTGTAGCCAATGGCCTTTTGCCTCTAGCCCCTTTAGTTCTCTAGAAAATGGCTCTGTGGCTCTTTATCTAGATGGACTCAACGAACTTGGAGCTGGTGCCAACGCCAAAATGGATCAGTTGCGCGAATGGCTTTCTGTTGGGTCGAGTTCTCGAAGGGCTACGATTACTAGCCGTATGAATGACTATTTCCTTAGTGGAATTGATCTCAACATTCCGATTGTGAAAATTGAAGGGATGAATGAGTCAATAATTCGTGCGTTCTCAAAAAAATATCTAGACGGCATAGGCAGAAGCTCGGAAGAATTCTTATCTCAAGTATTTGAACAAAGTCAAGATGTAAAGGGTTCTAGCTTACTTAAGCTGGCGAGTAATCCCTTCCTACTAACAGCATTGATAGTCTCATATGCAAAGAGTAGTGGCTCAGGTAGTGCTTTACCCAAGAATAAAGGTCTGATATGTAAACGATTAATAGAAGGTCTTTATCGCCGTGAGAAAGAACGGAACTGGTCAATCTGGTTTCCCTACAATGAGATAGAACCAAAGTTGGCTGAGCTAGCATTCTATATGATAGATAGCGACAACTCAGTAGAAATTCCAGAAGCTGATGCCTTAGAGTACTGTAGTGCCGAAGTTATAGCAATGGCAAGAAGTGCTGGCATCGTAAGAATTAAAGATAAGAAAATCAGCTTCTACCATCAGCTGATGCAAGAATTTTTTGCTGCTGTCAAGATCAAGAAGGCAGGATTATCCCAGAGAATAGAAAAACCTCAAATTAAAGAAGGTCAGAGAAGGGATTCTCGATGGGATCAAGCCATCGTTTCTTTATGTGGAATATCTGAGTCTCCTGATGATGTAGTGCTGTCCGTTCTTGAGGCGCGTGATCCTTATCTAGCATCAATCTGCATAGCGAGCGGCATAAAGGTGAGTAGTACTACGATTGAAAAGACTATAAATCAGTTAATTGAAGGTATAGCGGTCTGGGACTGGCTAGATTCTGAGAAACGCTCTGAAGTCACAATTCAATCACTTTCAGATATTGGTAGTCCTGCTGTCCCTTTCCTGCTTAAATTTATCGAAAGCAAGGAAGTTGTTCTTGTAGATCGTGAGGGTTTAACTAAAGACACCTTAGTGATGGTTGGAGGAACAGTTTTATTAGTCGCAGGCGCTGCTGCTGCACTTGCCATAGCACCTCAAACTGGGTTTAGATCTTTGTTAGGAGTTGTTCCTCTGGCTAAGAAAATTTCAGAGAACGAGCACTTCAGTACAGCTGCCAGATCGCTGTGGAAAAATCAGGCAGCTAAGTCAGCATTGCACCAAGTGGTAGGTTCAGTTCCCCAGACGATTCAAGGGATAGAGATAGAAATAGACCCTATCAGAAAAATTCGATTGCTGAAGCTGATTATCTCAGCATTAGGGAACATCGGAGATTCTGGAGCTAAATCGGCTTTGCAGAAGCTATCCGTAGGTGATCCAGATATAGGTGTGAGAACTGCTGCTGAATGCGCAATCGCGAAGATTGAGAAAGCTTAGGCTCACATATCTATCGGCCTCAAAAGTCATAGAATTTGAGACGGTCAAACGGACTGTGAGCTATCAAACAGTGGCTGATACAGACGGTTCTACCTCTTCAAGAAAACGGTTGTAGTGCTGTCTCAAAGCATCTCTACTCGGATAAGCATCTGGGCTAAGTGGCAGATTTATCCGAATATCGTGTAATTCCTTATATGAAGTACTCAGCAACTTTAGTGACAGCTTTACCGTGTAGCTTTCTGGACAAATTGATAAGAGATAGAGATCAAACAGGGTGTGTATATCTGCTCGTAGAAGGATACCGTTAGCTAAGCAGTTCATCTCAGCACCTTTATATGCAACGATGTGGGCTGCTTCAAGGGCCTCTGCGACATCAGCTTTTGTAATTGAACATCTACCACTGTAAGCATCTAGCAGTTGACGACGAAATTCCGGTTGGCCTTGCCTACGCACAATTGAGGCGATTACGCGTATTCTGGCATCTTCTATGTTTTCAGGGTCGAAATATCTTTCTTCTATCAAATGACGTGTCGCAGATACAACTAAATCGTCTGATTGACACGGGAATCTATACATCTCTGGGAGCTGCCAAACAGTCATAGTACTGCCGTTATAAGCTTTTCGATCCATGCCTATCGTAAAGGTCAATGCATCTCCAACGGATAGAAAGTCACCATCAGAGCTGAAAGATAGGCTGACAGGCCAGCTGTTACCTATGGACTGAATCAGCTCTCCCTTTCGCAAGTCCCAGATGTCGGTTTTATCAAAACCGCTGGCAGCTATTATTTGACCGCTAGGGTGCATCGCAAAGCACTCTACATATGTACTTTGATGGGAAAAGCTGCTCTCTAGTTCACCTGTTTCAACTCTCCAAACATTGAAGCCCCTCTCACCGCTACTAACAAGATGCGTATCATCTGGTGTGAAAGAGACTTCGCTGACTTTCCCCCTGTGTTCATCAAGAACGTGAAGCTGGTCGCCAGAAGCAATATCCCAAATTCTAATTGTTCGGCCCGGTGCAAAAGCGAGTGACACTTTTTATGAAACCTTCAGCTCTGCACACCTCCCATCTGGGTTGTCTGGGGTGACCTAGAGCCACGATACTCAAGGCTTGTCATCACTGCTTAGCGAGTCCACCTCATGAGTTCAGCTTCCTCAGTTGCCGCTACCTTGCGCCCAGAGACTCGCCAGCAAATCGCGATTGAGGCCCTGGCAAAGTCAACACCTATCAGCCATCTGGCCGCTGACTATGAGGTCAGCCGTAAGTTTGTCTATCAGCAGAGCGAGAAAGCGAAGCTGGCCTTGAACGAATCCTTCGAGCCAACTACGCCTGACGAGCAAATCCTTTTTCACCTACCGATCACCAAAACCTGGCTGTTTCAACTCATCTTGGGGTTGGTGCTGATCTGCCACAGTTCCTTGCGGGGTGTGGTCGAGTTATTCCGAGATGTCTTTGACATTGCCATCAGTGCCAGTACGGTTCGCAATCGCCTCAATGAGGCAGCGGAACAGGCCGGTGTGGTCAACGCTAATCAAGACCTGTCGCCGATTGAGGTTGACTTGAGAGATGAGATTTTCCAAGCGCATCGACCGGTGCTGGTGGGTGTGGATGCAGCCTCGACCTACTGCTATCTGTTGAAATTAGCTGAGCACCGGGATGCTGACACCTGGGGTTGTCATTTGCTAGATGCAGTAGATCGAGGACTCGCCCCGACGCGAACCATTGCCGATGCTGGCAGTGGACTGCGGGCAGGCCATCAGGCGGCGTTTGGGGAAGAAGTCCCCTGCCATGGCGATGTCTTCCATATTCAGCATCAATGCCAGGGCGTTGCCAACAGCCTGACCCGTCAGGCCATGGGAGCCATCACCCGTCGCCAAGACCTGGAGCAGAAGATGGTCATTGCCAAACAGAAAGGGCAGGGCCATCGGCTCTCTAAAAAATTGACGCTCGCTCGGCAGCATGAGGTGAACGCAATCTCACTGGCGCGCGATGTCAAAACCCTGATCGGGTGGTTAAACCACGACGTTCTAGAACTCGCTGGTCCGGCACTCGCAGAGCGTCAGGAGCTCTATGATTTCGTGGTGGCAGAACTCCAGCTCAGAGAATCGATGGGCGGCAAGAAGGTGCGCGTCCTACGCAAAGCTTTGCAGAATCAGCGGGACGATATTCTGGGGTTTGCTCAGGTGCTAGACGACAAGCTCAATGACATTGCTCAGCAGCTGAAAACACCGCTCCCTCTAGTTCGGGAGATGTGTCTGCTGTTCCGCAAACAGCCCACCTCCAACGCTTACTGGCAAGCCTGGAATCAGCTCCAGCAGAAACTATCGGGGCAATTCCATCAACTCTACGAAGCGGTCCAAACAGCGATGAAACAAACACCCAGAGCCAGCTCCATGGTCGAAAATCTGAACTCTCGGCTGCGAAATTACTTCTTCCTCAGGAAGCAACTCGGGCCTGACTATCTCAATCTCCTACAGTTCTTTTTGAATTCCCGTCAGTTCATGCGCAGCGAGTGTAAGGAACGAGTGGGCAAGAGTCCAACGGAACTGATGACGGGAGAAAGTCATCCCCATTGGTTAGAACTCCTCGGATTTGAGCGCTTCCAACAAGCCTAATCAGAAACGCCAATGAGAGCCAGACCATCATCGTCATGATGGTCTAATTTTTCATGCGAGTGTTACCTGAAAACGGCCATTTTTGTACCAAGCCATTCCGAGCAGCATTAAGGATCTCAAGATTTTTGATCCGGCCTGTGGGTCGGGTCATTTTTTGGTGATTGCGTTTGATTTGTTGTTTGCGTTTTATGCAGAAGAGGCGCGGCACCGGCAGGAAGACAATGAGGAGGCGTGGAGCGATCGCACGATTGTCGAGTCAATTTTAGAGAACAATCTGTTTGGGCTAGATTTAGACCCGAGGGCGGTGCAGATTGCAGCGGCGGGGCTGTATATCAAGGCGAAGGGGGTTTGCCCGGAGGCGAGTCCGAGGACGTTGAATTTGGTGGCGTCGAATTTGAATTTGGCGGCGTTTGCGGTGGACGATCCGGCGCGGGAGGAGCTGCGGGTGGCGGTGCAGCGAGATACGGGGATTCCGGGGGCGCTGACGGATGAGATTGTAGAGGCGCTGAAAGGAGCGGATGCCTGGGGGAGTTTGTTGCAGATAGATCGGGCGGTGGATGAGGCGATTTCGCGGTATGAGGAAAGTGCTGAAAAGGTTGTTCAGCCAAGTTTGTTGGGGGATGCGGCGCAGGTGAAGGCGCAGGCGTTGTCTTTGACGGGGAAAGCGACAAAGAAAACGGTTTTGTTGTCGAAGCTGGAGAGTTTTTTGACGCGGCAGACGCGGAGTGATGATTTGGGGCTGCGGCTGAGAGGAGAACAGCTGGCGGCGGGGGTGAGGTTTATTCGGATGGTGCGGGAGGGGGCTTATGAGTTGGTGGTGGGGAATCCGCCGTATCAGGGGACAAGCAAGCTAAAAGACTCAAATTATGTAAAGCGTTACTACGAGAAGGCGAAAGCAGATTTGTATGCGGCTTTTTTGGAGCGTGGAATACAGCTAGCAAAGCTGGGAGGAATGTCGGCTTTGCTAACGATGCGGAACTGGATGTTTATCAGTCAATATTCCAAGGTTCGAGAATATCTAGTTGAAACATATAATCTGAGGCTAATCGGAGACATTGATCGTGGCGGATTTGAAGAGATTGCTGATGAAGTTGTTTCTACAGTCATGAGTATCTTTTGTCGAAATGAGCCATCAGAAGAACAGAATAGTATTGCTATTCAGCCTACGCCTTTGGATGATAATTCTCGGGACAGCGGACGCACTAGCCGTAAGCGGGCGGCGTTGTTAGCGCAGGTAGGACGGTTTGAGTTTAAGACGAATCGCTTCGATGTCATCAAGGAAAAGCCGCTCATCTACTGGTGGGATGAGGGGTTTCTTCTCAGATACGCCAATGCTAATAAATTAGAAGAGTCAAGTCCTGCATGGCAGGGCGTAGCTACAACTAACAATACGAGGTTTCTAAGACGATCTTGGGAGATAAAGCCATATAGTTTATATTTAACGAGAACTAACGAAATTATCAAAGAACAAAAGTCAAAAGAAAGTTGGTCACCCTATATCAAAGGCGGTGCTGGGCAAAAATGGATAGATGGTCTCTCAAACATAATAAAGTGGGATCTGACGGGATGGTCGATGAATGCGCACTTAGAATTCTATAGAGAGAAACATCCGGCTTTACATCTTACAATGCTGCGGACAGAATTAGGAGACTAGAATCCCATAGTCACATAGGTTCTGATAGTTGGGGTGAGATTTAATCAAAGTCTCGTCCAAATCGAAGTTGCGAATAAATCGCTCTAGTAGATGGAGGT
>Ga0209194_1001253_pt1 | contig 16460 bp, 16 predicted proteins | sample COGITO_mtgs_1004_FD_184787 | JGI IMG/M metagenome (GOLD analysis project Ga0209194, IMG submission 184787) | Pelagic marine microbial communities from North Sea - COGITO_mtgs_100413 (SPAdes) (version 2) | ecosystem: Environmental > Aquatic > Marine > Epipelagic ...
ATTTCAAGAGTAAATACACAAAAATAGAAGTGCTAATCATACCTGTAGGAAATACCCAAATATTATTTTGTTTTGAATACCAAACAGACATAAAACCAAAAATGACAGCATTAATTTCTAATAGTGTATCGGCAGATGAATAGCCTGAGTACTGACCGAAAAAAAAATCAAAAATTTGGTTCATAAGAGCTGCGATCAGAGGTTACTATTTTTACATTTAAAACAGCATTTTCTTGCTGTGCTAGAGCGGTTTTTATTTCGTTAGTTAGGTAGGGCATTAACGCATCATAGTCACCATAAATTTGAGTACTCATTGGATTTTCTAGCACTGTAAATTTAGAATCTCGGAGTCTTTTAATAAATCTGCTAATTGGGGCTTCAAAATTATGTTGAAGAGGCATTAAGGTAAGCTCAACTGATATTTTCATATTTGATTGCTACTTTTTACTTAGTAGTATTTTTATATTAGATTATCGTCAGCTAAAATAAGAAGAACTTATACAATTATCTTGTTTGGAAAGAAATTTAACTGAATAGATTCTTTGTCTACATTATTTTTATAAAGCATACACACAGGTGAATCCATCAAATTCTAAGAAGTGTATACTATGATTAGAAACATAGCCTTCATACTTAATTACTCCTGTTGTTTGGGTATCTATAAACGAAAAATCATCAATATAAATATGGTGTAAAAATTGTAATTTTTTCTTTCCATATATTTTATACAAAGATTCTTTTGCACCCCATACAATTGTTAATTTACTTACCAGTGCTTCATGATTTGCAATGGTTTTGTATTCTTCTATGGGTGTAAATTTATGAGCAATTTTGACAATTTTATCTCTTTGTTTTTCTACATCAATACCTACAGGGTTTTTTTTAGAAATAATAATGGCTGTAAAAGTAAAAGAATGGGTAATAGAAATATAGTTGTTATCTTTTAAGTAAGGTTTTCCAAATTCATCATAAAATACATCAGCATCTACATATCCTGCTTGTTTTAGTAACTGCCTAATACTCATAAAACCCTGTTGATGCAGAATAGATTTCATAGCGTCTACTCTTTTTTTACTTTGTTCTGTGAGTTCTATACCCACAGTTAAATCCTCTAAAGACTCTTCAATCTTCCAGACAAGAACTTTTGTAAAATCATTAACACGGATGGTCTTATATAATGGCATGTTTTAAAAGTTATTATGTAACTTTGCAGTCTTAAATTAGATAAATATAACAATAATAATGAGCACTAATAAAGCTACTTACGTACCCTACAAAGTTAAAGATATTTCTTTAGCAGCATGGGGAAGAAAAGAAATAGAATTAGCAGAAGCAGAAATGCCTGGGTTAATGTCTTTACGAGAAGAATATAAAGATGAACAACCCTTAAAAGGAGCAAGAATTGCAGGTTGTTTACACATGACCATTCAAACAGCAGTCTTAATTGAAACTTTAATCGCTTTAGGAGCTGAAGTTACCTGGAGCTCTTGTAATATTTTTTCTACTCAAGACCAGGCAGCAGCAGCAATTGCAGACGCAGGAATTGAAGTCTATGCCTGGAAAGGAATGAATGAAGAAGAATTTGACTGGTGTATAGAGCAAACCTTATTTTTTGGAGAAGATAAAAAACCATTAAATATGATTTTAGATGATGGTGGAGATTTAACCAATATGGTGTTAGATCGCTATCCAGAATTGGTTTCTGGAATTAATGGATTGTCTGAAGAAACAACAACAGGAGTACATAGATTATATGAAAGAATGCATGCAGGGACGTTGCCAATTCCTGCCATTAATATTAATGATTCTGTAACCAAGTCTAAATTTGACAACAAATACGGATGTAAAGAATCTGCAGTAGATGCCATAAGAAGAGCTACAGATATCATGTTAGCGGGTAAAAGAGTTGTGGTATGTGGGTATGGAGATGTAGGAAAAGGAACTGCTGCCTCTTTTAAAGGAGCGGGTTCTATTGTAACAGTTACAGAAATAGACCCTATTTGTGCTTTACAGGCAGCAATGGATGGTTTTGAAGTGAAACGTTTAGAAACTGTGATGGGAAATGCAGATATCATTATTACAACCACAGGAAATAAAGACATTGTTACTGGAACTCATTTTTCATCCTTAAAAGATAAAACCATTGTGTGTAATATTGGTCATTTTGATAATGAATTAGACATGGCTTGGTTAAATGAAAATTATGGTGATACCAAGGTTGAGATTAAGCCTCAAGTAGACAAATATACCATCAATGGAAAAGACGTTATTATTTTAGCAGAGGGGCGTTTGGTAAATTTAGGGTGCGCAACAGGGCATCCAAGTTTTGTAATGAGTAATTCATTTACCAATCAAACGTTGGCTCAGATAGAACTTTGGACAAATATTGCAGCCTACAAGAATGAAGTATACATGTTGCCAAAGCATTTAGACGAAAAAGTAGCGAAATTACACTTAGCTAAAATTGGTGTAGAGCTCACAGAGCTACGATCAGATCAAGCAGATTATATAGGTGTAAAGCAAGAGGGTCCTTTTAAACCTGAGTACTATAGATACTAAAAAATGTATTCTTTTACATAAAAAAACCTCTCCATATGGAGAGGTTTTTTTATTTTTTTGACATTAACAAGCCTTCTGTAATTTAATTAACTCCATATCCATATCCATATCCATATCCATATCCATATCCATATCCATATTTGTCAATTAGCTTATCTGGCTTAGAGTCATCAGTAATTATATACCCTATATTTTTTAACTTATATTTCTTCTTGTACTCTACTACATAGTTTGCTACTTTTTTAGATGAAAAGTTTTTTCTAAACACATGAATAATATAATCTGATTTTTTTAACAATTCTAAGGAATCAACCATAAATAGGACAGGTGCAGTATCAAAAATTACATAATCATATTTTTTCTGGAGGTAAGAAATTAAATCATCAAATTTTCCACTATTGTAAATGTTTATTTTAGTATTAGTTTCTGTTCCAACAAAAAGAGTATCGAGTTGATTATTGGTCATTTTATACTCTTCAAAAAGTTCTTCAATATTAGTTGAATTATCTCTAATTATGTCTGTTAATCCCTTATGTTGAATTTTAGTGTAATCAAATAATTTTGACAAATCAGGATTTCGCACATCTGTTCCAATAAGAATAACTTTTTTATTTGTACTGGCTAAAAAAGTTGAAAGATTGAATGCGGTGTGTGTTTTTCCCTCGTTCTTAATACAAGAGGTAATCATAATTGTCTTCCCTTTGTTTGATTTTGGAATCATCAAATTCAAATTATGATAAATTCTTTTCAAAAGCTCGTTATGCAATGCTTTATTCTCATTCGATAGTTTATCTTTTGAAAATTTGATAACACCTAAAAAATCTATATTAATGAGCTTTTCTTTTAGGTATTCTATATCAATAAAAAAAGTTCTAATAAAAAACAAACTAAGACTAAATCCAACAGGGAGAAATAATCCTGCAAATAAGAAATAAGCTAATGTTTTTGACTCATTAGATTTTAATTCTAATACATAATCAACATCATTAATTAATTTAATATTCGACTCTAAAGAGGATAAATTAATTAATGCCTCTTCTTTTTTTTGTGATAAATATGAATATAAATTATTTAAAAGTAAGAGGTCTCTATCTAAATTGCTTAATTCAGATTCTCTCAATGGAATAACACCTACTAATGAATTGCTATTTTGTTTATAATCTTCATATCTATTTAATTTCATTTTTAGTTTATTAATATAGATATTTAAACTATTTAGAATATTTGATCGTAGGTCTATGAGTTGGTTTTGTGATTGAATTACTAAGGGGTTTTTTTCTGTAGCCTCAACAAGTAAATTATTTTTTTCTAAAATAATTGTATTAAACTGAGAAACCATCTCATTAATATTTTTATTTTCAATACCAATATCGGTGGGTAAAAGCTCAAAAGAATTTTGTTTTTCTACTTCATTTAATAATGTAACAGACAGTTCACTTTGTAATTTGTTTTTAAATATTTTTTGCTCAATTTCATTTAAATTTTTCAAAACTGAATTTGTTTGAGCTGCAGGCATGTAAACACCATTTGAAATCTTAAAATCAGAAATTATAGAATTCAAAGAATCAATTTTTATTTTTAATTTAGAAATTCTTGAATCAATAAAATTGATGGATAGTTTGTAAACATTTTTTTTCTCTCTTAGATTGTGTTCTTTAATTCCATTTACAATCCCTCTCAAAATTTTTGAATTTAACTCTTTATTTGGACCAGCATATGAAATTCCATAAGTATTTGATTTTTTAGGTTCACTTATTACGTAATTTGATTTTATACCATTCACGGTATTTACCTTGCTAAATTGTTTTATTATGTAAGTGTCTCTCCCTACATAATTAATAAATTTTGGTTTGTAAAAAAATAATGAATTTTCAAACTCACTTTCCCTTTTTGAAAATGAAAATGTATTATCATTTATTTTAATGATAACATTTTCTTTATCATAACTAATACTACATTTATTTTCAGATATGGTTTGTTTAAAAACAAATTCAAAGGGCAAAGATTCTTTTGTTAAAAGTCTATTAGCCTTCCATCTGTTTTTTTTAAAATACCTATAATTAAGTCCAAATTTTTCTATTACTTGGTTTAATATCAGTGTTGATTTAAAAATTGAAACTTGATCTTGACTTTTTAGATTATTATTATAAAGAAATTGATATTCATTATTATTGATAAAAGAGGAGGGGTCAGATTGATCTTCACTAACTAATAATGTTGCATACGTTTTAAATATATCATGATGATAATAATTATAGACAAATCCTGTAATCGTAAATAGGATTAAAGATGAAGCAATTAACCACCTATGAGATAAAACAGTAAATATGATTTCAATAAGATCTGTTTGATCTTCTGGAGTATGTGTGTTCTCTACCTGCATTACCTTACAATTAATACAATTATAGATGTTAACAATGATAGTACTCCAGCATTTCTTAAAACCCCAAAATCAAATGCTAATGAGGCCTTGTCAGGCCTTACATAAATTTTATCGTTTTGTTTTAAGAAATAATATGCTGAGGTAAAAAACTCGTGAGAGGTTAGGTCTATATATTGAGTTTCAATTTCGTTATTAGAACTCCTAATGATCATAACTTTAGTTGGATCTGCATTTTTATTAAAATCTCCAGCTCTACTAATGAGTTCTGTAAAAGAAATATTTTGATTTATCACTTCAAATGTGCCTGGCCTTGCTACTTCACCTAAAATTGAAACTCTAAAATTCAGAATTTTAGTTCTAACATTTGGATTTTGAGTGTATTCTTTCAATTTTACTTTAATAGCTTCAGAAAATGAAGAGCAAGTCAATCCAAAGGCTTTTATTTTTCCAAGGATTGGAAGGTCTATATACCCTAGGCCATCAACTAAATAACCCTCTAATTTTCTTGCTTCTGTATTCCAATTTGTTCCTATTTTATCAATTGAATTTTGTGAAAAAATTGAGGTACTTTGGTTGTTTAAAGAAGAAATATTTACATCAATTAAATCTCCATAAGTTATTACAGCCTCTGGAATTTTTAGAGTTATATTTTCAGGAATATTTTTAAATAATACTTTACTATTGGAACAGCTAGTCAAGATGAAAAATAAAAATATAAAACGTATGTATGTATTTGAATATAACAATTGAGGGAATTATTATTAATTATAATGCATAATTACAATTATTTTTATGTAGGGATAAATATTTTTTTTTAAAATAAAACATCTATTTTTAAATAAAATATCTTTTTTACCTATGGTCATTTATAATACGTCCTTGAAAAGAATCTGATCTTTACATCCCGATTGTAATGGGAATTAAGTTGCTGAGGATAAATATATTAGATAGAATATTTTATTTCAAAAATTTATATTTGTTCTTAACGAGGTATGTTTCTGAGTATCCAGTTCTTTCAGATATTTCGGATATTGATTTTCTGTCACCTAACATTTTTTTTGTCAATTCTAACCTTTCTTTTTTTATGTATTTAGCGGGTTTAAAATTCTTATTTAAACTATTAATTTCATTGTAATCTAAGTTAAATTCGACTTCTAACATTTTTAAAGTAACACTCTTCAAATTTTTACGAATGAATCGTTTAATACTAAATATTAACTGTTCATCTGTAATATTTTTTTTGTTTAAGGCTCTTATAATTATAATCAAAATAAGTACAAATAATACAACTCCAATAAACAGATAGCTATTGTTATTATTCATTTTAAAATCTTTAAAGATTAAAGATTTCTCAAAATCATTTACATCATTTATTGAGTATATACCGTGAATGCTTCCAAAACTTATTTTATTGTCTTCCTTATAGATTGCTCCTCTATTAAATTCATCTACAATATAATTATGGAATATTTTTTGTTTTGTTTTTTCAAAAATACTTAAGCCTTTATTTCCAGATAAAAATATCAAATTTTCATAATCTGAAATTGTGTGTGCTGTTGTTTTAATAGGGTATTGGCCCTCTAATTTTAGACCTTCCTTAGTTCTTTTTAAAATTAGTAGTAAATTATTTTTTGAAATTGCATAAAAATAATTTCCATCAAGATCACTCTCTAAAATATCTTTAATCTCAAATTTGATATTATCCTCTATTATTTCTATACTATTGTCGTTTACATTTAATGATATGTATTTTTTATCGTCTATAAAGTTAAATTCTCCTCGATCTTTAATTCTGGAATCTATCTTATTTCTAAGCGGTATAACTTTATTTTGACTTTCATAAATTATTTCAAAAATATTTTCATTATAATCATACTTGTAGATCCCTTTATCTGAAATAACTAAATATTTAGAATTACTTAAAGCATAGATATCTGATATTGCTCCATACTCTCCTTTCGTTCTTATAGAATTATCATTATTATATAACTTAGTCTCTATATTGTCTTTATAGCTTAATAAGCCATTATAGCATACAAATGTAATACTGTCAAATTCTCTAATTTGTCCATCTGTATAGGTGATTTTATTTAATTTATTATCATTAATATAAACACCACCATAGGTGCCAATTGTGTTCTCAGTAATAGATCTTACGCTCCCTGTAGAAGTAAATGTATATTTAAGGCTATTGTATATTAATAATTTTCCTCTTGCTATAACATATAGGCTGTTGTCTAGGTATGCAAAATCTGTTACAGCTTCTTTGTAAAGCTCAGGATACACATTTGGTGATTCAATGAATTTTATTTTAAAATTATTATTTTTTTCAAAAATTGAATTTATTGGACCAGAAATTGAGTTATCAAAAAGAATTAAATCATCACCAGATTCATTAATTTTATAAATACCATCACTAGAACTTACATACAATTCATTTTCATAGGAAACAAAATTGTAAAATATCTTATCATCATATATTTTATGAATTGAAAAGTTATTCGCAAAAAGTGCTATAAAGCTTATTATGATTGTAATATGACTCATGTAATTTTGATTTAATAATACAATGATACTTGATATTTATTATAGCGACAAAAATTAAATTCTTAATAAATTATCTTTTTTATTTAATTTTTGTCAAATTAGCACTTATTTAAATCTATGCTGGCAAGCTTGCGGATCTTCGACTAGATTATGTTAAGGATACATGAGATGTTTATTTACACTAGAATAGTATAGATATCAAAATTCAATTCTTTTACATAAAAAACCTCTCCATATGGAGAGGTTTTTTATCTTTAGCATTTAATACTATTTATGGCGTTTTCAAAAAAGATAGGCTTACTCTTAGCTCCCATACTATTTTTTATAGTTCTAAACCTTCCTTTTCATCTGGTTTCTGAAACTGGAGATGCCGTAATTGCTGTTGCTATTTGGATGGTGATTTGGTGGATTACCGAGGCAGTTCATATTGCAGTTACTGCGTTGTTACCTCTTATTTTATTTCCATTATTAAAAGTAATGCCCATTGCAGATGTAGGAGCCAATTATGGAAGTCCTATTATCTTTCTATTTTTTGGGGGTTTTGTATTAGCTCTAGCCCTAGAAAAAGTAAACCTTCATAAAAGAATTGCACTTACCATTATAAAAATGACGGGCACCACCCCCAATAAAGTTGTTCTTGGGTTTATGATTGCTACCGCATTTATGAGTATGTGGATTAGCAATACCGCAAGTACTGTTGTGATGTTACCCATAGCCATTTCTGTGATTAAATTACTTATAGATGACCAAGACGGGTTTACCAAAGGAGATAAAAATTTTGCCTTAAGTGTGATGCTTGGTATTGCTTTTTCTGCCAATGCTGGAGGTATTGCAACGGTAATTGGAACGCCACCAAATTCTGTATTAATAGGCTTATTAGAAAGTGAATACAATACACAAATTTCTTTTTTAAAATGGATGACCATGGGATTACCATTTTCAATCATCATGGTGAGTTTGTGTTATGTGGTATTGGTAAAAATCATGTTTCCTTGCAATGATATTCAGTTTTCGGCTTCAGCAAATGTAATTTCTAGCGAATTAAAAAGCTTAGGAGCTATTTCTAAAGAAGAGAAAAGAGTGCTTACTGTTTTTGCAGTCACTGTTTTTTTATGGATCTCTAGAACTCTTATTAATTATATTTTTCCGGGCCTTCAACTATCAGACACCATTATCAGTTTGGTTGGGGCTGTTTCCTTATTTGCCATTCCGTTAAGCTTTACAAAAGGGAATTTTATATTGCATTGGAATGATACTAGTAAGCTGGCTTGGGGTATTTTATTACTGTTTGGAGGAGGTTTAGCCCTAGCCAAAGGAATGGCTACTAGTGGTTTGGTAGCAATGATTACAGAAAGTATTCAAAACGGTGGCTTTAGCCCCTTAATTGTGGTGAGTTTACTCATTGTTTTAATGCTCTTTATGACAGAACTTATGAGCAATGTTGCCCTGGTTGCCGTGCTGGCTCCAGTGGTTGCTGGTATCGCTATTGGTTTAAACATTCCAATATTAAATGTATTAATTCCTGTAACCATGGCAAGTAGTTGTGCCTTTATGCTGCCTATGGCCACTCCGCCAAATGCCATTGTATTTGCCAGCGGTTATGTAAAAGTGAGTGAAATGGTACGTGCTGGAGTGCTTTTAAATCTCTTAGCTGTAGGCTTACTTATTTTGTATTATATCTTTGTAATTCCAGTTATTTTTTAACCCAACCAACCCTCTCTGTCTAAACTTCGGTATTGTATAGCTTCTGCTATGTGAGATGGTATAATGTCTTCTGAAGCATCTAAATCTGCAATGGTTCTAGACACTTTTAAAATTCTGTCATAGGCTCTCGCTGAAAGATTTAATTTTTCCATGGCAGTTTTTAATAAAGACAAACTATCTGCAGATAGCTTGCAAAATTCACGGATGTGTTTTACGTTCATTTGTGCATTATAGTGTACATTTTTAAACCCTTTAAAACGCAGTGTTTGTAACTCTCTTGCCGCAGTAACTCGTTTTCTAATGGCTACCGAAGATTCTCCTTTACGCTCTTCTGAGAGTTTCTCAAAAGGAACCGGGGTTACTTCTATATGAATGTCTATTCTATCTAATAGTGGCCCAGAAATTCTTCCCAAATAGCGCTGCATTTCCTGAGGTGAACTAGCCAAGGGGTTGTTTCCATCATTAAAAAAACCAGAAGGGCTAGGATTCATACTGGCCACCAACATAAAACTACTAGGGTAGGTAACCGTAAAACGTGCCCTAGAGATGGTTACCTCTCTATCTTCAAGGGGTTGCCTCATTACTTCTAAAACCGTACGCTTAAATTCTGGGAGTTCATCTAAAAACAACACCCCATTATGAGATAATGAAATCTCTCCGGGTTGAGGGTATTGTCCGCCGCCAACCAAAGCTACATCAGATATGGTATGATGTGGGGCTCTAAACGGCCGTTCATATAACAAGCCATGATCTTTTGTTTTTCCCACTACAGAATGAATTTTAGTAGTTTCTAAAGCTTCCTCTAGAGACATGGGTGGTAAAATAGAAGGCAATCTTTTTGCCAACATAGTTTTACCAGATCCTGGCGGGCCAATGAGAATAATATTATGCCCTCCGGCTGCGGCAATTTCCATGCACCGCTTAATAGATTCTTGGCCTTTTACTTCAGAAAAGTCAAATTCAGGGAGCGCTAAATTTTTATAAAACTCGGCTTTGGTATCTACCTTGGTGGGTGCTATCTTTTTTTTGCCATTAAAATGTTCTATCACCTCCATGATGTTGTCTACACCCAATACCTCTAAGCCTTCAACAATGGCTGCTTCTCTAGCATTTTTTTGAGGAAGAACAAAGGAGGCAAACCCCTCTTCTTTGGCTTTAATAGCAATAGGTAAAGCTCCTTTTATGGGTTGTACATTACCATCTAAAGACAATTCTCCCATAATCATATACTGTGCTAAATCTGTAAAAGCTATTTGCTTGGAGGCCGCTAAAATGCCCATGGCTAGGGTTAAATCATAGGCAGCTCCTTCTTTGCGGAGGTCTGCAGGTGCCATGTTAATGGTTATTTTTTTTCCGGGTAATTTAAAGTTGTTGTTGTTAAGTGCTGCAGAAATACGGTAACTACTTTCACGTACTGCATTGTCTGGTAAACCGACTAAATGATAACCTATTCCTTTGTCTATGTTTACTTCTACTGTTATGGTGGTAGCTTCTATGCCAAAGACGGCAGAGCCATATACTTTTTCTAGCATTTTTTTCTTTAAATGTACTCAATAATTTTACTAAAAAAAAGGATAGAGTTGGTGTTTTTTGTAGATAGGAAAGGGCCTCCCCATAAACAGGTAGATGTAAATTTACCCATTTATAGGGATTGTTTTGGCGATTTATTTTTACCATTTTTACTACAATTAAAAGCTATGGAAAAAGAAAAAAACAACTTTTTCTTCTTCTTAAAAAAAGTCACAAAAGTTCTTGTTATCCGGAAATATAGACCTATAAACAGGAGGTTTATTCTCCATAAAACGAGTTGGCATTCATTGAGCAGTACCGTTAAAAATGACAATTATGAGTAATTTAAAAGACATTAAATTGGAAATTGAAAAATATGCGAATGACTCAAATCTGACTGAATTACATATCGTTGAGAAACTGGAAAAACATTACTTTAATAAAAAAGTAAACGACAATTTAAAGCTGTATAAAAAAGGAAAGAAAAAAGTGAGCGAAATAACAAAAGACCTAAAAATCTCGCCACGAAAATTTTATGCGATTTTAGAAAAAAAGAAAATAGAACACAAAAAGTATAAAAAAGAGTGATTTAAAACAAAGCGTTTGACTTTTAGCTCGTTTGCCGAATCGAAAACTGAATTGAAAAGCAAAAACTAAACTGAAAGCGGAATTTAGCAAGTTGCAGAATTTCTCACTCAATCGGAATTGAAAAAGTTTTAGAATAAATTAAAGAACTTATGAATAAAATAACCAAATCGACAATAATTGGGGGATTAGCTGGAGGAATTGTTTTTGCCATTTTTAATGCTGGTCTTGACTTTTACCATGGACATGAATTTAGTATTTGGAAATTTATTTTTTTAGCATTAATTTTTGGAATATCTATGGGTTTTGTGACTCGATATAACATTAAAAAGAAATTGGAAAAGGATAATAAAGACTAATAAAAAATAACGAAATGCCAACAACGTATATAATTTATTGCTAGTTCTAGCCTACTTACGAAAGCCCTAGCGGACTTTCTTTGTCAGTAATTATTTACTAAACTAGGTGTTTAAAACACGCAACAAACCATATACAAACACGTTATGCCACATTAAAAAAACATAACGGTCAAAAACGGACTGACCATCCAAAATCGGAAATGTGAAAGTTGAAACCGAAATAAAAGAAAAAGTAAACCGAGTAACGAAAATCGAAAGAGTAGGAAAAAATTATTACCTTGGAGAAATCTAAATTAAATGAAAAAGATTTTTTCCATTAAAACTAAAAATTATGAATATTTTAAAAACTTTAAGAAAACCATACTTATCTTTATTTCTAGCATCAACTGTGCTATTTTATTCTTGTAACGGCGATGAATTAATTCAAAACAATGGAACAGATAATTTAGATTTGACAGAGTTTGTAAATGCAAACTTATCCAACAATAATTTTGACACAAAACTAAACTCTGCATCGTATTTTAAACTAGCAGATTACTCAAAATACACCCAAAAAGTAAATGGCTTTTCAAGAAATTTAAATGTCTTTGAACCTTACAGTATTCAACTTGATAGTGAGGATAGGATTTTAAATCTACATACTGTTCCTATAAGTGAGACACACGCCACACTTTTTATAGAGAGTGAAGATGGAGAAATAAATAAAATGATTGAATTGAATTTAGGTGAATATAATGAATCAACAGATGAATTTGAGTTATTTTGGTCAGATCCTAATTCTGCAAATAGAACAACAGATTGTACAACAGGAGCAAGTACTGTAATGGCAGTAGGTGTTATAATATCTTTTGGGGGTTTCTTTGGCTGTGGCCCTTGCGCTTTTGTTGGAGGAGCCATTGCAGCATTAGGCGCTGTGGGTTATATCGCTTGTAATATTGCTGAAGGTAATTATTGATATAAAGGAATGAGAAATATAAAAATAACAATATTACAAATTGTAGAAATCATTGCTTTTCTAGGTTGTGTATATGTACTAATAGACACAAGATTTAAATTGAATTTTACAAATTCAGTTATTTTTTTGTTTATACTATTGAATGTTTACAAATTTGCAAAATTTTCACGAAAAAAGAAAAACAAGAATTAGCAACCTTATATGCCCAAGCTGTTTTAGAATACGAAATTCTCAATACTATTAATAGTGACGTTACGAATGGGGTTTAGAAGATTGGAAATCCTGAAGCTGTCGTTTTTTTACATTACTTTGAAGTTTATATTAAAAATGAAAAAGTGAAAGACAACGTGGCACAACACAGTATATAAAAAATAGCAGTTAAGTGCAAACTACTAAATTTGTGCTTTTCTGCTATCTTTCTCTATTACTTGAAAAGTCTGCCATTTTTACTCTGCTACTTTTCATATACAAAACCGTTGTGTTTCATACCGAAAGAAAGAAACTCTGAAAATTAAAAAGAAAAGAATATGCCAAATATGAATAGCTACAAAACTGAAGATTTTTCTAAAAATCTATCGATAGATGTTGGAGCAAGGCATTCATTTAAAAATTTCGAAAAACTCAATACATGGTGTGAAAATGAACTAATATTTCATAGGGAAATTGGAAATCCCGGGAATATCTCTCATACATTCACTCATCAAATAAGAAACCAAATAGATAGTAAATTCACTCAAAATAGAAATGAAAACTTCACTATTGACGATTTATTAATTGAGTTAAAGAATTTAATTGAAATAAATTTTAAATCACAAGGAATAATAGCTTCAAAAAGTAAAGAAGGGAAATGGATTTTGAAACAACACGGTAAAAATCCTTCTTTGACTCTGGGTTCGTTTACATATTTCCAAAATAAACTAAAAGGAGTTGTAAACAATAATACTTCTCAAAGAGACGGAGAGTTTTCAGCTTATTTATTTGATAATGGGATAGAACCTGATTTTGAATCTGAAAAAGAACAATACAAATCTTTCTATTCGGAAATTATTGAGCAAAAAGATGAATTACTAAACGAACTTTCAGACATAAGGGAAGAGAACAAAAAACTTAATCAGAAAATTAAAAAACAAAACACTGATTGGGAATCTACTTTTACAACACAAAGAGAAGAAGTTGCAAAAAAGTTTAATGACGAGTACGACCGTCATAAATCTAAAATGACCGAATCAGAAGAATTTTATGAAAAGAAATTAGCAGTTAAAAATGCTGTAACATACTGGTCAGATAAAGCTAAATCTCATAGAAGAAATAGCTGGATTTTTGGTGTTGTTGCAGGTATTTTGATGATTATCTCTCTCATTAGTATAGTGAATTTGGGAAAATACATCATTGGTTTAGACCTAACTGACATAAACGGAATTGGGCGAAAAATATTAACAGAAACAGGGGCACTTCAGCTTTGGGTCTATGGCTTTTTTATAGTCTGTATGACTCTAATTATTTGGTTTATTCGACTTTTAGTTAAAGTCTTTTTGAGTAATCTACATCTACTTTCAGATGCAAAAGAAAGAGAAACTATGATTCAAACATATTTAGCTTTCGAACGAGAAGAAAACACACTAAAAGAAACTGACCGTGATTTAATTTTACCTTCAATATTTAGAGTTTCAACTAATGGATTTATAAAAGAAGATTCGACACCTAATTCACCAATTAATATTATAACTAAAAAATTTACTGAATAAGAAAAGTACGAAAACACAACAATGGGTATATTGCATAGCTTCCTAACGTCAGCAACGCCAACATACCCGAGACGTTGTAAAACATTTACGAAATGAAAATAGAATACAAAAAGAAACACCTGAATGTGAATTTAATTTTAGGACTAGTATGGTTAATCTGGTTCTTTATCGGAGTTTTTGGAAAAGAAGAACCGCATTGGACTGATTATGGATGGATTGTTATTTCTCTTATGTATCTAGGAACGTACTTTTACCAAAAGAATTCCAACTATTTGACTATTGAAAACGGAATTATTAAAGTGAATAGTCCGTTCGGGAAAAAGCTTAATCTAATTGAAATAAAACGGATTAAAAAGTTTGCAGGTGATTACATCTTAAAAACTGACGAAAAAGAATTGGCTATCAATACGCAAATAATTAACCCAAGTTCACTTGCTGAATTAAATGCGGTATTGGAAAAACTAAATGTAGAATGGACTTAAAAAATAAGCAAACAAAAGCAATTCTGATAGGTACTTTAATTGGTGGTCTTGTTTATGCTGCACTCATGACGTTATTTAACTATTCTTACAGACAAGATTTCAGTATTGGAAAATTTTTAGCAAACTTTATCTTTTTTGGGATATTTATGGGTTGGTTAACCTATTATAATATAAAGAAGCAATCAAGTAAATAATGACACTATTAAAGAAGTATTTTAAAAATGTATGGACATTAGAATGGAAAAATGAAGTACCTATATTAAAAAGACTACTAATCATGCTCATGCTACTTAGTCCTTTTTTAGTTTTTATTCTTTATCATATTTTCATATGATAAATTTCCTGTATTACAAATACCCTAAGCAGAATTCCTACTCGCATTAATATTACCAAACAACGAGCGTGTGACCATTTTTTGGTATACTTCTAGCTCTTTATTTGAAGCTTTTTTACTAGCTAAAATTTCTTGTATCTTTTTTAAAGCATACTGTTGTATGGTAAGCAAAGGCAGTACAATATCTTCTCGTATTTCTATAGAAGCTTTTCCGTCTGGGTAGTTTTCCATGAGTTCTGTATGGTCTGCTATTTTTAGTAATAAGCGTTTGGTGGTCTTATATTCTTCGTAAATAAGTTTCCAGAATTCACCAAATTCTTCGTCTTCTGCCATATAGGCCGTGAGTTCAAAAAACGATTTTGTTAAACTCATCACACTATTTTCTAAGAGTGTTTTTAGAAAGTCTGAGTGGTTGTAAAAATCGATAAGTTTATCAAACTCTCCGTTGTCTTCATACTTTTTTAAGGCAGTTCCCACTCCATAAAATCCCGGAACATTTTGCTTTAACTGGCTCCAACTCCCCACAAAAGGGATGGCTCTTAAATCTGAAAAATCTAGGGTGTCAGATTGTGAGCGCTTGCTTGGTCTACTTCCAATATTGGTTTTGGCATAGTATTGCAACGTACTCATTTTTTCTAAATACGGTAAAAACTTTTCGTGGTTTTTAAAGGCTACGTAGGTTTCGTAACTGGTGTTTGCAATGTCATTCATTATTACACGATGCGCATCACTTAGTTGATCTTTTTGGAATACTTCATTTTTAATTCCAGAACTCAATAATTGTTCTAGATTAAACTGAGAAGAACTTATGGTTCCAAAATTAGAACTAATGGTTTGCCCTTGTATGGTAAGCTGTATTTCTTTGTCTTCTATGGTAGGGCCTAAAGAAGCGTAAAACTGATGTGTTTTTCCTCCTCCACGTGCTGGTGGTCCACCACGTCCATCAAAGAAAATAACTTCAATACCAAATTCTCTAGAAATAGCAGTAAGTTCTTCTTTGGCTTTAAAAATAGACCAATTGGCCATTAAATAACCACCATCTTTAGTACCATCTGAAAAACCAAGCATAATGGTTTGCTTGTCTTTTCGTTGGCGTACATGATTTCTGTACGCTGTATTAGAATACAATGTTCTCATTACTGAGGCCGCATTTTGTAAATCGTCTACGGTTTCAAAAAGAGGAATTACATCTACTGGCAATACATCACCAAAGCCAGAAAGGTTAAGCATGGCAAAGGTTTGCATTACATTTAAGGCAGTTTGATTATTACTAATAATGTATCTATTGGCACCACGTT
>Ga0209194_1001254_pt1 | contig 16453 bp, 14 predicted proteins | sample COGITO_mtgs_1004_FD_184787 | JGI IMG/M metagenome (GOLD analysis project Ga0209194, IMG submission 184787) | Pelagic marine microbial communities from North Sea - COGITO_mtgs_100413 (SPAdes) (version 2) | ecosystem: Environmental > Aquatic > Marine > Epipelagic ...
GGCGTAGGTCTGCGAAATGTGAAGCCGATCGGCTTGCATTTTGTCTGCGGCTAGCACGGTTTGCGGCTGAAGGTGAGGCAAGCGAGCTGAAAAGACGGTCGTAGAACGAGGCGTAACTAGCCAGAGCCAGCCGCCCATTAGCAGGGCGCTGGCAACTAACCATTTGGGATGCAGTCGAGTCGTCATACGATCGCGTGGTATAAGTTCTTGCTTTGAAGGCTCCGTGTAAATACCATAGCCGCTGCTTTTCTATTTCGCGATCAATTCCTATTAGCCGGCTAATCATCCGACAGATTCTATCGAAATTATGAACGACTGTATTTCTACGGAAAAGGAATGGTAGGATTTCAGGTGTAAATCGCTAGGGGTGCCCTAAGCCTGCTTTGCAGGAGCCTTCGATCCGTTTTGGGTCAAAAGGTGGGCTGAGAATATACCCTCAGAACCTGAGCCTGGGTAATGCCAGCGGAGGAAAGCATGAATTTTGTGCAAATCTCTTTAAAAGAGGCTGCGCTAGCGCGCATTAAAAGATCGCAAATTAGCGGGTTAATGTCTGCAAGTGCGCTAAAAGAACAAGTATTCGAGAAATTAGCCCAGCCTGAACTAGCGAGAATTCAGGAGGTGTCTAAATGTCTGTAGGCGCGATCGCTCTGACGGTTCTATTAGTTGCTGCGGCGACCTTTGCGCTATTTGGCCTAGTCAAATCTAGCAATCGCGCTATCGACCTTGAAGACTATATGGTCAGCCGCAATCAGGTTGGCGGGCCAGCGGCCGTCGCTACGGTAACGGCCTCCGCGCTAGGCGCCTGGATTTTATTTAGCCCTCCCGAAGCCGGGTCAGAATACGGTGGCATCACCGCTATCCTGGGCTATTGCTTCGGTTCGGCGCTGGCGGTCTTTACCTTTGTGTTTGTCGGCCCCCGAATGCGGCAGATTATGCCCTGGGGCCATTCGCTCAACGAGTATGTGCGCTATCGGTTTGGCGCGGTTGCGCTTGTCGATCGTCCTGCGCTTGCCGATAACAACGGTGGAAACGTTAGGAGCAGGAGTCAGGCGGGTCGGCTGATGTACCTGCTGACGGTCGGGGTCATGCTGCTGTATATGTTTGTGTATTTGGCGGCTGAACTGACGGCGATCGCCGAAGCCTTGCAGCTCATTGCCGATGTGCCGCTAATGGTCACCTCGCTGGTTGTCATTGCTGCTGTTTTTCTCTACACCACCTACGGCGGACTACGGGTTACCATCGTCACCGATATCTTTCAGTTTGCGCTGATTGTGCCGCTGCTGCTGATTTGCTTTGTGACTACGATTACGCTGCTGGGAGGGCCGGGTGCTGCGATCGCGCCTGTTGCCGACAATCTCCCTGAGCTACTGTCTTTTAACAACGTTGGTGGACTTAGATTTGGCGCAACGCTGTTAATTGCCGTTATTGCCGCCGAGTTGTTCAATCAGGGAAACTGGCAGCGGGTATATGCCTGCCGCAACGACGCTACGGTGCGCCGCTCGTTTTTAGGCTCAGCGCTAATTATTTTGCCGCTGATCTTTCTTTCCGGTTCATTAGGACTGATTGCCGCCGGCTACGACCTGGTTGGAGCAACGTCCTTCTTCGATCTGTTGCAAAGTCTCAATATTTCAAACTGGCTGCTAGGCGCGGTTATTTTACTCGCGGTGGCGCTGGTTATGAGTAGCCTAGACTCCTTACTCAACGGGATTAGCGCCGTATTCGCTGGCGATCTGCTGCGCGTTAACGATAGCCCTGAGACGGTGCTGTTGATTTCTCGCGGGCTAACGATTGTCGTGGGGATTCCGGCAGTGGCGATCGCCTCCCAAGGCTACAGCGTTCTCTATCTGTTCTTTATTGCCGATCTGCTCTGCGCCGCGCTGCTGTTTCCGCTGCTTCTGAGCTTCTACAACCGCCACCAAACGGCTGCCAACGCTTTGGTCAGCTCGCTTGTTGGCATTATTGTCGGCGTTTTGTTCTTCCCAAAACCAGACTTTTCGCCGCTAGTAAATATTCCTGGTGGCGGCGATTTGCTAAACAGCTTTGCCGCTGCGCTTTTGTCCTCCATGCTCATCACGCTGATCTGGACGAACGCTAGCAAACGCAGCGGCAAATTTGCCTTCAACTACAGCGGCCTCAAAGCAGTTAAGCCCTACACTGCGGGCCGCTTAGCCGTCAAACCCGAGCTGTAGAAAGTCTAGTAAAGACCCTTAAAGCTCCTATCGCCGTAAGCGCTTCCTTAGCTTCCTTACATGGCCTGGCTTTTTGCTGCTCGTCAGGCCATTCAGGTCCCTTTGCAGCATCTACTGTTCCTGTAGTTTTCATCTCACATAACCTAATCTCACATAACCCAATCTCACATAATCCAAACAGAGGCATTTATCTATGACTGCTAACACTCAAGCAACCGCTACCAACAGCGATAAAACCAGCATCGACCCAAAACCAGTCGACCCAAAACCAGTCGACCCAAAATCAAACGTAGTGGGCGCTCAATCTTCTCGCCCGGTAGGCACTGCGCCTATTCGCGCTGAATGGATTGCCAAACGTAAAGGCCAAGCCAATGTTTCGCAAATGCACTATGCGCGGCAGGGCGTTGTCACCGAAGAAATGGCCTACGTTGCTCGCAGAGAAAATTTACCCGAGCGCCTAATTAAAGACGAAGTGGCTCGCGGCCGGATGATTATTCCTGCCAACATCAACCACCCTAATTTGGAACCGATGGCCATTGGCATTGCCAGCAAGTGCAAAGTCAACGCCAACATCGGCGCATCACCCAACTCTTCAGATATCAACGAAGAAATTGAGAAACTGCGCCTAGCTGTTAAGTACGGCGCAGATACTTTAATGGATCTGTCCACTGGCGGCGGCAACCTAGACGAAATCCGCACTGCTGTTATCAACAACTCGCCGATTCCTATTGGCACCGTGCCGATCTATCAGGCCCTAGAAAGCGTTCACGGCAGCATCGAAAATCTGGATGCGCAAGACTTTTTGCACATCATCGAAAAACATGCGCAGCAAGGCGTGGACTATATGACCATCCACGCAGGCATTTTGATTGAGCATTTGCCGTTAGTCAAAGACCGACTCACCGGCATTGTTTCTCGCGGCGGTGGCATTATGGCCCAGTGGATGCTGCATCACCACAAACAAAACCCACTGTTTACCCACTACGACGACATCACCGAGATCTTCAAGCGCTACGACGTTTCGTTTAGCCTGGGCGATTCTCTGCGTCCTGGGTGCCAGCATGACGCCTCAGACGCGGCTCAGTTTGCCGAACTCAAAACGCTGGGCGAACTCACCCGCCGGGCCTGGAAGTCCGATGTGCAGGTAATGGTAGAAGGCCCAGGACATATTCCACTCGACCAAATTGAGATGAATGTGAAAAAGCAGATGGAAGAATGTTCTGAAGCGCCCTTTTACGTGCTGGGGCCTTTGGTCACCGATATTGCACCCGGCTATGACCACATTACCTCAGCGATTGGCGCGGCGATGGCCGGATGGCATGGCACCGCGATGCTCTGCTATGTAACGCCCAAAGAGCATTTGGGTCTGCCCGATGCTGAAGACGTGCGCAACGGACTGATTGCCTACAAAATTGCAGCCCACGCAGCCGACATTGCCCGCCATCGCCCTGGCGCTCGCGATAGAGACGATGAGCTGTCTCGCGCCCGCTACAACTTCGACTGGAACAAGCAGTTCGATCTGTCTCTAGATCCAGAACGCGCTCGCGAATACCACGATGAAACGCTGCCTGCGGATATCTACAAGACTGCCGAATTCTGTTCTATGTGCGGGCCTAAGTTCTGTCCTATGCAGACAAAAATTGACGCTGAGAAGCTGAGTGAGTTAGAGAAGTTTTTAGCTAAAGAAGAGAGTGCTGTTTAGGAATCTCTCAAAACGGAGCCGCACTGTTAAATCGTAGCGGCGTCCCGGTCACAGGATGCTGAAACTCAAGGGAGGTTGCATGTAAATGTAGCCTCTCTTTTATTTGCTCGTTTGGCTTGCGATCGCTATAAAGTCTATCGCCTAAAATAGGAGAGTTTAGACCATTGGCATGAGCCGCATGGACTCGCAGCTGATGAGTCCGTCCCGTCTGCGGCACAAACTGTATTCTGGGCCGTTCACTATCTAAAATTACCTTGAACTCTGTGCGACTAGGCTTTCCCCTTTGGGCATCAACTGTTTGTCTAGGTCGGGTTTTCGGATCGCCCCATATCGGCAGCGCTATCGTCCCTGAGACGCTGCGAATAGGTTTGGAAAGAATGGCTTCGTAGGTTTTATGGACTTGCCGCTGGGCGAAATGCTGGCTTAGCGCTTGATGAGATTGGGGGGAAGCGGCGATCGCTAAAATACCGGAAGTGGCCTGATCGAGCCGATGAACCGCCGCCAAGAACGAACAGTCTGGCAACTGATAGCGCAGCCGACTGAGCACGCTATCTTGCAGCGCGTACCGCCGTCCCGGTACGGAGAGCATTCCAGCGGGTTTATCTACCACGATTAAGTGTTCATCTTGGTAGAGAATAGAGAGCGGCGCGATCGCTGAGGTAAAGTGAGCAAGGTCGCCAGTGGAAAGCTGCGCTAGCATCTGGCAATCGTCCGAAGAAGCTTCGTAAAACAGACCAAAAGATCGATCGGAAATTTGAATGAGCTTGCCGTCAAGCACAGGATTTGCTGGAGGAAAACTCCACCGAAACTCGGCTAAAGCTACTGGCGTAAGCTGATGCGCCCTAGCGTAGTGCAGCAGTTTAGCGGCTGGACAATTGTGCAAGCCCTCCTGCAGCAAAATATGTTCAGCTTCTAACTTTAGGCAGGATTCTGTACCGGCTAGCGCTGCCAAGTAAACGCGCTGCATTAGGGCTTGCCACGCTTGCGATCGCGTTTTGTACTGCTGTTTTAGCTCGCGTATTTGTCGATCGACTTCAGCAACTTCCTGGGCTAGCGGCTCCAGCGATCGCCCTTGAATCTGTTTTAGCCGCCGCCGCTCAAGCCCGTCCTGCTGGCTTTGCTGCCGGAGCGCTAGCAGGCTTTTCTCAAGCGCTGTTCCCCGTAGATGACTGCGGTCGTAAAGGCGCTGGCGATCGCGCTGCTGCTTCCGCTGACGATGACTGGCCGCTAGCTGCTGTAGCTGCTCAGCATATCGCTGGGACATTTGCTCGTAAGCGGAGCGAGACGACTGACCTAGGCTCACCATCGTCTGCTTAAGCTGCGCTAGCTCTGATAGGATCTGAGGCTCTACCAGGGCCATTTGGATCTGATCTGGCAGCGTAGGAACCCAGCCCGCTGGCATGTTAGGCAGCGGACTTGAACCGGCTTTTAGCACCGTTTGCTGCCCAGTGGGTGAGCGCACAATTAGGATGCCGTATCGGCTTTCTGGCAATGGCCTGGCGATCGCATCCTCAAGCTGCTGCATCAGCGTGATCGCAATAGACTCAGCTTCTTCCGTACGAGATAGTTGCCAACTGGTCTTGGCTTGCATACCCTAAGGCTCAATAGAAGGCGATTTCGCCAGACAATAAACGTCTATCATTTCTGGCCCTATTTGTGGGAAAGTGAATCAAAGATGTAGCAGATTAGACCCGCGAAGATATGGACAACCTGGCAACCTCTAGCCGCTCAACGCGCGTAAAGGTAGATATGACGCTATCCATCGTAGAAGCAGAAGCTTTACAGCATCTGCTAAAGCGATTGACGCTAGAAGAATGTCGACGGCTAGCCTCTAACGATGCAGAGGCCCAAATTTTTATTAACGCAGCAGGAAAGTTACGTCGCCAGATAAAGGCCGCCGAAGAACTGCCCCAGATGCCCGAGTACGACGATTAAAATCGGGTTGGCGCTGACACAAAAAAGGCTTGCCTTCGAAAAAGCAAGCCGTTTATTTGATTTAAGACCTTTAGTTGCTTGGAAAAAGCTAACTTACGTGAGCGGCTGGCCTAAACGAACCGCTCATCAAGTCTTACTCAACTTATGCCTAACGGCCTAGTCTTACTGGCCATCTGATGGTTTATCTAAATTGCTTAAGAGATGGCAAGCTCTTCTTCGTCTTCTTCTGTCATCAACAGGCGAAGGCTAGGAAACAAGAAATGGTTCTCTTCTACGTACTGAGCGCCAAACAGGCCCTTTTCGGCCCAAAAGTAGCGATCGGTCGTGTGCTCGTTGCGCTTTACTAACAGTAGCGCGGGCGGACAAATGCCCTGAGCATGAATGTAATTGCGCGCGGCGGTGACCGGTTTTACTTCTCCGCTCTCAATGCTGTGCTGAGGAACTGCTTCCAAAATGCGGCGTCCCTCTAACCGACGACGGCTTTTACGCTTGCGTCTGCGTGCCAATTTTCTACCTCCAGGTAGCTCTAAGCGGTATCTTTTCGCTAAATGTAACAACAGCTACATTCAACATTGCTTGCAAAATATAGCAGGTACAACTTAAAATTTCAAGTTGGCTTTAAAGCAAATATGAATTTCATCAACGCGGATTGTTTTGCTCCAAAGCCGCTAGTTGCTAGTCTTCTCACAGCTCAATACCCGGCTATATTTGAATAGACACGACTGCCCTAAAATCAGCATCTTGTAACAAACTTAACAGTTTGCTGTGAGATTAGCTGGTTTTTGGGCCGGCTCAGGCGGCTTGGCTGAAGGCGTCTAATCAGACCAAACGCTCTATCTAAATCAAACCAAATCAAACCAAGCGCTCTGTATGCTTTTAGAAAAGCAGTCTTAATGCGGCCAAACGTATCTGGTGGTTTGCTGTATCTTGGTTTATGGCTTGCTTTACCCGCTAGGTTGAGCGTTAGTCTGTTTGCTGTTCGTCTAAGAGGCTGCGCATGAGTGCGATCGCCAGTCCCGAATTTATTTCTTTGTGCCACGCGCAGCTCCGCCTGATGACGCAGCAACTGGCCGAGTCTACGGCTGCGCTCTACATGGCCGATATTACCGACACGGCGGGCAACGATTCGCATTTCGTGCCTGTTGTTAGCTATCCCGAGCCGGTCGATAGCTGGATAGAAAAGTTTTCGTCTGCTCCCTGGGAGGCAACCGCTCGCGTCCCGCTGGCTTTGCCCGGAGCCGCCGACAGCGCCCCGGCCATATGGCCAGAGCTTTTGCCCGAACCCCTTTTAGATCCGATTGAACCCACAGTCTCTAAATCGCAGCGATCCTCGGTGCCTACAGATCCTGCTGCGCCTGAGGTAGCAGCGCCTAAAGTAGACTCCAAAAAGCAGGCGGCACAAGCGGAACAGGCGCAGCAGCTAGTGGTGCCGCTGGTCTATACCGATGTTGTCGTTGGCCTGGTTGTGGCGATTCGGCGCGATCGCCCCTGGAAGCGCAAAGAACGCAGCTACATAGAAACTATGGCCGATTCACTGGCCGCAGGCTGCGTACTAGAGCGGCGAAATCAGTGGCTACAGGGACGCATCACCCACCGAAAAGGACTGCAAAGCCGCCAGTCAGAAATTTTTCACAATTTACTGCACCAGTTTCGCAACCCGCTCACAGCGGTCAATACCTTTGGCAAGCTGCTTGTAAAACGGCTAGATTCGGACGATCCCAACAAAACGGTGGCTACGGGTATCGTTCGCGAAACCTCCCGGCTGCGAGAGTTGGTCACCCACTTTGACGAGGCCGTCTCCATTGGCGATGCCGACCTCATCTCAGCAGCACCGCCTACATTGGCGCTATCTGCAGGGCAGCCGCTCTTGCCTCAAGGCAATCCTGATAATACTCATTCGACCCCTGAACCCGGTCTAGGCGCGAGCCGTTTAGAGGCGACCTATCTAGAAGATGCGAATCTAGAGGACGCGAATCTAGAAGATGCGAATCTAGATAACAGCTTGGGCCATGCCCTGACGCTAAACCGACAGGCGTTAGAGCATATCGTCGATCCTATTTTGGAAGTTGCTAGCATCGTTGCAGAAGAGAAAGGCGTGAGGCTAGCGGCTCAGGTTTCGCACAATACGCCCTGGGTTTGGGGTGAGGAAGAAGCCCTGAGTGAAGTCGTCAGCAATCTGGTAGACAATGCCATCAAGTACTCGCCTGCTGGTGCGCGAGTGTGGGTGCAAACGGGCGTTAGCCGCATAGAATCGCAGGGTCACTATCAGGGCATTGTTGTTGCCGATACCGGCCCCGGCATTCCGGCCGCAGATTTGGAGCGATTGTTTGAGCGCTACTACCGGGGGGTGCAGGCTCAGGGCGAGTTACCCGGTACAGGGTTAGGATTAGCGATCGCGCAATCTTTGGTCAAAGAGATGCGGGGAGCGATTGAAGTGATTAGCCCGGCAGTGGGTACGCCCTGGCTACCGGTCGCCGCAGCGGCTCCGCACGAAGAGAGCGGGCCAGGAACTGTATTTATTGTTTGGCTACTAGAAGCAGACTAGAGGCTTAGTTAAGCTACCTGCCAAGCGCTATTCCTTTGGCTTATCGCCCGAGGCCCGCACAGACATAACCTTACGCAGCAAGTCGAACCAAAAGCTAGCTCCCATCGACAGTGCCAAGGCTGTAATGGCCCAGCCGACTAGCCGCTGCGGAATAAACTTAATCGGCCAGTCTGCTTCAGCAGCCTGCTGCGCTGCTATTACAGATCTGCTCCGACCAATAGGCAGCGGATATTGAGCGAGCGTTTGCTCTACCGCCTCGCCCACCGAGCGCAGCTCAACGCCCATATTTTCGGCTATCTGAGCGGTCAGGTCGTCGGATAGCTCGCTAATGCCAGATTCTGCGGCTAGCTGCTCCGGAGTTTGAATGCCGCGCACTTCTATTTGCTCGGCTGCTTGAATGATGCTGCTGCGAATGGCTGGGTCGGTGCTCAGGCGCTGAAACATGTAGAAGGTGTCGGCGTTGATGGTAAATGCGATCGCTAACCCGATGAGCAAGCCCACGCCTTTCACATTGCGCCGATAAACCCCGCTCGCCCGCGTCATGCCATTGTTAAACCAGCTTTCTAGTTCGGTTTGCAACTGCTGAATTTCGTTCCCGGTTGAACTCACGTCAGCTCTCACTCTGTTTTCGGCCCGGCTGGCTAAGGTTGCTAGGCTGCCTCTAAGCCGCGCAGGAATGATCTCGCTGTTCTGGATGGTCTCTAGCGCTGCGCTCAGCGAATGGCCCATCGCCGCGCCTTCTCGGCGGGTCAGCGCCACCAATTCGCCATAGGTCGCACTAGACGGATCGAGCAGCGCTGTCAAATCGGATAGAGAAGGCCGCACCCTGGCAATGAGCACTGCTGTCCCCTCGTTTTGGCCACCGTTCTGAGCGCCTTGAGAGCGACCCACTAGGCCGGTGCGAAGGTACTTAATTCGATTTGAAAAAGACTGAATGGCGGCTGGCTCAGATAACGGTAGGTCTGCGGCCATCTCTTCAAAAGACTGAATTTGCTCGATAACCTGATCGATCGCAGTTTCGAGCGTGAGCCGTCTGGCGGCTAGGGCTTCGCTGAGGCGGTTAAGCTGCTGGTCGAAGTAGCTAACTTCTGCGGTGAGCAGCGTTTCATCACCTGTGCGCGCACGCAGTTCCTGAACGCTGTTGTGTAAAGGCGATCGCACATCAGTATCTATAAACTCCTCAAAGCGCGAGCGGGTCAAAATGCGCTGAAAGTCTTCTAGCTTTAGCCGTTCAATGAGACTTGTGGCAAATGTTTCAGCCGGAATGTAAGAAGGGCCACTGGTTTTAGTCCCAAAAACGTTGCGGCTAAAAGTCAGCGTTCGATAGAGCGCACCCACGCCATGCAAAAACTGACGTAGCAAACCGGCTAGCCGCCCCTGCGCCTCGTAGTTAAGATCTTCAATCAGCGGACTATCGTAAAGCCTATCAGCCAGTGTTTTTGCTGCTTTGCGGTTGCGGCGGGCCGTACTCGCGTCGCGTCTTCTCGCTACCGCCGAGTCGCGCTCTTCGCCCTGGCCAACGTGGCCCACCGTCGTTCTATCCGCTAGGCTATCGCCCGCCAACAGCTGCTCAATCGAGCGCTTTAAATGCTCTGCTCGCCATTGAAATAGGGCGCTTAAAATCTCCTGAATTTCGCTGGCAACTAGGCTCAGCGTCAGGTAGATAAAAATTAGTCCGATGGCAATCTCTAAAACAACTGGCAAACTCATAGCGGTCATCCTGCTCGATGCATTAGGACGTTCGCATACCGCATCCCTTTTGTACAGGGTTTGTCTGTTTTATACAGAGTTTATCTGTGCAGCTTTCTACTCCGCTTCGTCGCCGCTGTCCAACTGAGTTAGCTTGATATGTTTGCGGCCCAAAGAGATTTCGAACTCATCGCCCGGATTAAGACTCATTTGCTTGGTGTAAGCAGACCCAATTAGCAAGTTGCCGTTAGACTGCACCGTAATTCGATAGCTAGCGCTGCGCCCACCTCGGCCATTGCCCGCTTGGGTGCTCTCTATCTGAATGCCTGCTGCATCGCTCAGCGCTTTGTAAAATTTCATCATATTGACGCGAGTTACACCGGTCTTAGTAACGGTGTAATAGCCGCAGGTTTTAGCCTTGTCTTCTGGGCTAAGATGCTCCGTCTCTTTAATCTTCTTGAGCAGCGATTTGCCCTTCAAAGGGTCTTTGTTTAAGTCGTTAACCATTCACTTAATTCTCAATGCTGGTAGTAGGAAGGACAATAGGTTCAAAGGTAAGAGCAGCAGGCAACGTGCTTTTAGTTGATGCGACTTAAACCTCGGTTTTGAAAGTTTTAGGAATCGGGTTTTGGATTTTTGTTAAGAGGCTAGAAAGAAGTATCTGTCAAGTGGGTTTGTGCCGCTAGATACTTCACTGCTAATAACGCTAGTCAAGCTAGCAAAACCCCAAGTAAGTTAGGAAATAACATCTTAGATCGATAGAGATCTAGTGTCTAAAACCGCCCTTGACTAGAGATTAGTAACAGCCATCTTTTATGCTTTGGTTCCGTCTTCACTTTCTAATTAAATGAGCCTGCAATACAGTCTTCAGATTTTTATTATAAAAGCACAATTCATATCTGGAGTAAATACCTTAAGGCACGGACTAGATGATAATTAGGGAAGCGGTTACTCTCACAACGCCGGTGATGTCGGTCGCCAGAAAGCCTGTTCAAAGTGTTGCTATTTTTACAGCGTTTTTTATAAGTGACTAAAGTAATGTTGAACGATAAAATAGTCCGAAATGTAATATTTGTAAGGTCTGCTTTTCTGCTTTTAGCGCCGTTCTCATTCTTTTGACTCAGTTTTTTGCGCCTTTAGTAAGGTGCGAAGCAAAGCGCTCGTATGCTCTAACGTTTTATTTATGAAGCTAACAACTCGCGGTCATTACAGCGTTAAAGCACTGCTCGATTTGAGCTTGCAACCTGCCGGAACGGTCTCTTCAGTTAATGCGATCGCAGCCCGTCAGAGCCTGCCGGCTCCTTATTTGGAGAAATTATTGATCGAGCTAAGGCGATCGCACCTCGTCAGCGCTATTCGCGGTGCCCATGGGGGCTATCAGTTGGCCAAGCCGCCCAGCCAAATCTCGTTAGGGCAAATATTAGAAGCTGTCGGCGAATCGGCCAGTCCGTTTGCAGACTCCGCTGGGGCTAATCCAGATCAGGCGGAAGACTGGGTTACTTCGATGCTTTGGCAGCGCCTGCACCAGAAGCTCGAAGACGCGTTTTACAGTATTACGCTAGAAGATCTTTACTACGATGCGCGTAGCTGGCAGGCTGCTCAAGGAGAAGGCGCTAGCTTTGTGGTTTGAAGTATTGACTGGCCAGAATCCGGTGGGCGCGAGTAGCCTGCTGTTGGCAGCGGCCCTGCTGGATTTTGCAGTGGGCGATCCCTGGGGGTGGCCTCATCCTGTTCAGTTTATGGGTAAGGCGATCGCGCTCTATAGCAAAGCGTCCCTGGCCAAACCTAGATCGCCCAGGCAAATGAAGCTGCTGGGCATTGGGCTTGGGGTTTTATTGATAGGCGGTACAGGGTTGCTGAGCTGGCTAGGTTTGCAGGCTTTGAGAGAAATCTCCCCCCTGCTGGCCTGGAGTGTAGAAGTGGTTTTACTCGCTAGCTGCTTTGCTGGCCGCAGTCTGCGAAAGGCAGCGGACGACGTTTTGCAGCCGTTAAACCGTAATTTGATTGCCGTCGATTTACCCGAAGCAAGAAGACGGCTGTCGATGTACGTAGGGCGCGATACTGACCAGCTATCTGTCGAGGAAATTCGGCGAGCCGTCCTAGAAACGGCTAGTGAGAATGCGGTAGACGGCGTGCTAGCACCTCTGTTTTACGCGATTTTAGGGGCCGGTTTGGGTTTGGCTGCACCGGTGGCGCTTGCTTACAAGGCGGCTAGCACGCTGGACTCAATGGTGGGCTACAAAGAACCGCCCTATACCGATTTGGGCTGGTTTAGCGCTCAATTTGAGGATGGCTTAACCTGGGTGCCCTGCCGAATCAGCGTATTTGCGATCGCGCTTCTATCGGGTAAGCCTGGTCATGTCTTACGCCTGTGCCGTCGAGATGCCCCTGCCGATCCTAGTCCAAATGCTGGCTGGAGTGAATGCGCCTATGCCGCAGCGATAGGGGTGCGTCTGGGCGGCGCTAATACCTACGGCGGCAAACTTAAAATGAAGCCTTTTTTGGGTGACGCCGAGCAGTCCATTACAGATACGGCCATCGCGCGGGCTTACCGACTAACTCGTGCGAGCTTCTTGCTCGGGCTAGGAATGGGAATAAGTGGGCTGTGGTTATTGGGCTAGCACTCATCCACAGTTACCGTTAAGGCCATTGACCATTAATGCCGTCAAATAAATGTCAAGCCTTTCATCCGTCGAGATTTCTGATGAGATTTCTGATGAGATTTTACTGTATTCATAAAAGACCTAATTAAATTGATTTAATTAAGTAGCTAACGCAGCCACTCTTCGCTATTTATTAGTTCTATACAGAAGCTTTTCTGCCTGTACAAAATAACGATGCTTACGTTTTTACGAATGATTTCCCGCCAATAAAGTCTGGCTGGTCTGGTCGCTTTTAGCGTTTGTTTGGCGTTTTCAAGGTGTTTTTTAAGTGCGTGTTAGCCAAAGCCTCTCCAACGTCAATCGACTTACTATCGAAAGTACTGCATCCGTACGCTGCATCCGTACAATGTTGAGTAAGGCTAAATCTGCGTCCCTAACTCGCACCCAACTCGATGGTTCAAAAAGTCGTTAACATCCTCTCTGCTGAAGATATCCGTCGTACGCTCAACCGGCTCGCCTCCGAAATTGTCGAGCGCACAGAAACCCTCGATAACTTGGTGCTACTAGGCATTCGCACCCGAGGCGTTCCCCTGGCGTACACGCTCGCCGACCAGATTCACCGCCTCGAAGGAATGCAAATACCTACCGGCGCACTCGACATTACCTTTTACCGCGACGACCTCGATCAAATTGGCGTCCGCACTCCCGAAAAAACAGACATTCCCTTCGATCTCACCGGCAAAACCGTCGTCCTCGTAGACGACGTTATCTACAGCGGCAGGACTGTGCGAGCCGCTCTTAATGCCGTGCACGATTACGGTCGCCCTAACGTCATTCGCCTGGCGGTGCTAATCGATCGAGGCCATCGCCAGGTGCCGGTACACCCGGATTTTGTCGGTAAGCAACTGCCGACAGCCAGTGATGAAAAAATTCGGGTGTTTGTACAGGCGGAAGATGGCCGAGACGGCGTAGAGCTAAGCCACGGGTGACCGGCGCGAATAGACTGGTGTGAATGCCCTAGACCTTAACGATATATTTGGCGGTTGCGGAACAGATCTAATAGGTACGGTAGTCTAGGTAACGAAACTGCTGATACGCCTTGAGAGATTGAACTGTGAGTCCTTCGTCGCCCTTAGAGCTAGGCCGTCCTGCTTCTAATAATTCCGTCAGCGCCCGCGATAGTTTGAGCTTGGTGGCCGATAAGTTCGCAACCGATAGCTTGGCAACCGATAGCTTTGTTGCTACCCAGGAAAGAAAAGCTGACCACCTGCGGGTTTGCCTAGAAGAGGATGTACAAAGTCATCGCGTTACAAATGGCTTGGATCGCTATCGGTTCACTCACTGCTGCCTGCCAGAGTTAGACCGCAAAGACATTGACATTAGCACCGTCTTTTTGGGCAAACGGGTCGCGACGCCCTTGCTAATTTCGTCTATGACCGGGGGAACCGAACAGGCTCGGCAAATTAATCAGCGGCTGGCTAAAACCGCTCAAAAGTTTGGGCTAGCTATGGGCGTTGGCTCGCAGCGAGTAGCCGTCGAAAATCCCGATTTAACCAGCACGTTCTCAGTGCGTCAGCATGCGCCAGATGCGTTGCTGTTCGCCAATTTGGGCGCAGTGCAGTTGAACTACAACTATGGCATCAGCCAGTGCCAGAAGGCTGTAGATGCGCTAGAGGCAGACGCGCTCATTCTGCATCTAAATCCTCTGCAAGAAGCGGTGCAGACTGAGGGCGATGTGAACTTTAAGGGACTGTTTGCCAAGATTGAGCAGCTAGTAAAGGTATTGCCCGTACCGATTGTGGCGAAAGAAGTCGGCAACGGTATTTCGGCGGCGATGGCTCAGCGGCTAATGGATGTAGGCGTGGCGGCGGTGGATGTTGCGGGTGCGGGCGGTACGTCTTGGGCCAGAGTGGAGAGCGAGCGGGCTACTGATGCCAAGCAGCGTCGGCTAGGCAATACGTTTGCCGATTGGGGCATTCCTACGGCGGAGTGTGTTGTGCAAATTCGCGAGCTTTCGGCCACGGTGCCGCTAATTGCTTCCGGCGGTCTGCGGCACGGGCTTCATGCGGCCAAGGCGATCGCACTAGGCGCCGATTTAGCCGGGTTAGCCCTGCCCTTTTTGCAGGCCGCTAGTCAGTCAGAAGCGGCGTTAGATGAAGTCTGCGAGGCTTTGATTGCAGAGATCGTTACCGTGCTATTTTGTACGGGCTGCGCAAACTTATCGGCGCTGCGACAGTCGGGAATTTTGCAAACGCTAAGGTAGCGCGTACCCGATATCTCTTCAACTTGGGCATCAATTTTGGTTGAAGTGGCTAAGATACATGAGACGCGATCATTTCATCTGTTCACCAGCGATTGAATTAGACCTATGCGAGATTTCTTCAAGATTGCGGCTGCTAGTGCGGTAGGTACTTTGGTTGGGTTGTTTAGCCTTTTACTGCTGCTAGGCATTGGCGCGTTTGGGTTGGTCGGCGTGTTGGTTGCCTCTAGCGGATCGGAACCCGAAATTGAGCTAGAAGATGATTCTGTGCTGGTGTTCGATCTCAGCACGGATATTGTGGATGGGGCCGTTAATAGTTCTGGGGCGCTGTTCGAAGGCGCATTTTACGGTGGAACGCGCTCGGTTTCTTTGTATAACGCGATCGCGGCAATTCAGGCAGCAGCTGAAGATGAGCAGATTTCTGGCATTTATATTAAAGGCTCCCCCAATGAAGGACTAGCCACTTTGAAAGAGGTGCGCGAGGCGCTCAGCGAGTTTAAGGAGTCGGGTAAACCAATTTGGGCCTACAGCACAGATTTTGACGAGCGCGCCTATTACATTACTTCGGTGGCCGATAATCTCGTACTAGCCCCGGTTGGCACGATGGAAATCAACGGCTTTAGATCGGAGACTCAGTTCCTATCGAATGCGCTTGATAAGTTTGGCGTAGGCGTACAGGTGGTGCATGTGGGTAAGTACAAGTCGGCGATAGAGCCGTTTACTCGCTCGACCAGTAGCCCTGAGGCGAAGCAGCAAACTCAAATCTTGATTGGCGATCTGTGGCAGGACTTTTCTAAGACGGTTTCGAGCGATCGCAAAATCACCCCCGAACAGCTCCAGAACCTAGCAGACAACGTTGCCCTCGTAGAAGCCGATGAAGCGCTGTCGTCAGGGTTAGTCGATCGGCTAGGGTTCTACGGCGATGTTCTAGCCGAGCTGAAAAAGCTGTCGGGCGTGGAAGCAAAAGACACGGACGACATTGATGAATTGGGCGCGGAAGAAGACGCTTTTCCCCAGACCTCTCTCGCTAGCTACGCGCAAAATGTGGCCGATAAACGCGATCGCAACTGGGCCGCAGAAGATAGCACCGTGGCCATTGTCTACGCCGAAGGCAACATTGTTGTGGGTGAAGATGTTGTTCCTGGTAGCATTACCTCCGAAGGGCTAGCCTCCACGCTGCGACAGCTACGCCAAGACAAAGATACTAAAGCCGTCGTGCTGCGGGTGAATAGTCCTGGTGGCAGCGCAACGGCTTCTGAGATAATTGCCGATGAAGCCAAACGACTGGCCGCTGAGAAGCCGCTGATTGTCTCTATGGGCGACTACGCCGCTTCAGGCGGATATATGATTTCTGCGCCGGGGGCTAAGATTGTCGCTTCGCCGATTACCATCACCGGTTCTATCGGCGTGTACGGCCTGCTGTTGAACTTTCAAGAGATTGCTAACGAAAACGGCATTACTTGGGACGTAGTAAAAACGGCAAAGTTCGCAGATATGCAGACCACCTCTCGCCCGCAGAGCCAGGCCGAA
>Ga0209194_1001256_pt1 | contig 16446 bp, 43 predicted proteins | sample COGITO_mtgs_1004_FD_184787 | JGI IMG/M metagenome (GOLD analysis project Ga0209194, IMG submission 184787) | Pelagic marine microbial communities from North Sea - COGITO_mtgs_100413 (SPAdes) (version 2) | ecosystem: Environmental > Aquatic > Marine > Epipelagic ...
AATGGTTTCAATCAGGTTGGCGACCAGCAGTAGGCTGGGTATGTGTAGCAGGATTTACTATTAACTTTCTTGTATCGCCTTTACTCCATCCGTTAGGTATAATAGTACCACAGGCTGATACCTCTACTATGCTACCTGTTCTTATGGGTATGCTTGGATTAGGTGGATTACGTTCATACGAAAAGAAAAATGGATTAACTAAATGACAAGGTTAACACCTCACTTTACATTAGAAGAGTTTACCTTTAGCCAAACGGCTGCAAGGAAAGGTATAGACAATACTCCCCATGAAGGAATACTGGACAATTTATGTATACTAGCAAACGGAATGGAAGATGTTAGAAACCTACTTAACGCACCCATACATGTATCTTCTGGTTATCGCTGTCCTGAACTTAACGATTTACTGGGTAGCAAACGAACCTCTCAACACACTCAAGGTCTGGCTTGTGACTTTACATCTAACGCTTATGGCAGTCCTCAAATTATTTTTGCTGATATTATTGCCTCCGATATTCGTTACGACCAGCTTATTCTGGAATTTGATAGGTGGATTCATATATCTTTCGTTGAAGATGGAGGAACTCCTAGAAAGCAAGCGTTAATTATTAATGGAGAAGGAGCAATGATTTATCAACCTTCAAGAAAACAATAAGCATTTAATTGGGTATCAACATCTAAAGGAAGTAAAAATGGATATACAAGAAATATCAAAGCATATAGTTGGTAAAACGATTGATGCTGTTGATGTTGTATATGGTGAAGATAGCATGGTTATTTATCTTGATGACGGTTCTTCTGTAGAACTTATTATTGATAGTATCTATGCTAATGTGCCTGATTTAGACGATTAAACACCTTTCCTGGCTTGTCCTAAGCCTCGTAGTGAGCTTTTCTCCATTCAATTGGGGGGTTACCCCACCCTAATTCTTTTCCGTAGCTATACAGCAATTCTTTTTTAATAAGAAACGCTTTTTTAGGTTGTGTATCTCCTTTACCAATAAAAGTTGTGTACTGATATTTGTTTTGAATAATACAATTATAAATATCTATAACTTTAATGCTAACAAACTTATGTTTGTCGTAAAAAATCCAAGAGTCTGCTTTTGTTGTTATTAGTGCAGAAGGTTTATTAAACATTTCTATTTCCACTACAATATTTCCAGTAAAATTACTTTTAGCATCAAACTTTACTTCAATACCTATATTCTTCTCTGGAATCCATATGTCATATTCCTTACAATAACCTTCTATTAAACGAGCTTTTGGATATTTTTTTTGTATGTTTAGCAAAACATGCTTTTCTATTAAGTTACCAATAGAAAGGTCTTCCTTAAAAGTGTTATCAGGCATAAATCCTCCTACCTGCCATTGTTAATAAGTTATCCATAGCTAAATCTAGCTTTAACTCATAGTACATAGGCTTCTTACTGCCCAACCATCTAGCATAGACAGCATCACGTTGCTCTTTATCAAGACTGTTAATAATAGCGTTGATTGTCCTTATGTTGTCAGCGTTAGCTTTGTCGCACATATCATCAAATGCTTGGGAGGAGTCACCTCCACTTGCCATTCCTAGAGATTTACTAGGATAGCCAAGCCTATTGTTATCGTGCTTCATAAAAAAAGCCCAGTCTTCTAACAACACCATAAGGCGTTCTATCCTCATTTAAGGCTTCCTAGCATATTTCCCCAGTCGTGTGTCTTGCGTACCTGCCCTGCATTTAAAGGTTTAGGTAGTTTAAACGCACCAGTTTTTTCTAGCTTCTCTAAAACAGAAATACCAACCCCTGCATACTTTGAAATTCTTGACCTGTTAGCATCAGGATGCTTTTGTATAAAGTCTATAGTTCTCTGTTTAAACACTTCAAGTTCTTCTGCTGTGTAATTACTTCTTTGCTTGCTCATATCAATCTCCTTAACTGATGTCTACAATTCTACTAACCCACTTGTTGTCTTTCTTATGCCATCCTTCAACAATGAGTGTCCAGTTAGCATCTCTTAAATGTTGGATAGCATCACTACCCTCCATCTTCTTTACCCTTGCACTAATGTTGCTATAGCTAGTGACTTGGATTCCTACGGTATTACCCTTACTATCTATTGCAAGTAAGTCTATAATGCCAAACAAATCTTGGCGTATCTTGGCAAATGCGTTCCATCTTTCTACTATAGAAACTAAAGGGTAGTCACCACTATCCCTTAATCTCTTTAGCGTTCTTTGTGTCGGACTTATTGCCATCTTTTATCCCTTCAAATTGTTGGTTATTAGGCTTTTGCCCAAAGATTCTATCCCAGTTGTCTTGTAATTTTTTATCTGTTACTAATCCTGCTGGTCTTCTACCACTGCCTTTTCCCATGCTGCCTCCCATGATTGCCACGCAGATTCTGTATGCGTGCTTGAATATATATTTTTAATTGGAATGTCTGTTAAACTTAATTCTTCTTCAACAAACAACTGACATCCAACGTCTTTTTTTAAATTATAATTATGTTCTTTTGCCCATGCAATAAATGTTTTTTCTTTATTCATTGCAAGTCCTTTTCATTTTGCATTCGTCAATAATATATTTATGTTTAAAGTCTTCAGGTAAATTTATGTTTTCTTTATGTAAACATCGTGTTTCTTTTGGTGTTTCAGGTATATGGTTTTTTATATATTCATGGGCTTCAACGCACGATTTAAACGTGCCAACGTAATGTTCTGCAAGGCAACAACTATTATTACCAGCCTCATTACCTATTGCTACCATCAATATAAATTCAGCTACCATTTAAAAATCTCCTGATGTAAGAACCTTCCCTGTAATCTCGTGTCTAATAGTGAACTGCTTGCTGTTATAAGTCATAATAAACAGCCACCCATCATAATAAAACTCTTTCTCTTTCCATTCGTCATTTTCCATTACTACAATGTCCTTTTATATTAAACTCGCCTATCTCTGTGTAAGTCTTACACCACCATTTCTTTGCATGATATATTTTAGCTGGATTACCACAAACATGGCAAACAGGTGATTTAGGAACTTTTATTAGTTTTGCAGATGCCATAGTGTTCCTTGTTCATGTCAGTCCAGTTAAAGTAACACCACCACTTTTTGTCCTTGTCCATGTACATAGCTTCCTTGCCACATTCATCACAATAGAAAGGCTCGCCATACTTATATATCTCTTGCTTTTTAGTCTTCGTCATGGAGTGGGTCATCTATCCATTCATCGGATTGTACTCTTGCTTTTATTGCAGCTATGTTTTCTAGATATACATTAAGTTCCTTTTCTGTATACCACATTTGCTTTCTGCACTCTACTGCACAATTTTCATTCCACTGCAATTCACTTAATCCTTCTGTTTCTTTGTATCCTCTACGCTCTAAATACTTGTATTGGTCACCTTTCATCTTACCAATATACTCTTCTGGAGTAAGTTTCTTTTTCATTATGTCAATAGTTTCTAATCCACCACGTTTATAATGCTCTGGATTTATTTTGTCGCTCATCTTCTTTCTCCTTACGTTTTTTATGTATATCTTCAATGGTACTTCTTACTCTGTCTAAAGACAGGTTACTTAAACTGCAACATAACTGTAACATCTCATCATCATCAGTATACAGCCATTCTAACGCATAACGCTTGTCGCCTACTTTATTTTTCAACGTAATAGGCTTGCCTTTTTGCGTAAAATACCCATGTTTCTTAACTCTTGTTTTAAACTTTTCTTCTGCTTTTAAATCTTTTTTAGTTGGGTCATACAAAGCGTCTACGATTGCTTGAGTTAAAATTGCCTTGTAAAGCCTAATGACATTCTCCATCTTTTCTGCATTAGGCATATCAAGCATATCAGATTCTTTCAATTATTTCCCCTTTATACTGGTGCGAAATGGTATATCTCTTATATCAATACACTCTTTCTTTGTCTTTAAAAAGACATTGCCGTTGGCTTCTATGCTTTCATAAAGATGAAAGTTCTTTCCATGACAATGATAGTTCTTGTGGTGTGGCATAGTATTGACAGCTATTACTATTAAGCTACCAAGAAATATTACAACACCTAAAATTCCTAAATGCTTTTTAGTCATTTTCACTACCCCTATATAATACATAAATCCTGTTGTTTAAACAATGTATCACTTATAATAGAGCCTTGATTAACCAATAAGGACTACTACTATGTGGACAAAACCATCAGCTACAGAAATGAGATTTGGCTTTGAAGTTACAATGTATGTAATGAATAAGTAATACTTTTAATACACTAACCCTCAAGTTCTCAATGAAATGCCATCAGACCAATTCCAATGACACTTACCTTGAGGGCAGTGTAACCCTTAGTACCTATTAAAAAGGTATATCTTCTGCTACTGCTTCTTTAGCTTGTGGCACAGAACCAGATGATGCACCTTGACTTTCTCCAGTATAAAACACTCTTGTATTACCTAGTATAACGCCCCTTACACCAGACTCACGTTCTTCTTGAGTAGTAGATTGGGTAATCATACCATTGTTGTCGTACTGGTCTTTCTCATCTAAATTAACAAAAGTAGTGATGTTGAGGTATGTACCTTTCTCACCCTTAATTAATTTAGCCTTATCAATCTTACTTACATCTATACTTGCTGAAATTCCTACTGTTGCCATTAGTTATTCTCCTTAATAAATTTAACTGAATCCTCAACTTCTGTTACAAAGTCTTGGACATCTTTTTCTAGACGAGTGATTAAGTCGTCATCTCTCTCTACTCTAACTATGAGCATTTTTTGTTCTCCATGAAAATGAGGGTGATAACATACAAAGTCACACCACTCTCTTTCGGGCATACAAGCCATTTGCCATTGCATTTGATGTACCCATTTACTTGGAATCTTTCTTGTCATTAAAATTTCTGTGTGCGTTGTAGGTGTTGGACACTTAATCTCAATTAGACCGTTTAAACCAACTAATCCATCAGGGCTAGCACCAGACATATTAACTGTTGGGTGGTCAATAAAACCTATCTCGGTCACATCTACACCCTTTAATAACTCTTTCTTATCTATATACAAGTCCCTTGCCTCATCCTCGTGTTCAGTCCCCCACCGCATTGCATCATTAACAAATACAGGTACATTTTTGTTAGTTAACAATTCAGTAATAAGTTGAATACGATACTTACGCTTGTAAGTAGACTCGCCATTTTTTACCTTAACAATAACATTGTCTATGTTAGAGGCAGTTACTTTGCCTAGCCTTGCCTGAAACCACTCTTCGCTACGCTGTTCCATTGCTTTTCTCCAATGATTTCTTTAATCTTTCTTGTCGCATAACTTCTCTTTCATGCTCTTTTATAAGGTCTGATGCTATTAAAATTCCTTGATACACACCTATATTAAAAGACTTATCTTTATCATGTGGTTTGGCTAAAAAATCCATGTATATATTCTCTCTAACATATTCAACAATTTCGTTAGTTGCTGAATCCTCTAAACTCTTTATTAAGTCTTTCGTATTAATGTCCATCTTTTTCCTCCTTTATTTTCTTAATAAAAGGCGTAACTAACTTCCTGTCAGCTCCATCTAGCGTATTAAAATACTTTCTAGCCTCATCTATACCTTGCTCATTAAAGATGTTAGTAATGCGTTCTAGCACATCACCTTCAGGTAAGTCTTCACCCTGATAAATATATAAACCAATTCCATAAAGAGCTATGGCTTTTGCTAAACATCTTTGCATAGCCGTATTTAACTGCATAGTGTTGGGATTTTTAATTGCTTGGTTCTTAAAATCTAATACAGGTAATTGTGCGGTCATCTCTTTACCAAATGCTTTAACTGTGCAGAACACCATCATACTGCCATCAGGTAGTGTTAATGGGTCTGAATAAGCCCATGTAGATGACTCATCATGCTGTAGTAATGTATCCACCGCCCAAGCCCATGAAAGGTACGAAAATTGCCCTTTCTTTTCTACATACTTACTAACATCTAACAGTCTTAATTTTTTAAAAAATCCTACAACAATGTCAATAGAATTACTAATTACTTCTTTTATAGTCATTTTGATTCCCCGTATATTTCATTAAATTTTTGTATTTCAGCGAATAGATTAAACTCACCCCTTACTGCTTTAGTTAATGCTTGCAGTTGTGTGCGTTTTTCTTCTCTTTCTATCTCTGAATATAGTTCGTGTAGTTGCTCTTGTTGCTCTAGGTCTGCTTGATTAGCGTCAAGTATGTATTGGTTTGTTTTCATTGTATTTTCCTTCTTCTTAAAGGTTAATTAATATTACAGCTTTACTATACCAGTTCAATTTTATTTGTCAAACTTTTTATTTACTTCGTCCCAGTCCTTTGTTTTAAAGACTAGCCCATCTTTATTTGTTGCCTTATAGCTCACCTTTCCAAATAGTTTGGTTAGGTCTTTAATAAACTCGTTCACGCTCATAATGGTCGCTCCTTGTAAGTTAATGTTTTAATGTCAAACCAAAAACCAAACGTGCCTTCATAGGTATGGTTACGTTGTTTCTGTACTAACAGCAATGCCGTTGGTTCAGTCTTGCGGTCTTCAGGTAGGTCGCCTGTGCTGTTTAAACGCTCATGCTCCCTGTTACGCCATACACATAGAATGTTATCCACTAGGTTTCTAATGTGGCTAGAGCCTAGAATGTGGGTAGCGTCTGGTATGGTAGACTCATCCATTTTCTTGGTATGAGCTACTAGAAAGATATGTATGTTTAAATCTCTAGCAATGCAACTCAACTTATTAACAAACTGTTTTTGAGCTCCATAGTCTTCCTCTGATACAGAATCCACCTTCATTAAGCTATCTATCACCATGACGTCACACCCCAATACGTGCTTTCCATAAAAAATAGATGCGTATAAATCATTTTCGCTAGTCGTACTCTGTTGGTCATAGATGTATAGTCTGTCCTTATACTCATCACAAAACTCGCGTATGTATTGGTCAGTAGGGTCTGTCATACCCTTCTGCTGTATCATCCTAGCAATTTGTAATACGGGTCGCATTTCCATACTAGCTACTAGCACCTTTGTATAGTTCATCAGGTGTAATAAAATCTGCGATAGAATCATACTTTTACCGCTACCACTAGAGCCTGTTATGCAAGTGACTTCACCCTTCCTTACTAAAAAGTCAGGGTCAGTCTTCCTCCACCCCATAGAGTAACCGCTATTTTTTTCCTCGTTATAATACTTGATTACGTCATCATAAAGATTGTCAGTAGACTTAATCTTAAAGTCTTCAGTCGTTTCGTAATAGCCTTCGGCAACTACTTGTTCCTTCGTTACTGTTAGCTGTCTTACTACATCACCTGTGTTCATGTTTAAACAACTCCCTTTGGTATTACAGAGCTTTTGCTGTTGGTATCTAGCCAACGCTCTTGGTTTAAAATCGTTTCGGGAGAGGGGTTAAATCCTTCCTTCCACGCCTTACTGTTACTCATACCGCTAGTCCAGTTAATGATGTCAGTAGCTATCTTGTCTAACCTCTTGGCTCTCCACTTCTCCTCACAACCTTTTTTGTTCACCTTCCTTGTGTTGGGTAACATATCCCACCACTTGGAAAAGTGTGCAGAGGGTGCTTTAGTAACAACCGCTTTAGCAGTCATCGTATAAGGTTTATTCTCTTCTCTACTATTCTCTAGTATAGGCGTTGTATATACCTCGTATAGACCTTGTATAGACTCATCCTCTAACCACCCTTGCAATGCGGTTATCAGCTTAACCATTTGCTTTTCATCACGTCTTAATCTAAACGCTATTTCCTCAACGCTTGGCAAGATTCCTTCAGACTCACTTGCTAAACACCATAGCTCAATCAGAGTTACCTTCTCATCAGGCTTTAACCTACTCCACTCTAAATCGTTTAGTAGGTCAGCACCATACAATTTAAACCATGACATCTTCTTCTGATACTTCGGATTCTTGGGCTTATAGTGTTGGTACTTGTCCCAGTTCTTAATCTTCAGCATGATTTTCCTTTTTATGTTTAAACATTATTACTTAACAATTCCTTAATCTCAAACTGTCGCAATTTAGGAATGTTTCCTGTGATAAACCATTTGCTTACCGCTTGCCTACTTATTTTTAGTTGGTCGGCAACCTGTGATTGGTTCTTAAAGTTATCTTTAACAAATTCTAATGTGATATTGTCCATACTTACTCCTTAAATTAATTGAATGTCTATTGTAGTTGCTAGTAAAAATAAGTCAACATTTATTACATCGTTTCCTTCATTTCCTTTGCCTCTTTTTTAGCAAAGTTTACGGAAAACTCTATTAGCTCATCCGCATACTCTTCCTTCGGTGCATAAAAGTACAAAAGATTTAGTATGCTAGATACTAGCCCTGCCATATGGTTATGGTTAGGATTCTTTACCTTCTTTTCTAAAAGTCCTGCAGACTTAACGCCTACTTGGTAGCCTACGTCAAACTCTTTTTCTGTTTTAGTCATGATTATTCCCCTTTACTAATTTAATGTATTCTTCTTGTAAATAATAAATTGCATCCTGTAAACAGTCTAACTTTATTATTCGTGAATCTATATCATGGTAAGCCGATAGAAATTTAGGCTTTACTTGCTCAATACCTTCGTAATAATTTAAAGAAATAAGTTTTTTCATTACTCGTCCCCCTCTATTTGTCTTAAAAGAGAATCAGCACATTCCATTCGCCCTAAATGAATATCATATGAGTCATCACTCGTTTCTTCTGTACCATTCACAACAGGCTCGTTGTGCTTTATTTCTTCAATTAACCATTGCTTTATTTGTTCTACTGTTTTAATTTTCATTACGCGTCCTCCTCGTAGTCGCCTATATAGTATAAGCCGTTGTCATAACGATACTGTGCGTCCTCCCTTGCCAGTATCCATGCCTCTTCACTTGAGTGTCCATCGTTAGTAAACATCTCATGAGCCTCGTTAGCAAGGCTCTCTAATAGTTCCTCTTTGTCAATTACTGTACTCATTACGCTACCTCCCAGTCATCAAAGTTTGGTTCATCGTTAGGATTGTTATCTTCCTTCTCTTGTCTGGCTGATTCAATTTCATCTTCATCGCCGTTTAAATCTCCGTATTCTTTCATTACGCCTCCTCCACTTCTTCGTCATAAAACTCAATATGCAAGTAATCGTTCATGTCTTTCGGTTTAAAGTGTTTTATTGAGCCATCCCTGTTTAAGACCTCTTCGCCTGTAGCGGTGTCTACCTTAACGATAATTACCTCTTTTACTACATACTCGTACTCTTTATCGCAGTTCATTATTTACCCTCCCATTTGTTTATAAATCTTTTTAGTTGTTTAACAGTCTGTCTGTAATCTTTATAGCTTGGGTCTGCATGAGCCCATTCTGACTCTACCATCAATCTATATTTAGCCTCTTTTACTAAATAATTGTTAGTGTATTCAGGGTGCTGATTAACTGCTTGAAATCTGCAACCTAGCTTTTCTGCTAAATCTCCAATTTTTAAATGATTTACGTCTATGTCATGGTCAGCTAATTGAAAACACATCTCATCAATTTTTAATACATCATTTACTATTGGTCTTAATTTTTTTGTTGTCATGTTTTTCTCCTTTTTGTTAATGACAACCCATTATGACATATTGCTAAACAATGTCAACTTTTTTTTCTTATCACACAAGGTGTTTTAATAATTTTTACTTATTAGGCTGAAACGCACTGATAGCAAGGGTTTCAAAGCGTCTTGCACAATTGCTCTGTATGAGGTTTTTTGTCAACCTTGCTTATGGTAGTATCAAAAAGTGTAAAAGTACGTTGACGGCTCTAGAAATGCCCTTTATGGCGATTTAGTTTTTTTGCTTATTTTTTCATCACTTGTTAAGTCATAAGTTTTTTTTATTAAAGATAGTTTTTTGATAAGTTTTATTTATTTTATTTTTTTTATTACGAATAGTTTTTTGATAAGTTTTTCTTATTGATTATTTTTTAAGCACCTGTGGATAGTTTTATTTTTTTTATCCACAAGTTATCCACAATTAAAAAGATTATTTTTTTCTTGTATTTTTTCTTTTTTTATGTAAATATAGTTTTACATTAATTTTAAAAGGAATTTTTTTATGAATATTAAATTTAAAAATAAGAATACAGAATTAAAAATGAATAATATTTTATATTGCATTTCACAAGCGAATGAACAGTTAAATAAAAACTTTTCATATGATGATAGAGATGTAAACGCGTTATCATCAGTTTTTAATATACCAAAATCGGACGTGAAAAAAATATATGATAATTTTTTTACATTAATTAATAACTAATAAGGAATTTTTTATGTTAAATAAATGGGATAGTTTTATTATTACTAAAAGAAAAAAAAGAAACTGCTGTATTTTATTTTTTTTATTAGGTATTATTTTTTCCAATATAGTTTTTTTAGTTTTTTAGTTTTTTTAAAAATTATTAGTTTTTTTCCTTTTTAAAGCTAATGATTTTATTAGAGGGTTTAAAAGCCCTCTATTTTTTTTATTTATTTATTTTGTAAAAAAGTGTTGACATTTTAATTCATAGGTATAAATTAGAGCTGTAACAAAATTTTAATTTTAAAAAGGACTATTAAAAATGAGCAATTTAAACATAAAACTAGAAGGCAAAGATAAAGAAAATTATATTAGTCAACGCAATACAGATAACCTACATAAGGTCAATAAAATAAATGAGGTGAATAGCGTGGGATTAATTAGAAGGGTTGGGGAGTCAGAATTTATAGATGACTTACTGAGAGATGACTATGCTCATTGGTCAGTAGCAGAGGCGAGAGCTTTATATAATTATTATGATGAATTAAGTGATTGTATGGAGTCAGGGTTAGAGATTGACAGGGTTATGGTTCGCTGTGAATGGTCAAGTTATAAAAACTTTGATGAAATTTTAGAAGTATATGATTTTAATTATAGTATGGATAGTCTTATGGATATGACTCAAGTTATTATTTTAGACGATTCAATTTTAATTCAAGATTTTTAAAAGGGGTTTAAAATGGACGTAATCAATAGTTTTATGGATTTTATAGCAGATAGTGAAAGTGATATAAATTTATATTGGCTAGCACCTGAATTTGAAAATAAAGAAGGGGTTTAAAATGAAAAATGAAACTTATGCAGAATTTGAGAAAAGATTAATTAAACGCGATATTATACTGTTGACCATTGCTTTTATATTGCCTTTTGGCTTTCCTATTGTCTTATATTGGCTTTATTAGTAGCAATGATTAAAGAGCCCCTAACGGGGCTTTTTTTTGGGCTTAATAAAATAAATGTAAAAAAGTGTTGACATATTTAAACATTTCATTAAAATACATTTCAGCAACACAACATTTAAACACTAAAAAGGGCTTTAAAAATGAAACGTTCAACATTAATGAATCAATTAGAAACAAAGTTTGACCTTAAAACCGATACAACCGAATCTTTTGGAATTGGTAAGGGTGGCATTTGGATAAGGGATGATATTGCTAATGAAAAAACTGAATTTTATAATTATTCAGAAGGGACTATGGTTGAAAATAATATACTCAATCAATTCTTATTTAAAAATGGGTGGTTCGCTGAACCTTATGATTCTGAAACTATAATGCTGTACCAAATACATTAGTAATAAATAATAATCATAGGATAATCAAGCCCCAAATAAGGGGCTTTTTTATTGCCTTAAATATATGTAAATCAGTTACATGCTATTGACTAATCAAGTATAATCCGAATCATAAGGCACAAATCCGCCTATATAATCCCAAATCTATTTAAACACTATTTAAACGCCTATTATGAGCCTATTAAAAGGCTTTAATAGTATGACCTCAAAGAATAATTAAATCGCTTAGAACGGCTTAAAATCAACGGGTTAGATTAATAGAGGGTTAATTTAGCGGATAATATGAGTTAAAAGGCTATTGTAGCCCCCTACAAGGCTCATGGTGAGTACTTTGAAAGTATTTGATAGGGTAACCTCAAAAGAATATATAATCGCTCTATGGGCTTTAAAATGGCTTGAGTAATATACTCAACAACCAACAAGGAATATGTAAACAATGAATGACAACAGCAACGAGGGATTAGAAGCAATACCCGAAAGTTATCCACAGGATAAAAAGCAGGACTTATCCACAGATAATCTAAATGCGAATGAGAATCATTCTCAACAAGTAGGATTGAATCCTGTGAAAAGAAAAGCAGGTCGACCCCGACATCTTGTTTTAGCGACCACCCAGAATGAGGTTTATGAATTATCTAAAGTAGGTACTAGGCATGAAGATATCGCCACTCTAATAAATGTATCTGTTGACACATTGACAAAGTATTACAAGAAGCAGCTAGACAGAGGAAGGATAGAAGCTAACGCAGCAGTAGCTGGAACAATGTATTCTAAAGCAATGACAGGTGATGTTGGTGCGATGATGTTCTGGTTAAAGACTCAAGCACAGTGGAGTGAAAAAAATACCACAGAATTAACTGGAGAGGGGGGTAGCCCTATTAACATCAAAGTCATTACAGGCATAGATTAAAAACCCCATTTGCAAATTTTTGCGATATATTTTTTTGACGTTTTTATACTCTTCTATACTCTACTCTTCTCTTCTCTAGTATATACCAAGACTATACACTGTATATACACTGTATATACCAACTCGTAAACACTGATAAACACAGGGAATGACTATGAACGCAGTAAAAAATTTGCTTCTTAAAAGAGCGTTAGGGCAAAACGGCAATACTCCATTTGGGCAGTTAAACCGTTCAGAAATGATGATGGCAAATGCACCTACAGGTAATACACCGTTTCCTCAATTAAACTACTCAGAATCAATGATGGGAAACACTCCATTTGGTCAAATGAATAATTCAGAATTAATGATGCTAATGAACAATGCTCCTTCTGGAAATCGTATGGGTAATGGTATGGGTAACGTATCTAACAACAACATGAGTATATTCCAAATGTTATCAGACGCTCAAAATAAAATGACTCCTGCTCCTACAGATAACGGTATGAGAGATATAGAAGCTGATACATTAAAGTATTTAGAAGAAAACGCAAGAAAACAACAAGAAAAAATATATGAAGATATAAGAATAAAAAATCAAACCCCTGTTATAGACCCAATAATTAATTATATTGATGACTATATACAAGGATAATTATGTTAAAAAGACTAACAAACTGGCTTGGACACTCTTGGAATGTTTTAGGTTCTGATAATGAAGATAGATGGGTAGAGCTAGATGACTTTGGTCACTGGGAATACCAAGTTACTAAAGGTACTGGCGGCAAAAAAGTGCACTTCTATGTAACGGTTACCGAAACAGACCAACCACTAGACGCTGGTAGAATGTGGAGCGTAGAGTTTGATTCTAGTTGCGACAACCAACACAAATCCGCTATCATTGAAACAGGCGAAAAGCACGAGTTCTCTGTAAACACGAATTTTTGGTCAGACACTAACTTTACCTTTAAGATAACATCCACTAAAGGTGATGCAGATAGAAATATTCTTGTACATTTGGTAACAAAAACGACTTCATAATGTGGTCCTGTCATATATACTGGGGCTTCGGCTTTGGCTTTGAGTTTTATGAGGCAGAACTAGAGTTTGAGGACGGTTCAAAAGACCCAATATCATATCTTTTAATTAACATCGGACCGATAAGGATACAACGTGGAGAGTACATCTGAACCAGAGCCAAAAGCTCACGAGGATAAACTTGAAGAACTAAAGAGGTGGTTTGAAGCAATAGGAGATTGTGTATGAGTTTATATGAAAACATAAACAAACGAAAGAAGGCAGGTACTAGCAGAACTAAAAAGAAGTCTACTATTACCAAAGCTGCTTACGCAAATATGAAGGCAGGATTTCCTAAAAAGAAAAAGAAGAAAGCATAATGGCTATTAAAAAAGGTAGTGAAACATTTAGTGGTTACAACAAACCTAAGCGTACTCCTGGACACAAGACAAAGTCACACGCTGTACTAGCAAAAGAAGGTGATAAAGAAAAACTCATACGATTTGGTCAGCAAGGTGTGTCAGGTGATAAAAAACCTACAGCTAGACAAAAGTCATTTAAAGCAAGACACGCAAAGAATATAGCAAAAGGTAAGATGTCAGCAGCCTACTGGGCTAACAAAGTTAAATGGTAGACGACTCTCCTTGTAACGGAATATGTAAGATAGTAGATGACACTGATGGAACACCAAAGTGCATAAGCTGTAAAAGAACTTATGAAGATATTGATGATTGGTTCAAGTTATCAAGAGAAGCAAGACTATACAGGATGGAACAACTTAAACAGGAGCGATGACCCGAAAGGAGTCGCATAAGCATGGCACAAAAACAAATAACAACAGGCTACAAGCCTAGAGCACCGCAAAAAGAAATACACGAGCTAGTAAAGACTAATAGATTTACAGTGGTTGTAGCTCATAGGCGTATGGGTAAAACAGTATGTGCTATTAACCAGCTTATACATAGTGCATTAAATTGTGAGAAAGATAATCCAAGATATGCGTATGTTGCTCCAACGTATAACCAAGCAAAAAGGATTGCATGGGATTACTTGCTAGAATATACAAGACCTCTTGGTGGAAAAGCTAACATTGCTGAACTAAGAGTAGACTTTATGGGTAGAAGAATCTCTCTGTATGGTGCAGATAACCCTGATAGTTTACGTGGTATTTACTTAGATGGATGTGTGTTAGACGAAGTAGGGCAGATTAACCCATCACTATTTACTGAAATTGTGCGACCTGCATTGTCTGACCGACTTGGCTACTGTGTAGCAATGGGAACGCCTAAAGGGCAAAACCATTTTAAAGACTTGCGTGATAGAGGTGAGAAAAAAGACGGATGGGAACTGTTAGAGTTTAAATCTAGTCAAACAGCATTGCTAGATGAAGGTGAATTAAAAGCAGCCTATAAAGAGATGGGCGAAGATAAGTTTAACCAAGAGTTTGAATGCAGCTTCTCTGCTCCAGTAGAAGGCTCATACTACTCTAAATTAATAAATGAATTAGAAGCTAAGAATCAGATATGTGATATTCCTAGAGATGAGCTAGCAAGAACTTTTACAGGCTGGGATTTGGGTATGTCAGACAGCACTAGCATATGGGTGGCACAAATAGTTAACAAAGAAATACGGTTAGTAGACTTTGTAGAGAATCATGGCGTAGGTCTTGACTATTATGTTAACTGGCTAAGAGAACATGACTGGATGTTTGCTACACACATACTTCCACACGATGTAGCAGTAAGAGAACTAGGTACAGGACTGTCAAGAAAAGAAGTATTAGAAGAGTCTGGTCTTTCAGTAACTATAGCCCCTAAATTAACGGTTATGGATGGCATACAAGCTGCTAGAAGAATACTGCCACGATGTTGGTTTGACCCTAAAGTTAAATTAGGACTAGATGCTTTACGAAATTATAAACGGGTTTACGATGAGAAGAGAGCAGTCTTTCATGATAGACCATTTCACGACTGGGCTTCACACGCTAGTGATGCCTTTAGGTATTTAGCAGTAGGGTTGGATGATGCTCCTTCTGAAGCGTGGTCTAAACCACTTGAAATTAACAACACATGGATTGTATAAATGGATGATAACTTACTAAAGAGTATTCTTGAGTCAGAGATTGATGATGCTATTGGCTATCTTGAAACGGAAACTACCGATGAAAGACAGAGAGCCTTAGAATACTACATGAGAGAACCGTACGGCAATGAAGTGCCAGGTAAATCTCAGATAGTTACAGGTGAAGTAGCTGAAGTAGTAGACGGTGCATTACCTCAAATCATGAAAGTATTTACTTCATCTAAAGATGCGGTCGTATTTGAACCTGTTAATCAAGGCGATGAAGCTACAGCAGAACAAGCAACAGCTTATGTTAATCATATATTCTACAAAGACAATGATGGCTTTGAGATTATGCACGACTGGTTTAAAGACGGTCTTATGCAAAAGGTTGGCGTAGTTAAAGCTTACTGGGATGACAAAAAAGATGTAACCAAAGAGAAGTATTATGGTCTAACAGATGACGAGCTTGCTATGATTATGCAAGATGAAGATGTAGAGATTGTAGAGCAAAGCACTGAAGAGCAAGTCATAGAAAATGACCCAGTCCAAGACCCTATGACGGGCATGGAAATGGAAGTTCCTCCTACTGTTATCAGAACGCACGATATTAAAGTATCCAGAACGGTAGACAAAGGTAAAGTAAGAATAGAAAACGTACCTCCTGAAGAGTTCCTTATATCTAAACGAGCAAGAACCATATCAGATTCAGACTTTGTAGCACACAGAAAGATGACTACACGTTCTGACTTAATTGCTATGGGTTATGATGAAGACATAGTTTATTCATTATCTACAGGTGATGCACTAGAGTTTAGTCCAGAACGTATTGCACGATACACACGTGGTGAAATGCCTACGGACCAAGACA
>Ga0209194_1001257_pt1 | contig 16443 bp, 15 predicted proteins | sample COGITO_mtgs_1004_FD_184787 | JGI IMG/M metagenome (GOLD analysis project Ga0209194, IMG submission 184787) | Pelagic marine microbial communities from North Sea - COGITO_mtgs_100413 (SPAdes) (version 2) | ecosystem: Environmental > Aquatic > Marine > Epipelagic ...
TATGTGGTATGCTCGTTATTTTGGAGAGATCCCGCATTCTAAACCACCGTGCTACGAGAGAGTCGGTTGGTACGTATAATTACGTTCCTGATGCTTTACAAATATACGAAAATTAAGTATATTACATGAAAATAAAATTACATATATGAAATATTTGACACTACTTTGTGTGATAACCTTTACTCTTAATTGTTCTGCACAGATTATAAAAACAAAGGACGGTGTTACAATAGGAAAAAGAAGCGATCTTATAGCTTCCTGCACCAAAGGTGCTGAAAAAGAATTAATGAAATTTAACGGAATAGAAATTGAAACTTATAAATATTGCTCATGTGTTAGTGATAATTTAATACCAACAATAAATAGTTGGGAAATGGAAAAAGCAGTAAACGAAAATAAAATTATTGATTTATTTCTTGAAGATAAAAATCTAGAAATACTTATGAATTGCCTCGAGGGGAATTTTAAAGTAGATGATGATTATATATTTGAAGACTCAGGTAATTCAGAAACTCAAAGAAAGTATAGTATTAAAAGTTGTGTAAAAGAAATATTGGATGCTCCAGAAAACAATGATCTTTGGACCAAAAAATTAGCTGAGGAATATTGCGAATGTGCTATGGATAAATTATTCTCTAAAGGGTATACCTACAAAGACATACAAGAAATTGAAGATGAGAATAGTGAATCATTCAATGAAATTGCAATGCCTTGTATTTCCTTGGTTTTGGGAGATAATCCAGAATTTAAATCGTCAAACACGTACAATATAAATGATATAGAGGGAGATAAATACCGTAGCTTCATCCCTTTGGTGGACTATCTAGGACAGGGATATAAAATTAAAATATCAATATCTGGGGTTAGTAAATATTACTTGTTTGATACTGGTGCTAGTGATTTGATAATAGATAGAGACACAGAAAGAGAACTTTTGTTAAATGGTGTTTTGAAAAGAGAGAATTATTTAGGAAAAACACAATACACAACAGCAAACAACCAAATAATGGAAGCGCAAATGGTTAAGGTTAATAATATTACTATTGGTGACTACACCATAAGCAATGTTGTTATTTCTGTAGTAGATGAGGTATCTTTGCTTTGTGGTAAAAGTTTTCTTGATAAATTTTATAAATGGGAAATCGATAAACAAAATAAAGTTTTAGTGCTTTATAAATAATTTAAGAATATAACACCTGTTTTCTCATGAAAAAAATAGTTCTACTGCTCTTACTAATTTTATGTAGTGCCAATTGCTTGGCACAGAGCCGATATGTTTCACAATCAACAAAAAAGATTGTGTACGCTAGAGATGGCGGTATGTGCCAGTGCTGTGGTAGTTATTCTAGTTTAGAGTATGATCATATATCACCCTTCTCATGCGGAGGTAGTAATGAAGTTTCTAATATTCAATTACTCTGCAGAACCTGTAATAGAAGTAAATCAAATAGCTGCTATTGTAAAGTACATAATAATAAAGTGGGGGTTAATTGTTGTAAAGGAAGTACCACAAAGCAGTCTTCAACAACCGCCAAGCAATGTTCTGGCACTACTAAAAAAGGAGCTAGATGTAGAAATAGAACCAAGCATACTAGCGGACGTTGTCATCACCACCAATAACATTAAGTAAGAGTTATGAATAAAAGCTTATTATTTGCAATAGACATACATACACAAGAAGTAATCGTTTCTGGCTCTTCCAAAGGGAGTAATAAAATCAATTTTATTGAGCGTATTGTAAAAAGTGACAATATTATGCTTTATAATGGTGTACAAACATTAACGAGTATTTCTAAATCGTCCAGCTTTGATATGGCTATATTTAAGGAAATGGATAAGGTTTGCCAGATGTTGTATAGTAAACATAAGGAAAGTAAATAAGGACTTAACTATAGCTTCTTAGTTGAGATTATATTCATGATAAGAGATTATTTATTTTGCGGTTGCTCTTAAACCCTCAAAATGAGCTTCATTAAAATAGGTAAGCCCTCCCCTACCTGTTTAACGTAATAGTCTATTTACTTTTTCAAGAACAGTAAAGAGGATATTATACTATGTGAAATCAAAAGTTTTTCATTTTATTTTTTTTTTAAATAAAATAAAAATATTTATATTTAGAGAAGTCCGAATAAACTGAAAAAAGACTCAAAAGAGGAGTAAGTTACATTTCATAAAATTAAATAAAATGAACAAATTAGATTTAAAAAGTATGTTGATTGGGTTCTTAGGAGCATTTGTAATATTATTAAGTATTAACGCTACTAAATTAAAAACAACAGAAAATAGTATTTATGAATTTTCAGACAAAGGAGAAAAAGATGTGCTAAGATTTAATAAATTTACGGGGGAAATTGAAACGGTTAAGGTAAGAGATGAATCTGCAAATGATGTATCAGTAAAATTTAGAGATTTCAGAGGTGATTATATTAGTCCATTTAATGTAAGAATAATAGATTAGCAAATAAATTAATGGTGGTTATGTTAAATGGAGATTAAGTTTAATCTCATCCTTTACTCCATATATTATTCCATCGTTTATAGTTGTTAGAACCAGTCAATTATAAAATATACAAGAATAAATAACACCTTACAGAATATTATTAAACTTTAAAAAACGGTACCATAAATTATTATACAATGAAAAAAATCATATCCATACTTATTATTCTAATTTCATTAAACACGTATGCACAAGATGAAGAGCAAGAAATTAAAGAATTACAATTTAATTATTTATCATTTTTAAAATCTGAAGGTTATGTTGGAAGCATTGACGAGGATGGTGATATTAAATTTAAATATGAGGGTAAAACCTATTGGATATGGCCTTCAAAATCAAATTATTTTAGTATGTCTTATTACCTGAATAATAAAAAAGAAGGTTGCTCAAATAAAATTAAGGCAATAGTAAAGGCCACCAATGGTACTTTAAAAGCAACTTCGGTTTCAATTTTAGGAGAAAATTGCTCCGTGATAAAAATAAATACTGAAACTCTATTAGCAAATCCAGATGACTACAAACTACTTTTTAATAGATGTATAAAACTCATAAGATTACAAGCAGACCGATGGCGCGAAGAGTATGCGAAGTACCAATAATATGTCTTGGTCTTATTTAAAAAAAATGTTGTTTAACTTTTAAGATAACTCATAAATAACATTAGTTAACACAACATCAGGAAATTCATATAGAGAATTCTTTATCGAAGATTACTACTTAGATTTCTTTCCTTTACCCATTTGAGTTATATATACAATCCTTAGGTTTGGTCCAGATTTAATTTGGAACCAACCACTTCGGGCTTTACGTCTTTTATTTTTAACACAACTCACTGTTATAAACCCTCATAGTTTGTGAGAAGGTTAAAAGATTTTATAGGTTATCCCAAGTTAGATTATTATTTATTTTTATTTTTCTTTCATTACCCTTGCCAAGATATATACTTCGTTTTATTGGTTTTCCAGTTATAAGATTATTTGAAGAATTATTTATATCAATAAGGTGATGTTTTACATCAATGCCGAACTCTTTATTTGTAAAGAGTCGTTTATTGTAATAATACAAGTTTTTAATACTTCCTTTAAAATCGTATTCATTGATTAATCTTTTTTTACTAATGCTAAATACTTTGAAGTTAATTTTCTTATTAACTACATTATAGGTAATAAAATAATCATCAAAATTTTCTGAATAATAATTTGGTGTTTGTGTTTTTATAATATTTTCTTTGTAATTATTCTTTGTTTTTGGCTTTGTATCCTCGCAAGATTTTGCGTTTCTCACAAGTAATTTCCCTTTATAATAGCCTCCTTTCCCATCATGGTAAAATTGATACAAGTCAGATTTTACACATTGCTCGTTATATTTTATTCCTTTTGCTGGGTACTTCGGTTTTTTGGGTTTACGTGGTTTACGGGGTTTAGGTTTAATAATTATTTTGTCATCATCATTGAGAATCGTGTAACTATAATTGTAGTTATCACCAAGGGTTGCATTTAATGGTTTTTCTAATTCTATATTAATTATTTCATCATTTTCTACAACAGTATCATCTATAATGCTCAGTTCAATATAACCTAATGTGTTATTGGGCTGAATTATAATTGTATCTGTAATTATAATATAATCAGTACTATTGGAAGCAGTACCTGAAAATTTTAATGGAATTTTTACTATTAAATTTGAAGCATTGGAAAGCTCAACAGGTATTTTGGCAAAGTTTGTTGATTCAGGTATTTCGGTTTTCAGAGTTTCAAAAGTTACAGTTGGAAAATCTGAAGAATTAGTTCCTCCACCACCGCCTACTCTAGGCGGAATTTCTCCACCTGAAAAAAGACCAAAAACACTAATTATAAAAATACTAAATAGTACTAAGTAAGAAGCATATTCCTTTTTGAAGGGTTTAATAGTTTCAGTAGTTTTAAAAATACTTTTTTTTGTCTCAACGATGTTCTTTTCAAATAACTCAACAGCCTCGGGATTATTTTTCTTTACTTTTAATTGTATGGATTCAAAAGCCCATACACTAGACAATTTTAGTAAGCTTAGAAGTTTACTTAAATTGGGTGGAATATTTTTTAAATACCCAATAGCATCACTTTTTAATTTTTGTAGTACTAAAGCAATGGAAAACGCCTGTTTTTCAAGGTTAATTTTTATTTCCTCATCTCTTTTAAGAAAAAGTTGTTTTTTAAATTTTTTATATCCAGGTTTTTCTATTTTAATTTCAATTGGAGAATTGTTTGACACGTCAAACGATTTACTAAATTCAGTTCCATAATGCTGATCTTCATTTATAAAAATTGTGGCATCCAGTTCGTTTTCAATTTTAACATTAAGATTAAAAACAAAAGTGGTAGCAGGTTCCTTAATATGATTTTTTAGTTGTTCCAGTGCTTTTTTAAAAGCCTCACAAGAAGAATAGCGCTCTTTAGGGTTCTTGTGAGTGGCTTTCTGCACAATGGTATTCATTTTTTGACTAACATTTTGGTAAACAGACTGAATGGAAGGAAGGGGTTCATTCGCGACTTTTAAATAAATCTGACCTTGTGTAAATTCTTCGTATGGTGCCTTTCCAGTCAACATTTGCCATAATGTAACACCTAGGCTATAAATATCAGAATACTTCGTTATAGGGCTCCCATTACAATGCTCAGGGCTCATATACATTGGAGTGTATCCCGCTGAAGCTCCAATTTTTGTTAACGTAGGATCATTTTCTGTGTTTTTTGCAATTCCAAAATCCAATAATCGAATTTCAGATTTGTCATTTATCATAATATTAGAGGGTTTGATATCTCTATGTATTATTTTTTTGTTGTGAATATGATTCATAGCATCCAAAACTTTGATATAAATATCAATGGCTGCATCTTCAGGAATTGGACCAGTCACATTTCGTATGTAAAGATCTAGTGGATGTCCCTCAAAATATTCCATAATTAGATGGCAAGCCGAACTATTTGCCACATAATCATAAACTTTTACAATGGAAGAGTGCCCAAGACTTGCTAATGTCCTAGCCTCTTCTTTAAACCGTTTTACATGTAAAGTATCACTCATTAATGACTCATGTAAAGATTTAATCGCAACTTTACGTTCAATCTCAGTATCGAGTGCAAGAATTACTGTGCCTTGTGCACCTTCACCAAGATTCTTAATTTTTTTGTATTTCGGTAGACCTCTCATAATTTTCAGTTATTAAAGTACTTCAACCTTTTTCTTAAGTTGCTTAAAAATAAAATATGTCATTAGCGCCATTAATATTAAGACTGCAATGGTATCGAGCATTAGACTTCCAGCAAAATCTCCAAACCATGTTGAATATTCTTCATAAAACTGACTTTTTAAATTGTCTATGGCATTTGAAACTGTCTCTACAGGTTCTAAAGTAATATTAGGTTTTAAAATTATAACTTCTTTTTGAATAGCATTAAACCCTTCGGTACCCCAGCGAGTGAATGTTAGATAACTAATTAGCTCTACATATGGTGTATTAATTTTTGCAACTAAGCCCGCTAGCATAATCTGAGGAATGAGCACGATAGGAACAATAGTCATCACCTTTTCAGCAGTAGCAAGGGTAGCTGATAACAAGAGACCTAGAAATGTTGCAGCAATAGATAAAAAAGACATCCAAATGAAAGCTGAAAATGGATCTTTATAATCTAATATCGAGTCATTAGAACTATAACGAAGATATAAAATACCAATAAAAATTGCAGATTGTACAATAGAGAAGAAAGCCAAAACAGATATTTTAGATAATACGTATGGGCTTATATCCATGTTAAACATTCTCTCCCTTTTATAGATAGAAAGTTCACTTACAATTTCTCTAGCAGCATTATTTGTTCCAAACCAAATAGCAGAAAGTGCGGTTATAAATGGTACCGCAGGTGTTATGTTATCAAAAATAATACAAATTAGCATAGCAATAATAGGAGCCTGTAAAAGCATCACCAAAGAATTGACTTTATCATTGGTCTTGATTTTAAAATAGCGTTTACTAAGCCATGTATATTGTTCTAAGAATGATTTATTCAATGATTTAGATAGTGTGTTTTCAGTTTCTGTCACCACACTAACAGGACGAGGATTTCTGTATTTATCTTTCCAATAAGAGTCAGATAACAATGAGAAAACAGAAACCGCTGTTTTAACCCCAAAATAACTCTTATAGCTTTTAGAATCTCCAAAATATGCAGGAAACCCTCCTTTAGCTAGAAATATAACTTCATCCATGTAATCAAGGTCTTCAGGCTTGTGTGTTACCATAACAACTGTAGTTCCCCTATTAGATAAATCTTTTAGAATATTCAAAAAGTCTTCAATCGTTTGTGGGTCAAGAGGTGAAGTTGGTTCATCAAGAAATAAAATTAAAGGTTCAGATAATAGTTCTACCGCTATACAGACACGTTTTCGTTGTCCTCCACTTATTTTTGAAATTAAATTGTTTTTAACATGTAATACACCTAATTGATCTAGAATCTTATCAATTTTAGCATCAATCTCACTTTCTGTAAAATTGTTTAATCGCAATTTTGCGGTGTAATAAAGAGATTGCCTAACTGTTAATTGGCGATGTATAGTGTCATCCTGGGGCACATATCCTATTTGAGTTTTTAAGTATTCATAATTTGAAATTAATTCTTGACCAAATAAGTATACCTTTCCATTTGTAGCTGGTGAAACACCATTTAGAGTATTCATTAGGGTAGTTTTCCCACACCCTGAAGGTCCCATAATAGCTAATAATGATTTGGAAGGAATTGCTAAATCCATTTTACTTAAAACCTTAATTGTATTTCCATTGTTAACAAATTCCTTTTCTATTCCTTTAACACAAATAGCGAGTTCTTCGGACAAGTCTTTGGTGACACCGCCTAGGGATAATTGGAGTTTTCCAATAAATATTTTATCCGTAAGTAAAATCGTTTGTGAACCCTTAACTTTATGCCCATTTACAAAGGTGCCATTTGTAGAATTTAAATCTTTTATAAAGTAGCTCCCTTTCTTGTTCTTAGTGACTTCTGCGTGTTGTCTGCTTATAGATTCACTATGCAAAATAACATCACAATCAGTAGCCCTTCCAATCACTACCTTAGACTTGTTTTTTAATTTGTCTAAAATGTTAACTTTATTTTCTTTAATAGGGGTGCTGGCCAAAGCCTCAACAACAATTAAAACTCCATCGGCAGCTGCTAATTGAATAGTGTCTTTAGGATTTACTATGTAAGTTTTAGAAGAAGATATTTTTTCACCATTTAAAAACGTACCATTGGTACTATTTAGATCTTGAAGATGAAGTTTGTTATTGGTATCATAAACAAGCTGAACATGATTACTAGAAATTAACTTGTTGCTTAATTTTATTGAGGCCTGGTCTCCTGAACCAATCACTACCAAATGTTTTTTATTATTAGAAAATGCTATTTTTTTAAATAACGTATTTTGCTGGTATAGATAAAGTTTAAGACCTGTATCCATTATTGTAGTTTAATTTCTTTTGTGATAGGGTTATAATCTACTTGTTTTAAAATACTCACAGGCACTTTAATTTGATTAAAAACTATTATAGCATTTACTTTAATAAATAAAGTTTGTGTTTTTTTAAAAAGATTTTTTAAAATTGACGTTCCAAGTTTTGCTGTATTTAGTGAGACAGCAGAATCAATATCAACTTCACTTTTTCTCCCCACTTGTATCGCATTTTTTATACTTGATTTCCCAACCAAATTGGTATGTGCCGCTGAGTCAAAAATTTCAATATTTAATTCTTTGATAGTGTAGTCAAAATTGAAATTATTTTTAAATGCCAAAGTTGTTAATATATCAACAGTTGAGAATCTAATTTTTTTTATTGTTATCTCTTTAAATTTAATGTCAGATTCTTTTAAATTATTTTCCAAAAGAGGATCAATTAAATCGGATAATAAAAGTTGATAATTAGCATTAAATTTGTGATTAATTGGCATAAATGGTACTTTGGCTGATCCTTTTACACGTAAATCTAGAGTGTCCTTTAAGCTAAGTGGTTGGTCAAATAGTTTAGATTCAAGAATGATTTTGGTTTTAAGACTTAAAGTATCTTGTTTTCTAATATAAAAATCGTTCATCAACAAAATTTCTCCAATAAACAAACTGTCTATAAATAGTTCCAATTTCACATCCTTTGAACGTAACGCAAATATATTTGGATTATATAGTGTTATATCTGTTGTAACAGCAAAAGAATCACCACTAGAGTTCATTACAACATTGTTTAAGGACACTAGCTTAGGCTCTTTAATTGATGCACAAGCAGTGATACACAATACTATGATGATAACTAAAGAATATTTTAAGTATAACTTCATGTTAGTTACAATTTTTATTATAGTTTGAACTTAAGTGGTTCTTAATACATTTAGACCTATTTTTTGAATAGGGATGAGATCGAAAGAAGTTGTCAACAACATCGAATTCATTTTCGTTTTGTCCCATACGCTTCCATAATGTTATTGCGTCACAGCTTTTAAAGCTTGTAGGGTACACTAAATCCATTCCAAATAAATCTGCCTCACTCTCCTGCTTTTGATTAAAACTTTGAGTGACTGCTTTTTCAATTCCTAAAACAATTTCACCAAAAATTCCCCAATCATTAGCTGCACTTTGTTTTTTGATTCCTAGGGTTAAGTGTCCTAATTCATTATGAGCTATTTCATGTGAAATTATTGCTGCAATTTCAGAATTTGTATTGCAAAAATCATACATTCCTTTGAAAAAGAAAATATGGCCTCCAGCGGTCATAGCGTTAAGCATAGGGTCGTCAATAAAATGTATTTTATAGTTAAAACCTCTTGGGTTTGCCAAACGACTCACCAAATCATTTAAAATAGAATTTAAGTTTTCGTGGTCTGAACCTTGATTAATAAAGTTGTATTGTTCTTTAAAATCATCATACAAATTATCTCCAGCAGCTTGTTCATCTTTAACCGAAATATTGATTTCATCAAAAAATGAGCTTTGTACATCTCTTGTGAGTTCCCCAAAATTATAAATAGCATCATTGCTTCCAATATCTCCAGTATTGGACAAACACGAAAAATCATACGTTACAGTGGTACGCTGTTTTTTTTGTTTATTAAGTCCAATAGGTGAGTTACTTTTAATGGTCTCATAAGTATTCCCAATGACATTGTTGATGTCATAATGATTTTCATCAACGAAGGACATAACCAAAAACAACACTATAAGTATTAAAATAGAAATTAAAGAGTATTTATAAACAGGCTTTAATTTATTATTTTCTATTTCTTGAGGGTCTTTTGCTAGTAATGGAGGGTCTTTTAAGGTTTCATAAACCTTATCAACATTATAACCATCAATCAAGAATTGTGGCCACTCAATCAAAGTATTTCCAATTAAAAGAATGTCAAAAGTCTCAAGTTTTACTGAATTTTTAATTCGAATCCCGTTGACATAGGTCCCATTGGCTGAGTCTAAATCTGTAATAAATACATTTTTATCTGAATCTATAAATATTTCGAGATGTTCTCTTGAAACGAAAGTGTCATTTATGACAATATCATTTATAGGTGCCTTACCAACTTTAATTTGCAGCATAAGATATCTTTTCTAAACTATTAATGAAATCTTCACAACTTTCATACCTATTATCAGGATCCTTAGAGGTAGCTATGTCTATGATTTCTTGGAGTCTGTTATCCACATGTGGGTATATGTCAATCAATCTTTGAAGTGGGTTATTTGTAATATTATCCATAATATCTTCTCTGGTTTCTTTAGAAGAATATGGGGTTACACCTGTTAGCATATGGTGTAATAAAACTCCCAATGCATAAATATCAGTTCGATGGTCTAAAGTAGAATCTAATTCCAATTGCTCTGGAGCCATATACATTAAACTACCTACGATTTGATCCATCCGGTTTTCTGAAGATCCTTGAGATATTCCGTAATCAATTACCATAACTTTCCCAGCATCACTTATTAGAATATTATTTGGCTTTATATCTAGGTGTAAAACTCCATTGTAACCATCAATTGGTATTTGTTTTTGGTGAGCATATCCAATAGCAGACCCAACTTCTTTAATAATTGCAATTGCCACTTCTGAGGGTATAGGGCCTGTAACCGTTCTAATATATTTTTCTAGGGTCATCCCTTCAACATAATCCATGACCAAATGTGCTCCATCTTTTAGTATAAAGTTCTTTAATTTAACGATGTTTGGGTGTGATAACATTAAATATATATTAGCCTCTATCCTAAAGCGTTCCAGCATGGCAGGATTGTTTTCAAAATGGCTTTTAAACAAAGATTTTACAGCTACCTGAAATCCGGTATGGGTATCCAAAGCTAAGTTGACGACACCTGTGCCACCTGCTCCAATTTCCTTTACATGTATATATTTTGCTCCTAAATCTGGAAACATAAATTTTATTCTATATTTATTGTATCACTTTTCGTTTCATTCCCCATTTTCTATTTTATTCTCCTTCTTCTTCTCCTGCTTCTCCTGCTTCTCCTTCTCCTTCTCCTTCTTCTCCTTCTCCTTCTCCTTCTTCTCCTTCTTCTCCTTATCCTTTTTCTCCTTATCCTTCTCCTTCTTCTCCTGCTTCGTTTGGGTAGCTTCTTCAACTGATGTAACCTTTAAAGGTTCTTTAATTTCAACAATCTCAGTATCGGTAGTATCCAAATCAGATTTCTCTATCTCTGATTTTTTCTTTTTTGCATCACTCTCTTGTTTTTTTATACGCTCTCTCTCTAAACGTTCTTGCTTTAAACGCTCTTGCTCTTTTTTAATTTCTTCAGAAAATTGGTTGGTAGGTTCCTTTTCTTCTGTTTTCCCATTTTTATTTATCTCGGGCATATCAACTTTACCGTCGGTCACGTATACCATTAAGAAATCTCCTAAGCCTAAATTTTTGACATTTTTTCGATATTCATAAATAGAAATTGGTTTATCACTCCCTTTTTTGTAAAACACAGGACAATCTTTACAATACTTATCTATTCCTAACTTTTCGATAACTTTGTTTTTAAATTCAGTGTTAAGTCTACCAGTTCCCCAGCCTTTTTCAACAATAACTTTTATCGTGTCTATTTTGGTTTTAGGTAAAGGATCTGCTTTAACAACAGGAGGATTTATAACAGGAATTTTTTCTTGATTATCACCAAAGAACATTTGAAATCCAAAATATGGTACCAATAAGATACTTGCAACAATTAATGAAACAGACACTTTATTTTTTAAATACCAAAGAGGAGTTTTTTCCTGAATTTGGGTATTTGGTAAAATTTGTTGTGTGCTTGTGTCAATTAAATCTTCATTATTTTTGTTCAAAAACTGTGTTGTGGTATGATCGCTTTCAAGGACTTCAATTAAATCAACAGAAATGTTATCATGACCGCCAGCGGCTTCAGCCATAGTTATAAGATTGTTACACTTGGTTTCAAGTGATGAATCTGTACTGATGACAGAGTTTATCATTCGATCGTTTATAAGGCCGTTGAGGCCATCAGAACACAATAAAAATGAATCATTAGTTTTTGCTAAAATGGGTTTTGACGCTACTTCAACTTCAACCTCTGCAGCAATTCCAAGAGCGCGCGTGAGCTGATTTTTATTTGGATGTGTTTCCATTTGTTGATCTGTAATCTCACCTTTATCAACCAATCCCTGAACATAAGAGTGGTCTTTTGTAATTCTGTATAGTTTTTTATCTGTATGAATATAAATTCTACTATCACCTACATGGGCAATATAAATTAATCCTTCACTCTCCAATAAAACAGTACAGGTTGTTCCCATACCATTAAATTCTGGTTCGGCTTGAGCAAAACCAAATATTTGCATATTGGCAAAAACTATTGCCTCATTTAATGCAACCTGAGGAACTGGATTGGGTGTGTTAGAGAAATACTCCTTTATGGATTTGACTGCAATATTTGAAGCTTTAGCACCACCGATATGACCTCCCATTCCATCACATACTATACGAAGGTTAATATTTGATTTGTTTGGTGTAGCAATGTTACCAATACAATCTTCATTAGCTTTACGAACTAGACCAACTACTGTTTTTGAAAAATGATTTAATTTCATTTGTTAATTTTATAGGTAAAATGTAAATGTAGCATCTGCTATTTCAATAACATCGCCATTTTTAAGAGGACTACTTTTAAGTTTATATCCATTAATAATCATCCCATTAGTACTGTTATTATCAAGAATCATATAACTAGATGATTTAAATTCAATGATGAAGTGTTTTTTAGAAATGTTTGAATTTTGAATATGAAAATCATTGATATTTTTATCTCTACCAAAACTCATGTTAGGCTTGTTAATTTCAAAAGAATCACTGTTTTTGGAATCCGAAAATTTCAAAATTGGAAAATTCCCTAAAGATTTCATTTTCTGAATTAATTTTACCTCATTTCTGTTTTTAGTTTCCAGCAATTGCGAGGCATTTAAGGCATCTTTACGCTGTTGTTCAAGTTTTTTTATGGACTCAATCTCTTTTTTCTGACTTTCAATTTCAGCTCTCTGTTTTAAATTGTTTTTATTTTGTTCGTCCGCTTCGTTCAAAGATTTTAATCTATTAGCTTGTTGTTTTGTTTTAATTTTTCTAAAAATTAAAATCATCAAAATAATTAGTACCAGGCTAATTAAAATTGTTGGAAATGGATTTTTTTCAAACTGTCCGAAATACCAATTTCCAGGTGCATTGTAAATAAATTCATTACTATGAGGAGAATTTATCTCTTTTACTAAAATTTGTTGTTCGCTGCCATCTCCATAAACATTATCAAGAACTAATGTAGCTCTTGCAATGGTACCTTTTGAACGTTTAACAACATTGTTTATTACCGAAGTTATTAGCTCTTCTGCTTGTTGCTGTTTTTTAGGATTAGATTTTTTTAAATTCCCAGAACTTTGCTCAAGTACTTTTGACTCTCCATAAGTTTCAGCCGCTAAAATTGGATTTGAATGTTGACGATAATCAGATCGATTGTACTTAATGGTATTGATTACTATGTCCTTATCCTGGGCTCTTTTAATAACATTTACAAATGTTTTTTGAGTTGAGTACTTGTTGGTGCGCTCTTCAGATAATAATAAAATAGATTTAGGGTGATTTTCAGGAATTTCTACTAACAAATCAATTCCTTCCAAAATTGCACCTGGTATTTCAGAAACTGGTTTTTTTATTTTATTTGTTGATGCATCATAGTTATTAATAGCATTTTTGAGAACTTCAATATCATCTGTAAAGTTAGTGTGTAAAGGATTAATTATTCGTTTGTTGTCTTGCCATAAATGAAAAGTAGCTATCTGGATTTTATCCCCAGGGTTTACAAATTTTGGTAGAGAATTTTCTACCGCTCTAAAAAAAGTATTAACCTGTTCTATTCTCTGTTCATTATTAATTGACTCTATTAAAATTAAAACACATTTGTTTTTTTTAGAATAATTAATAGTGTCCGAGACTTGAACCATCGAAATGGAGTCGATTCGTACTTCATTTAAATTTTTAATCTTAAAAAAATCGTAACTCGTTTCTTTCTTAAAATTAGGGTTTCTGTTATAAATATCAAAACTTACAGAAGGATATTCTGTTACGTCAACTTCGCTATTTACTTTAATTTGAGCCTGAAGACTTAAAAAACTAAAAAATAGTAAACAGAAATTTAGAACTAGGTGTCTCAATTGAACTATCATTTAAAAGCTTTTTTGAAAAGTAAGGTTGTATTTCCTATTTTTATTTCATCTCCATCATTCAACTCAGAAGGGTCTCTTGGTGATAAATCTTCTCCATTTATGGTTGTTCCATTTGAGGACATTTCATCAGAAAGTAAAAACCTGTCTTTTCTACATAAAATGAGTGCGTGTACAGAAGAAACTTGAGGATCTTGAATGGTAATTTCACTAGAAGATTTTGACCCGATCATATTTCTACCCTCAAGTATTTTGAAATCAACTCCAAATTCTTCAATATCAAAGCTAACTAACCAGCCCCTTAGTCTGCGTCTGCCATGATGGTTTGAAGCTTCTTTCGAACTAATTTGTGTGCCACCAACAATCATTGTTTTGGTAGCATCAAAAGGTTCTTTTGAATCAGAATCTTTAAAGGCACTTGTTTTGTTTGAGGAATTTTGGCTTCCAAAAACCTGAGTTTTTGTGGTGTCATTTTCTGAACTTGATTCTGTTTTTGACAAAAACTCTGTTTTAACATCTCCAGATGAACTGTTTCCGGGGCAGTAAGGACAACTTTCTTTATCTTCTTTATAAAAGTGACCTTTTGAACATTTTTTAAAACCTTCCATATTATTATTTTAAAGTATTTATTTTAATTGAAAAAAGAAATTTAACACCTGATTGTCAAAAATTGTACTGGTAAACCTATCCTTCAAGGTGTTAAGAAAAATTTATTCAATATACTAAAAACAATTTCACACAACAACTAAAATTTTATTTTAGCATAATATTTACGGTAGACTATACTTTACCGTAAATATTATATAGAATTTATATACAATTACACTCAGTAAATAATTGGTTTTACTGAGTGTAGATTAGTAAACACTAAAACTGTGTCATTTAACGCAAAAAAATTATTTAATAGTATTTGACAAAATATAAATATTATGGTATACCATGTTTTACCATAATATTTTAAAAAAATAAATTATCTTTAGTAAGAATCTAATAACCAACGTAATGAAAAATTTAGTAACAGTGTTAGTAATGTTAATTGGAGTATCTTTTTTATTATCATTTAAATCAATAAAAGAAAACACAATTAAAACAGATAATATAATATCAGTAAGTGATTATTGTGAAGGCTGGGAAGAAGGTTATTGTGAAGGTTGGAAAGATGTTAAGGGTGTGTATGCAATATGCCCAATTACTCCAATTTGCCCCATACCAGAGATTGGAAAAGATGATTTTAGAGGAGGCTACAATCGTGCCTTTAAAGCAGGTATGAAAGCTGCACGACAATAAACTACACTTTTATTCTATAAAGCCTTTACTCATTCTAACAGAACTGATAAAACAAATATTTAAATATCGAGTTCTGGTAAAAGTTAAATAGAAGATATATACTATAGCAAAAATTTAGATATTTAAAATTAATTTATATGAAATCAAAATTATTATTTCTAGCGCTTATTTCTTTTTTTACAGCCAACGCTCAGTATACTGGAGCAACACCATGGGAAAATTGTTATGGGAAAAACGCATCCTGTCAAACATATGTTGAGAATGGTTATTATGTAGGATGCTCATCAATAGAGGTTAATACGTCTTCTAGTTCTGCAGTAATTGTAATTGTCAAACGTTTTGGGCGTGTAATCAAACACGCTTACATTTCTGCAAACAGCAGTCATGATATTGAGGTAAAGGATGGAACTTATCAAGTGTTTTTTTATTACGGAAAAGACTGGGATAGGTTTAAAAATATGAATTCAAATCAATGTAATTCGGTGACTGGTGGATTTAAAACAGATGAATATGTTGGAAAAGATGATCCTATTAGCCTTAAGGGACAAATAATGAAATATACCTTAACACAAGTTACTTACGGAAATTTTAGCCAAAAATCAAGCAGCTTGGAGGAGGCTTTATAAATTGCATAAAATGCCCTTATTATTACATCCAAATCTTCCCCAAAATAGTGTGACTTCACTCCTATGGGCTCCACTTTTTATTCTCAAGAATAACTCTTTATTTATGGGAATACTTATTTAATTATATTTGAGCTTTGTTAACAACGCTAATTAAAATTCCGAAACTGAATGTATAAAACAATATTTGAGATTACCAAAATGGATTGTCCGTCCGAGGAAAATCTAATCCGAATGAAATTGGAAGGTATTTCAAGTATTGCGAATTTGGTTTTTGACATACCAAATCGAAAATTGACCGT